>Ga0315295_10001123_pt1 | contig 23010 bp, 19 predicted proteins | sample YL17G14_0_MG_FD_204453 | JGI IMG/M metagenome (GOLD analysis project Ga0315295, IMG submission 204453) | Sediment microbial communities from Yellowstone Lake, YNP, Wyoming, USA - YL17G14_0 | ecosystem: Environmental > Aquatic > Freshwater > Lake > Sediment | place: USA: Wyoming | collected...
CTGCTCCCGAAGAGCAGGTGCACCAGGAATTCTCCGGTCCTCATCACGCCTTCCATCCAGTGGCGCAGATAGAGTGAGCGTCGGGCCGCGGTGTCTGCGACGCCGTATTTTCTCGCGAGGTAGCGGAGGTGGGGCACCACGCTGCGCACTAGTACCCATGCCTTAGGCGCGAGGCCGTCCTCTCTGTCCATCTGCTCCAGAGCGCCGGGCAGGGGAATGGCGGTCTCATCCAGCAGCAGGTCAGCGAGCATGTCGGCCGTTCGGGTGTCGGCGTCTTCATATCCTATGCGGTGGAGATCTTCGGGTCGCAGCTGCGCGCCGAACAATGCGGCGGACAGCCGGAGGGTGCAATTGACATATCTCCCGATCACGTATCCACGGGCACGGTCGCCAAGAGTCTTCCAGTCGATCGCCGTGTGGTGGCGTTTAATCGTTTCGCTGATGTCGCAGAGGTTTTTCATCTTCAGTATGCTGAACCGGTGGTGGGCTGAAAAATGGAGGCAGAGGTGCAGTAGGAGGTCCTCGGGAGACAGAGTAAGTGCTGTCAGCCCGCCGAAGTCAGCGCTGCGTGCCCTGTTCCAGAAACCGTCCATGGCCATGGCGCACGGACCGCCGGGCGACGTCAATGTCGCGTGAACCTCGACGGACGGCCTGCCGGGCCGTGTGAAGGGGATCAGGTGATGGTGGCGCAGGATTTGGTCTGTCACCGGAGGGCGCATGCGCGGGCCGTACCCCACGCCGAGCAGGACCGCCTGCACGATGCACAGGTCCTCCTCCCTGATGAGGATATCGATATCATGCATCGGCCGGAGGGCGATATCATCGTATACGGTCTCGGCAAGGCACGCCCCCTTCAATACGATGGCATCGATGCCGTGCAGCGCGAGGATTCTGATGATCGCCCTCAGTTCTTCAAGGATGATGGTGTTCCGCGCGGCATGCAGGAAATAGGCCTCCTGGAGCTGATGCAGGACCTCCGCGGGGACATGCGCGGCAGCGGGGGTCCGCGCCAGATGGCTGAAGAAGAGGGGCGCGAGTTCCAGCAACTGCAGCTGCCGTATGATGTCGTGCCACACCGCGGGGGGGGTCGCGTCGAGCAGCGCGATGGCACTCCCGTCGTTTGTGCATACGGCGCGCATAAGGGATACGGCCCTTTTCCTCTCCATCGCCTCAGTCCGTAGCAGCTGGTGCCGTTACCAGCACTGCGACTTGAAGATCTTCTCGAAGAACCCTTTGCAGGGATCGCTCTGGTTGCTCCCAACATCCTGGCTGCTCCGCGCATTATACTTCTGCGCCCAGGCGTTGGTAGATCCCATCCTGAAGACCATCATGGCCGGGATCGCGTACCCCGTGGCCTTTATGGTCTTTTTGAGAAACTCGCGCCGTGAACTGCACATGTCCTTCTCGGGTTTCATAGTCTCACCTCCATTGGTTGAACTCTGCATGTCTCTGGTTTGCGCCATACGGGATTAGGCTCATGCATGTGCCTCTTCGCCCAAGCGTACGCTTGCGGCCAACTCCGAAAACAGCGCGCGTGCACGCCTCACGTTGCTGGTGTTCAGCCGGTAACACGCGCAGGAACGCACGAGCCGGATCAGGACCTCTATCCCCCCTTCGCCGAAGGAGGTGAGGTTGATCGCCTGCTCTATCAGCATGGATAAGGCCTCGGTCTCGCCTATGGGCGTCAGTTCATCGCCTCCGGACGGACTATACCTCGGAAAGACCAGCCATGTCGGCCGAACCGGCTGAGCCACCCAGTCTTTTTTGATCACCGCGGGATCGAATCTGCTCTTCCCGGATGAGTCGGCGAAGCCTCTCCCCGCGTCGGGGCCGCGCAGTTCCGGAAAGAGCCGCAGGGTAGCGGCCTTCGCGTGGAAACTCCGCGGAAAGGGCCAGGCCCTGCTGCTACCGGGCTCGATCAGGATGATCTCGTCCGAGAGGCATCTCCAGCCCGCCAGCAGCAGGTTGAGCGCCTGGGTGCTCTTGCCTGAGCCGGAAGGACCCACCAGCAGGAGCCCTCTGTCGTACGTGACGAGACCTGCGGCGTGCAGCTGAAGGAAATGGTCCTGGGCTGCCAGGAGCGCAAGCAGGATAGCCCATTCCAGTTGCTCCAGCAGCCGGACAGGATCCCCCGTCTCATGAACCACTCCTTGCTGATCACGGAGCACATACAGCGGCCCGCCGTTGGCCCGTGCCTGTCTGACGGTCCATTCCGCGTCGCAGGGGCCGGGGTTGGAGCGGAGGGCGGGATACAGCGCCCACAACGGTATGCCCACGGGGGGGCGATCTGCCGTCAGGGCAAAGCGAAAACCAAATAATTCGTAACAGTTCCTTGCCATGTGCTTCCCCGGGCCTACCTGGGCCCTACCAGTTCCTCTTCCTGCAAGACAGAGATCATCGAGATGACGTCCCTCATCGCCTCCTCAGGCGTAAGACCGAAGGCAAGCGCCGATTGCCGTGCTATCTCCTCGATGGTGCTGTCGCCATTACAGTACGTCAGGATGAAGGACGCGGTGCTGTTCAGGGTGTAGACATCACCCTTATGCGCATCGTACAACACACACCCGTCCCGCAGGTCCTTCTGTTCTATGGTCTTTGCCTTCATGGGGCGATAGACGCCGGGCATCAACCCATCACGCCTGTCGGTTTCGACTTTCTCTTTGTCTTCTGCGGTTGTTCTGCTCATCCTCTGCCCTTTCCTCGACGCATAGTCGTTTAATTACTCCTTGCATCTACTCGCAAAAAGTGTACCAAGGAGGATTCCTGGCCATCTTCGCCGTAACGTCCCGGCAGACGGCGTGCGAGATATCAACCGGCTGATTAAGAAGCATATTTTGGACGCCTCGGGTGTGGCGGCCGCCTGCCAACAGGTAGATCATGTGTATCGGACGGATACACGTGGTGCGAATCGAAACAGGTCAGAGAAAAACAAAAACATTGGGGTCAATTCCATCATATTGACAGAGCGGTAGATCTTTTGCTATATGGCGGGGTCACCCATTAAAAGGCCCTTTGTCAAGAGACAAACAGTCCGTAACGGAAAATTTAATAGAATATTTTCCTTTTGTTTTACTTATGGAAACACATAGTACTTTTTTCGCACCTGGTATTTCTTCAATTGCAGGGTGCGGATAGTGCACTACTCCGCACCAGTCACCCATCAGGATCAAGGCAGATAAGGATACTCTGTTGCTCGGGGCGGAGAGACTCTCCTTCAGTCTCGAAGCCCGTTTCCTTATACGCCCCTGGCATCTTTGATGCCCCAGAAAATCTTCAGTGCCATGCCGTGTCCAATTGATATGGGTTCAGATTTTATGGCTCTCAGTCCAACCCGTTGTGGCTCACAACATGGGCGAACTAGTGTACCCTACATGTCCATAGGTATTATGTGAAGGGTGCGGCAGTTTTCCAATCAGGTCTTGTGGTTTAGTACCAACCCTCTTGCTGGTTCCCTGCCGCAGCCATCCTTTATACGAACGCGTTCTTGGGGTCGAACACCTCCTGATGTTTTATCACGTAATACCTTGCCCTCGAAAGTTTATGACTGACCGCCTTTATCGCTACGATAGTATTTGTCTTTGCGGCTTTCTTCTGATACTAGCTCCTTACATAAGGATAGCTGCGTAAGGATAGCTGCGCACGGCGAAATTGGCTGCCTCGACATATGCCCATGAGAGATATTTGTTGCCGTTTTTCCTGTTTCCCTCTCCCTTGCTCTTTCCATTGGATACCTTGGTGCTTCCGACACAACGGCACTACGAGACATAGTTGCCTACTTCAGGGAATCGTGCGATGTCTCCCGTCTCACGCATGATCGTCAAAGCCAGTATCTTTCCGATCCCAGCAACAGTCAGGAGCTTCAGATACTCTTTCCTGAGTTTTGCCTTTTTTAACACCGCCTTCTCTATCTCCGTTATCCTCTCCTTGAGAAAGCGCATCGTTGCGATATTTGCCCTGCCGGCAAGGACGAGATGTTCTTCGTTACGTATGACCTCGACGTCTTCCTCCTTCAGCCCCTTTATCTCATTGCTCGACATCTGGATACCGAGATTACGGCTTACAAGGTCCTTGAAACTCAGACTATGCGAGGTCCTGTGTCGTACACGTTGAAGACGTTTTCTCAGCAGATTCCGCACCGGCCCTTCCTCTTTCGGATAGATGGAGCCCTCCGGCACTATGCCCAGCTTTAAGAGATGCGCCAGATGAAAGGCTTCCCTTTCGTCGTCCGAATGCTTCAATCCTTCATACTGCTTGATCGCCGAGGGGTTGGCAAAATGCACGCTGTAACCGTTATCCATCAGTCCGTCTACAAGCCAGTACCAATTGAATGTCGACTCTACCGCTATGCCTGCCAAACCCTTACGATACGGTTTTACTGGGTTCAATATTTCTGGAAGCTCGAAGCAGTAGCCGGGAGACATTAAAATCGAGGGCGGTTTTGGTTGGGGTATGCAGAGGGTACGGATATCGGCGTGTTGATCTTCAGTATAGGCTCAACAGGGATTTGTCTGTGGTGTCGAGATTGGCCGGACAGTCGACTGTTCCTAAAATAAAGATCGAAAATGAAAAAGTTTTGGCAGCTCTAAATGCACGTATGCAAGCCTGACCCCATCGGCCTTTTTCGTATGTACATCTAAGTGATTGATTCTATTATTATTTTACTTCAATCCCAGCACATCCTGCATGTCATAGAGACCTGCGGTTCTCCCATACACCCAAAATGCCGCTTTGAGTGCGCCCCTCGCAAAGGTATCCCTGCTCGATGCCTTATGGGTAATCTCGATGCGTTCCCCGAGCCCTCCGAACAGGACGGTGTGCTCACCCACGATATCCCCGGCCCTCAGAGTCTGGATGCCGATTTCCTTCTTTGTGCGCTCGCCGATGATCCCTCTCCTCGCAAATACTGCGACCTCATCGAGGTTCCTGTCGATCGCATCGGCGATCACCTGAGCCATTTTTATGGCGGTCCCGCTCGGGGCATCCTTTTTCAGCCTGTGGTGGGCCTCGATGATCTCGATGTCGTACTCATCACCGAGAACCTTTGCGATGTCCCTCAGGATCCTAAGAAGGAGGTTCACCCCTACGCTCATATTCGGTGCGAGGACACAGGGGATGTCACTTGTGATCCTCATGACCTCCTGCATCTGATCCTTTGAAAAACCCGTGGTGCCAATCACCATCGCCTTTCCCTTCATCGAGGCGAGTTTCAGATGCTCGAGGGTGGCCCCGGGGTTGGTAAAGTCGATCACGACATCCGACCGTTCGATCACCTTTTCGAGTCCCTCTTCAAGGATCACCCCGGCAGCACCAATCCCTGAGAGAGTGCCAATATCTTTCCCTATGTCTCCATTACCTGGCCTCTCGAAGGCACCGGCGAGATGGAGCCCTTCATACTCCTTTGAGAGCGCGACAATACGGGCACCCATCCTCCCCCTCGCTCCTGCCACGACGATTTTTACCATATGTTCCTCCTAATCCTTGACTTCTTCCGTTTTCTGTTCATCCTCTTCCGTCACAGGAATCCTGTATTCCTCTGATGCCCACCTTCCCAGGTCCATGAGTTTGCATCTCTCCGAGCAGAAGGGTCTCCAGGGGTTCTCTTTCCAGGTCGTCAACTTTTTACAAGTCGGACAACGAACCTTCATCTTCAGTTATTGTGGAGGGAAATGCCGCTCATTTTCAAGTTCCTGATGACAAGATCGGTTGTTAAGCCATTCACCAGACCCGTAATGGTCCCTAAGAGCATGAGGACAGGACACACAATGAGTACCGGCTCTGCCTTCTGAATGAAAAGGGCATACGCGAGAAGGAGCTGTGAGAGGTTGTGGAACAATGCCCCTATCAAGCTCAGGCCTACAGGACCGAACACCCCGGGGAGTAATGTGAAGACACAGACCACTGAGAGAATGCTCGAAATCCCCCCCCCAAGGCTCAATATGAAACCTGGACCGAGGAATGACCCGTTGAAAAGAGAAGCAAGGGTCACCCTTGTCAGGGTCACCATCACGGCAGCACGGAAACCGAAGAGCAAGAGTGCCATAAGGGTTATGATGTTCGAGAGCCCCACCCTGATCCACGGTAAGGGCATTGGGATGAGGCTTTCGAGTCCATGAAGCGCAAGGGCATAGGACGAAAGGAGGGCGATCCGGTAATTATCCTGTGATTGCATCGGGCGTGACCCCCTTTGATTTCTCAGATCCTCCCACAGTGACCGAGATCCTGCCCGGAATGCAGATAATCGCCCCGGCCCTTACCCAGCCCTGCCGTTGGCAGAGTTTGTTCGGGCATGAGGAATCGGTCACCCTCACTCCCCTGTCCTTTATCTCGACAGTGAGATGTCCATGGGAGCCTTCAACATACACCTTTCTATCGGTATCGAGAGGGTATATATACCGTACCTCACCGTCGACCTCAATACTCACCTCCTTTGACCGGGAGAGCACCTCCTTTGTCAAAAGGAGGCTGAAGAATGAGATGAAGAGGAGGAAGATGAGGAGTATCCTGTCAGCGACAGTTGTGCTACGAATCGAGTCTTTTAAACTCAATCCTGTCCCTCAGTCCATCGGTAGTATGCACCTTGCCGTGCTCGTCAACAATGAGCCCCTCAAATCCCATCTTCCTGAGTACCTCCAATCCCTTTTCAGGGCCGAGGATAAATACGGCAGTAGAATAAGAATCGGTGAAGGCCCCTTCCCTTGCGATAACGCTCACACTCCGGCTTGCCTTGGCAGGATACCCTGTCTTTGGGTCGAGAATATGATGGTAACGATTGCCGTCGGCAATGAAGAAACGCTCGTAATCGCCCGCAGTCGAGATAGCCATATCCTTCAGTTCGATCATCGCCATGATTTCGTCATCCCTGCCCGACTGCCTTGGGTTCCTTATGCCCACCCTCCACGGGCGTCCATCCGGCTTATCCCCAAAGGCCCTGATATCACCGGCGACAGCGACGAGACCCGATACGATCCCTTCTCTTTTCAACTCTTCTACCGCCCTGTCGGCGATATATCCCTTGGCGATTCCCCCGAGATCAATGAGCATCCCCCTCTTCATGAGGGATATGGTGGACTTCTCCCTGTCGATGGCGATCCATTGATAGTTCACGAGGTTGAGTCTCTCCTTTATTGTTCCGTCGTCAGGCTTCTTTTTTTCTGCAAAGTCCCATAAGATGATCTCAGGCCCTATAGTGACATCAAAGGTGCCGCCTGTCTTTCCGGAAGTAGAGACCGCCTTTTCGATCAAATCGAGTGTCTCAGGTGAAACCTTCACATCCGAGATGCCCGCGCTCCTGTTTATCTTTGCGAGTTCGCTCTCTTCGGAATAGAAATTCAGCAAATCACCAAGCCTTTTGATCTCTGCGAAGGCCCTGTCAATTGCCTTCTCAGCCCTTTCCGGGCGTTTGGCTACGACCTGAATCGTGACTAAGGTGTCCATGAGGACCCTGCTCTTCTTGAAGACCCTCTCTTTTTGGGCGGAGCAGGAGAAAAGCAGCGAGGAAAGCAGAAGGCATAAAGCAAGAACTACGCAGTGCGGGATGCTTCTTTTACTAATTCGTATTTCTCCACGCAACATTTGTAAAAATGTAATCGACACGGACATGGCAGTTGCCCCGAAAAGCCTTGATCGGCAATATGTCAAGTGCCGGAAGCCACGCTCCTCATGCGACTTTCGCAATACCTGACCTTGAGACCTTCTGCCTCAGGAACCTTCCTGTATAGGAGTCCTGTTGCATGCTCACCTCTTCTGGTGTGCCGAAGGCTATGAGCATCCCGCCCTGCGCTCCTCCTTCCGGACCGAGATCAATGAGATAATCCGCTGACTTGATGACATCGAGATTATGCTCTATTACAACAACGGTGTTTCCACGATCTACAAGGGTATTCAAGACATCGAGGAGTCTCTGTATGTCCACGAAATGGAGTCCGGTCGTCGGTTCATCGAGGATGTAGAGGGTATCGCCCGCAGACCTCTTCCCAAGTTCCCTCGAAAGCCTCAGCCTCTGGGCCTCCCCACCGGAAAGGGTCGGTGCGGGCTGTCCGAGTTGGAGGTATCCGAGACCGACGTCCTCAAGGATCTCGAGTCGCTGCCGTATGGCAGGGATAGCATCAAAGAACTCAAGGGCCTCAGAAACGGTCATTGAGAGTATCCCGGAGATATCCTTGTCCTTATACCGTATCAGGAGGGTCTCCCTGTTATACCTCCTGCCCTTGCAGGCATCGCACCGGACATAGGCATCGGGCAGAAAATGCATCGCCACCTTCAATAGCCCGTCGCCATGACACTTCTCGCACCTCCCGCCCTGGAGGTTAAAGCTGAACCTTGACGGTGTGTACCCTCTCACCCTTGATTCCTGAACCTGGGAGAAGAGTTCCCTGATAGGTGCAAAGAAACCTGTATAGGTTGCGGGGTTTGACCGTGGTGTCCTTCCGAGAGGCGTCTGATCAACACAGATCACGTTCTTTATCTTTTCTGTCCCCCTGATCTCCTGGTGTCTCCCCGGCGGGGCCGTACTTCCATGAAGTCCCTTCATCAGGGCCTTGTAGAGGATTTCTATCACGAGGGTGCTCTTTCCCGAACCCGATACTCCTGTGATACAGGTGAATGTCCTGAGAGGGATAGAGACATCAATGCATTTAAGGTTGAATTCTGACGCACCTTTAATCTCGATGAAATCCGATGGCCTCCTCCTCTCCTGAGGCAGAGGGATGGAGAGTTCCCCTTTCAGGTACCTTCCTGTAATCGAATTCACATTTGTTTGGATATCTGAAGGGGTGCCCTCGGCGACGACCCAGCCTCCCCTCGACCCGGCACCAGGTCCCATGTCCACGACATGATCGGCCCACCGTATTGTCTCCTCGTCATGTTCGACGATAATGACCGTATTTCCTGCATCCCTGATCGATGTCAGGCTCTCGAGGAGTCTCGTGCAGTCCTTTGGATGGAGGCCTATACTTGGCTCATCGAGGACATACAGGACACCGGTGAGGGAAGATCCCATCTGGGTTGCGAGTCTTATCCTCTGAGCCTCACCTCCCGAAAGGGTGAGCGACATCCGGTCGAGGGTGAGATAGTCGAGCCCCACTCTTATAAGGAAAGAGAGTCTATCCCTGACTTCTTTAAGCAATCGGGAAGAAATAACCCTCTCCCTCTCCGTGAGGGAAAGGGAACTGAGAAAGGAGAGCGCCTCTTTGGCCGTAAGACGGGAAAACTCGCTGATATTGATCCCCCCGACCTTCACGCTGAGGGCCTCTCTCCTCAGCCTCATCCCATTACAGATCCTGCAGTGGTGCAGACCATCCTGATACTTCTCCTTGATCTCGTATATATCCTCTTCATCCCCAATTCCAGCTATCCCAAGCCCCTTGCACCTCGTGCATGCACCGTAGGAGCTGTTGAAGGAGAAGAGCCTCGGGACTATCTCCGGGAAACTTGTTCCGCAAGAGAGACATGCCATGACCTTGCTGAAATGGATATCCCTCTGTCCCTCCACGAGGTTGATTGAAACGGTATCTGCATGCCTGAGTGCGCTATCTATGGCACTCTTGATTTTTTTCTCAACGCCCTCTTTTATGATCAGCCGGTCTATCACGATCTCGATGGTGTGCCTCTTATGTTTCTCGAGAGCGATCTCCTCTGTGAGGTCGACCATAGTCCCGTCTATTCGCGCCCTCACGAAACCCTCACTCCTCATCAAGGCGAGTTCTTTCCTGTACTCACCCTTCCTGTCCCTCACGATGGGTGCGAGGACCTGCAGCCTCGTCCCTGACGGCATGGCCATGATGGTACCTATTATTGTACCGACGTCCTGAGTCGATATCTCACCCCCGCAGTGATAACAGATAGGTTTGCCTATCCTTGTATAAAGGACACGCATATAGTCGTAAATTTCGGTGATCGTCCCCAGGGTTGAACGGGGGCTCTTTGTCACCGTCTTCTGGTTTATGGCAATGGAGGGTGAAAGCCCCTCAATGGCATCCACATCAGGTTTCTGGAGCTGTTCAAGGAACTGGCGGGCATACGCAGAGAGGCTTTCAACATACCGCCTCTGTCCTTCGGCATAAATGGTATCTATCGCGAGGGAGGACTTTCCTGAACCGGAGGGACCGGTGATGACGATGATCCTTTCCCTCGGGATAGAGAGATCGATGTTCTTGAGATTGTGTTCCCTTGCCCCCTTGATGACGATCCAGTTTTGCATCGGTGTATCCCTTTATCATACCCAACGGCTGGAGGGTCTTTCAAATTGCTGAAATCCCGGTCCTTAAGCAGTCTATGTGCTCTATATGCTCTATATGCTCTATATGCTCTATATGCTATATATAACCATAGAGCTGCTTTATATGGCCCACCGCTGCATCCCTGCGGATTCTGAACTGGTCAGAATACTCTTTGGGATCAGGATAGAGCGTATGCCCCTCGGGTATATTCCCGTTGCTGTCAAGATCCCTGTCAACGGCAATCTCGTTATGATGGGGCAGGCAGGTGCGCTGCATGAAGTCTTCCCTGTGTCTCAGCTGATATGGGATAGAGATGAACAGTTTCTCGAGGAACCCTTGATAGGGGTCTCTGGGTTGGGCAAACCGGCCTGAACAGAGCTTTTGACTTGTCCAGTATGCGATTGCCTCGTCTTTAGTCATGGTACACATGCCGGTATTCATGGAGAAACGCGCAGTGTCATAGAGGTCGAAGTCTGCGCTACCGTAGTCAGGGATTCGCGCAAAACGGTCATCGGTCATTATACCGTCAAAGAGAACAAGATCGCCGTTTGCGTTTCTTTTGGCAAAATGCGCATACAATGAGTGCGCATAGAAGTCACCAATGGTATGGGATGCGCGTGCGAGGCCATCGAGCGTCTTTTTCATGAGATTCTGGTTCAGTTGCTGCCAGCTTTCGGCTATGTATCCATTGTCAAAATGATCACGGGGATCGTAGATCGCAGGATTTATATCCATAGCCACGCTTACCCCTTTCACATAGAGAAGATCAGACCAGTTGAGCTTATCCAAAGCCAGATCAAAGATATGATTATGTACTGTTGCGGCGAATTCAGGATCGAACTCTTCCCAGAATCGGCGGGATTTCAGGTAGTCTAGGAAGGTTGTCTCCACGGTGTTGTTCTTCAGGCTCCACAGATGGGAGTCGTTGAAGACAAAGTATGGCACATACTCATAGGTATCCGTCGTTGCCTGCCTTGCCTTTTCCCTGAGCGCCTTTCCCTGTCTTCTTGCACGTTCACTGTGGAGCAATGGTTCGATCAGCATCCAGAGACCGGACTCGTTCTTGTACATGACCCAAATGTGATCACGGGATTGTTTTGTGTTTTGGTTGTACAGTTTGCCGAGGGCAACGCGGACCACATAACCGCTGATCCCTGATGAGAGAAGCATCGAGGCGAGCAGAAACGCACGGTCTTCACAGTCGCCGCTCCCCTTTGCCAGGGTCTCTTCAGGAAAAAGCCAACTATCAAAGGTGCGCGAACTTTTTTCATACATGATCCGCGAGGAAATGTACTCCATTACCTTCCTCATCCGGAAATCAAAAGCCCCATCCTTACGTGAGAGGAAGAAAACCCGATCGCTGTCGCAGAGGGCGCTGACGATTTCGTCAAGAGCCCGCTTGATGACGGCATTATCCCTGGTCACAAGGTATTCGCGGATATCGATCTCGTATTTCTTTCTCATGCCGGGGATCTTGCGTGACGCAGGGATTATTGGACTGTGAACAATAAGATCCCCTTCCCAGTTCCATTGGACAGCCGACTGGACATTCGATGACGCCAGACACATGCCGAGATACCTCCTTTAGCTTGGTGAGACCCCGGGCAGGGTCACCTATGCAAAGAGTCTTACGTGAGGGATTGACCTCAGCGAGAGAGAGATTTACAGCGCATCATTTCTTCTTCACGCCCTCGCGGGCAATCGCGACCTTCCCTGTCCTCACAAAATCCTTGATCCCGATCGGTTTCATCAGTTCGACAAAGGCCTCGATCTTCTTCTCATCACCGGTGACCTCGATAGTATAGGTCCTCTGGCTCGAATCGACAATCCTGCCGCGGAAGATCTCCGTGATGTTCAGCACGTCTGCCTTGTCCTGCTGCCGGGGGGCAACCTTCACGAGCACCATCTCCCTCTCCACATGGTCGAGTTCCGTCATATCGACCACCTTGATCACGTCGATGAGCTTGTTGAGCTGCTTTGTGATCTGCTCGATGACCCAGTCATCCCCTATGGTCACGATCGTCATAAGTGATATCTGGGGATCAGTCGTCTCCCCTACGGAAAGGCTCTCGATATTGTAACCCCTCCCGCTGAAGAGGCCCGAGACCCTTGAAAGGACACCAAATTTATTTTCTACAAGCACAGAGATCGTGTGGCGCATATCCTCTCCTCACTTCACCGCTTTTAGTTTCTTTTCCTGCTTCTTCTCCGGCTCCTCGAACATCATCTGATCGATCGGCGCACCTGCAGGCACCATGGGATATACCTTTTCCTTCCAGTTCACGAGGAAGTCCATGAGTATGGGTTTCTTGATCTTGAACCCCTCCTTCAGGACAGGCTCCACTTCAGAAGGTTTTGTCGCCCGCAATCCCACGGCCCGATAGGAATGGGCAAGCTCAACGAAATCGGGAACCACGTCGAGGTGACTGTACGAGTACCTCTCATTGAAGAAGAGCTCCTGCCATTGCCGCACCATTCCAAGGTACCTGTTGTTCAGTATGGCGACCTTCACAGGGAGGTTATGGATAACCGCCGTAGCGAGCTCCTGTATGTTCATCTGGATCGACCCGTCACCGGCGATGTCGATCACGAGTTTGTCCGGGAAGGCGAGCTGGGCGCCGATGGCGGCAGGGAATCCAAAGCCCATGGTGCCGAGACCGCCTGAGGTGGCCCACATTCGAGGGTGATCGAATTTATAGAATTGGGCCGCCCACATCTGATTCTGGCCGACCTCGGTAGTGATGATTGCGTCTCCCTTCGTGAGCTCAAAGATCTTCTCGACCACATACTGGGGCTTTATCACCTCGTCGCTCCAGGTATACCGCATAGGCCTCTCCGTTTTCCATGCCTCGATCTGCTTGAGCCACGCCTTCCTCACCTCGGCCCATTGCTCAGCGACCTCCTCCCTGATCGCGCCGTTCAAAACGGTGAGGACCCTCTTTACATCGCCCACAATGGGAACGTCGACCCTCACGTTCTTTCTGATAGAGGTCGGGTCGATGTCGATGTGAACGATCTCTGCATGCTCCGCAAACTTCTCTATCTTCCCTGTGACCCTGTCGTCAAAGCGCATCCCTATCGCGATGAGGAGATCCGAATCCTGGACGGCCTTGTTGGCATAATAGGTCCCGTGCATGCCGAGCATCCCGAGGGAGAGGTTGTGGGTCCCGGGAAACCCTCCCAGCCCCATGAGGGTCATCGTTACAGGGATTTCAGCGTATTCGGCAAGTTCCCTCAGTTCTTTCGAGGCGCCGGAGCTGATCACTCCTCCACCTGCGATGATCACCGGTTTTTTCGACTTGGCAATGAGATGCGCTGCTTTGGTGATCATCCACTTGTTCCCTTCATATGTCGGTTTATAGCTCCTTATTTCAACATCAGGCCATGTAAAATCAGTCTTGCTCACCGTCACATCCTTCGGGAGGTCTATGAGCACGGGGCCTGGCCTTCCGGTCACCGCGATGTGGAAGGCCTCGCGGACGATCCTCGAGAGATCCTTCACATCCTTGACGAGATAACTGTATTTTGTGCAAGGCCTTGTGATCCCGACGATATCAGCCTCCTGGAATGCATCAATGCCGATGAGCATGGTCGGCACCTGGCCGGAAAACACGACGAGTGGGATAGAATCCATTGATGCCGTCGCGATTCCCGTAACCGTATTCGTGGCTCCCGGCCCCGAGGTCACAAGGACAACCCCCGGTTTCCCTGTTACCCTCGCGTATCCGTCTGCTGCGTGGACCGCCCCCTGCTCGTGTCTTGTCAAGATGAGGTGGATATCCTTGTTGTCGTAAAGGGAATCAAAGATATTCAGCACCACGCCGCCTGGATAGCCGAATATGTGCTTCACGCCCTCCCTCTTCAGGCATTCGATGAGTATCTCTGCACCGGACATCTTCATAGTGTACCACTCCTTATAAAAGACATTCAGCGGACCAGCGGTAAGGATTACCGGGTTGAGCGAAATTGACACGTTTCGTTAACAGTTCTTCGCGAAAATCAGACCTGGGAACTGTTGCAACGTATCACGATGAAAGCGAAAGACAGCAGTCCTTACCAAGGGTTCGTTCAGGATGTTAAACGTAAATTTTAACAGAAGAGACGCATAATTGCAAAAATTATCTCATATGTCGTAGTCCTCCAGTGAAGAGAGGATGCCGACCTCAATCCCCTCCTTGTGCAACTTACTGAATACCTCCCCTCACTGAAGGACTGCTTCGTCCGTAGCTTGCCATATAATTCACGCTCATATTCACCCTCTCAGCATGACTGCCCCTGTCGCAGCAGAACTGACCAATTTTGCATACCGCGAGAGATACCCTTGTGTGATCTTCGGCTTCGGTGCTTTCCACTTCGAAATCCTGCCTTTGATCTCCTCGTCCCGGAGCAGCACGTCAATCCTCCTCTGAGGTATATCAATCCTTATCCTGTCACCATCCCTCAAGGCCGCAATAGGGCCCCCTTCCATAGCCTCAGGCGAGATGTGTCCTATGCACGGACCTCTCGTCCCTCCTGAGAACCTCCCGTCGGTGATGAGGGCAACGGACTCGCTCAAGCCCATTCCCACGATCGTTGACGTCGGGGAGAGCATCTCCCTCATCCCAGGTCCGCCCTTCGGTCCTTCATACCTCACCACGATCACATTGCCAGGTTTGATCTCTTCTGCGAGGATCGCCTTCATGGCTGCCTCTTCGGAATCATAAACCCTTGCGGAGCCTTCAAAGCGCATCATATTCACACTCACTGCAGACTGCTTCACCACAGCGCCGTCGGGTGCGAGGTTCCCGCGGAGGATGGCGATACCGCCTTCTCTGTGGTAAGCCTTGCTGAGGGGCCTGATGACATCCTCATCCTCGATGCGTGCCTCATCGGCGATTTGATGGATGCCTCTCCCGCTCACGGTGATTGTGTCTCGCAGGTTGTCCCTGAGACGCTTCATGACCGCAGGGATGCCTCCCGCATGGTCGAGGTCCTCGAGGTAATGTTCCCCTCCAGGGAGCATATTCGCGATATGGGGAGTTATTTTGCCGAGCTCATCGAAGGCCTCGATTGGCAGATCGACACCCGCATCATATGCGATCGCAGGGATATGAAGGACCGTATTTGTCGAGCCGCCGAGGGCGAGGTCGACCATAATTGCATTCTCGAAGGCCTTACGGGTCATGATCTTTCTTGGTGTAATGTTCTTCTTGACGAGCTCGACGACCCTCTTCCCGCTTTCAAAGGCGGTCCTCCTCTTGTTCGAAGTGATTGCGAGCTCAGTAGCACACTTGGGGAGGCTCATCCCCAGCGCTTCGGTAACACAGGCCATGGTGTTCGCAGTGTACATACCCTGACAGGAACCTGCACCCGGACAGACACAGAGCTCGAGTTCCGCAAGTTCCTCATCCTTGATCAGCCCTTTCCTGTATTTCCCGATGGCTTCAAAACTGTCATTGACCAGCGAAAGCCTCTTGCCCCTCAGATAACCTGAGTGCATAGGCCCTGCAGTCACGATGATCGAGGGGATATTGACTCTCGCAGCAGCCATGAGCATGCCTGGTGTGATCTTGTCACAGTTCGTGAGGAGCACAAGCCCGTCGAACTGGTGTGCCTGTGCCACTGTCTCGACCATGTCGGCGATGAGCTCCCTCGAGGGGAGGGAATAATGCATTCCCGAATGCCCCATGGCGATGCCGTCGCAGATGCCGGGGATTCCGAAAAAGAAGGGATACCCTCCGCCGCTGTGTATCCCCTTCTCGATGAACCTCTCGAGATCCCTCATGCCGATGTGCCCCGGGATGATGTCGGTGAAACTCGTTGCAACGCCGATAAAGGGTTTCTCCATCTCGCTTCGGGGAATTCCCGTGGCATACAGCAATGCACGGTGCGGCACACGCTCAAGACCCTTCTTTATTTTCTTGCTCCTCATCATCTCGGTGCTCCTTTCGCCATCCGGGTTGTGCCCGTTTCTTTAATGTATAAGGCCCTTCTTGTACTCCCTGATCAGCACCGCCATCCTGTCTTTTTTGGCAAGCTTCAACTTCTGGTTCTTTTTCCTCTCGATTTCCTCCTCTGTTGTCAGGTAAACCCTCTTATCGATCTCTACAATGAGATGATCAAGGTTCCTGTGCTCCTCTGAGAGTTTTTTGAACTCCTGATTCTCCCTCTTGAGGGTTTCGATGATCTCTTCTTCCTTCAATGTGGCCTCCTTTGCCTCCTGAAGGTCAAAACACCTCCAGCTTTTTTTCTACCATAATTCTTTTCAGCCTTTCCTGAACCCAATAGTGTATGCATGACGGAAGAATCATATGGATTATTGCATCCATCCACTTTCAGCGATCCCTTTTAGTACCAGCTCTCTCAAAGCTCTGATGAAGAGAGGGTGGGTATTGAGCGACTCTGTCCTTTCGAGCCTCATCCCGAGCGTCCTGGCAAAATTGCTATATACTACATCAATCTCAAAGAGCGTTTCTATGTGATCCGATACGAAACTGATTGGCACAACGAGGAGGTTCTTCACCCCCTCAACGGCGAGTTCCCGTATCTTTTCCTCTGTCGATGGGCTGAGCCATCTCACAGGGCCGCTCTTGCTCTGATAGGAGAGGTGCCACCGTATCCGGATCTTCTGCACCACTTCCCTGATGGTACCCTCTATATGCTGTACATAAGGATCTCCCGACTCTATAATGCACAAGGGAAGGCTGTGGGCGCTGAAGAGGACCTCGACATCCTCACCACCAAAGGAACTCATGCCCTTTCTGATCACATCGCAGAGGCTTTCGATGTACAAAGGATGGTCATACCAAGAAGGAATGATCCGATAGTCCATGGAATACCTTCTCGCCGTCTCTTCGAACCTCGATATGGCAGAACCGGACGTAGTAATTGAATAGTGGGGATAAAGGCTCAGGGCGAGCAGGATCCTCACACCATCGTGGTACACCTGTGTTACTGTATCCTCGATGAAGGGATGCCAGTATCTCATGCCGACATAGACCTTCAGCCCCTCTCGCCACCCTTTTGAAAAAGGGGTATGGGTGGATTGCAATGGCAGTGATGAGTTCAGTTCGTTTTCGAGTACTTCTGCCTGAGCCTTCGTGATCCTGAGCAGCGGAGATCCCCCCCCGATGAGACCATACATCTTCTTCGTCTTTCCTGAGCGAAATGTGGAGATGAGCCATGCCAGCGGTTTCTGAAGTGAAGGGGGGCCCAGTTTTATGATGTGCCTGTCTGAGAAGAGATTATAGAGAAATGGCCTTACGGCCATGATGGAGTCGGGTCCGCCCATGTTGAGGAGGAGGATGCCGATCATCTCACCAGGTTGACCCTACCATAGTTGTGAACAGCCTCGACCATAGCGATCACATTCTCGACAGGGGTCTCGGGCAATATCCCGTGGCCAAGGTTGAAGATATGGCCCTTCGCCTGTTTACCCTTCTTTAAGATCTCCCCGACCCTCTCCTCAATCTTTTCCTTCGGGAGGAAGAGCGCACAGGGGTCGAGGTTCCCCTGAACGGCAAATCTCTTCCCGATTTTTTTTACGGCATCGGAGAGGTCAACCCTCCAGTCGACTCCAATGACATCTGAACCTGCCTTCTTGATCTCTTTTAAAAGGCCTGCAGATTCGTTGACGTAATAGATTACCGGTGCTCCCTCCTTTTTGATCTCTGCGATCGCCCTCTGCACATAGGGCAGGGCGAACTCCCTGTAGTCTTCAGGGGCGAGTATCCCTGCCCATGAATCGAAGAGCTGAACCGCTTGGGTACCAGCCCTGATCTGGGAGATGAGATAGGAGACGACCATCATGGTGATCTTGTCCATGAGGAGGTGGAAAAGCCCCGGGCTCTGGAACATGATCCTCTTGGTGTGGACGAAGGTCCTGGTGCTGCCTCCTTCTATCATATACGTGGCGATGGTAAAGGGTGCCCCAGAAAAACCGATGAGGGGTACACTGAGTTCGGACCTGACGATCCGTATCGCCTCTATGATGAAAGGCATGCTATCCTCCGTGTCCGGGATGATCAGCCTGTCAACGGCTGATTTGGTCCTCACAGGCTCATTGAGAACCGGTCCTTTGTCGTCCCGGAATTCAAGGTGCATACCCATGGACTCGACCGGGATGAGGATATCTGAAAAGAGGATTGCTGCATCGACACCAAGCCTCCTGACGGGCTGCAAGGTAACCCGAGCAGCGAGTTCCGGTGTCTTGCAGAGGGTAAGGAAATCGACCTCTGCCCGGACCATCTGGTATTCGGGGAGATACCTCCCTGCCTGCCTCATGATCCATACAGGGGTATGGGGCACCTTTTCGCCCTTGCATGCCTTTAGAAAGGTATCATTCATAACTTCTCCAAAAATATAGTAGTCTTCAAGAGTCAGGAGAGGGAAGAAGGCAATCTGTTCAACAGTCTGCCAACCTGCTTCCAAATTTCTTTTGCACCTTCATCTTCATCGGCACATAGCTGCAAAAGGGTTCCTCTTCGAGGTAGTCTCCGGACATCGCGTATGCCCGTGCCCTGCACCCGCCGCAGACGTTGAGATATTCGCAGGAGCCGCACCTGTTCTTGTATCCTTTGAAGTCCCTCATCTCCCTGAAGAGCTCCGAGTTCTCCCAGATTTCCTTAAAAGACCGGGTACTGAGATTACCCGCGGACTTTGGGAAATAACTGCAGGGTAAAACATCTCCATCCACGTTGATGAGGCATATCAACTGCCCCGCAATGCAACCTTTTGAGCCGCCGGTCGAAAACTTGAGTGTCCTCCGCTCGAACTTGACACCCTCCTCCTTCGCTTTCTGGAGCACGATCCTGTAGTAGTGGGGAGCGCAGGTCGGCCTCACGAGTATATCGTGTTCGTCCTTCTCCATCTGATAGTGCCACTCAAGTATCTCCTCGTAATCTTCCTTCGGAATGAGCTCATCCATGATCTCCTCGCCCCTGCCGGTGGGAACGATCATGAACATGTACCATGCGGTAGCGCCGAGTTCCTTTGCGAGCCTGTACACCTTCGGAATCTCACCCTGGTTCCTCCTGGAAAAGGAGGAGTTGATGATGAACTCGATGGAATGCTGCCTGAACAGCCTCGCCGCGTTGACCGTCCCCGCGAAGGCGCCCTTCTGGTTTCTGAAATGGTCATGGAATTCCTCTTTGGAACCGTCGAGGCTCAGGGAGACAATCCTTATCCCCGATTCCTTGATCTTCCCGCACACTTCATCGGTTACAAGGGTTCCGTTGGTGGCCAGACACATCCTCAGACCCTTGCGTGTACCGTACATTGCTATGTCGAAAACATCCTCCCTCATGAGGGGTTCACCGCCCGAGAGGACGACAACGGGCTTCACATAACTCGATATGTCTTCAATAATCCTGAAGGCCTCTTCCTTGGGGAAGTCAGGATGACCCAGGACCTCCTTCTCCGAGGAGGAGCGGCAATGGACGCACCTCAGGTTACACCTCCTCGTAATCTCCCATGCAATCCACATCGGTTTAAATTCCATGGAAAGTCTCTCTCCTCTTACTGGTGTCCTTTCCTACCGCCTCGACCAGTCTGGTATTCCATAAGTGTGCCTCGATCGCATCGAGGAGTGGCTTGAAGGTCGAGGGATCAAGGGCAGAAATGGTGATCGCATTGAACCTGATTGCGAGATGTGCTCCTTCGTCCCCTGGCATCTTGTCGATCTTGTTGAAGACGATGAGCTGTGGCTTGTCATTCACGTGGAGTTCCTCAAGGATTTTCATAACCGAGTCGAGATGCTGCGTGAACCTCGGGTTCGAGGCATCGACGAGGTTGATGAGGAGATCCGCGTCCTCAAGCTCCTCGAGGGTGGATCTGAATGCTGTTACAAGATCCTTTGGCAGGTCCCTTATGAAACCGACGGTATCGGTGATGATCACTTCCCTCTCCCTTGGGAACCTGAGCCTCCTGCTGGAGGTATCAAGGGTGGCAAACAGCCTGTCTTCCACAAAGACCTGGCTCTTTGTGAGGGCATTGAGGAGCGTAGACTTGCCGGCATTTGTATAGCCTATAATCGAGACGATGGGTATCCCTGTCTGGACCCTCCTCTGTTTCCTTTGCCTCCTCGCCTCCGAGAGGGCCTTGAGCTCCCGTTCAAGAAGACCGATTCTCTCGCGGACATGCCTCCTGTCGGTCTCGAGCTTCATCTCGCCAGGTCCTCTCCCCCCTATACCACCCATGAGGCGTGACATGGCAGTCCCCTTCCCCGTGAGCCTCGGGAGCCTGTACCTGAGCTGTGCCAGTTCCACCTGAACCTTTCCATCCCTGCTGTGGGCGCGCTGCGCAAAAATGTCCAGGATCAACTGCGGGCGGTCTACGACCTTCAACTCCGTCAATTCGCTGATCGTCTTTGTCTGTGAGGGATTGAGGCACTGGTCGAAGATCAGAAGGGTTGCACCCTTATGCATCGCATGAATGATCACCTCCTTGAGCTTGCCTTCTCCCATCAGGTAGGTGGGATGGATCTCCTTGGACCTCTGGATCACCGTATCGAGGACGAGCACACCGCTCGATGCGGCAAGTTCCTTGAGCTCCTCCATCGAGTCCTCCTGTTCATGCCTTGGCCTTGTGGATACGCTGATGAGTATCGCCCTCTCCCTTTTTTCGTCCTGATTGAACGTTCTCTGCCTCTCCATTTCCTCTTCAAGGGCATGGATGAATGAGCCGAATTCCATGTCGAAGTGATGGAAGTGCGCGGGAGGGAGCGTTTCGATGCCTTTTCCGGAACCCTGGGGCATGAGATGGGCCACGAAAATCGTGTCAGGCAATGAATCCCTTATGCCAATGGCGGCGATGAGGTCGAACCTCAGGAGGGAGAGGTCGGTGAGGTCGTCCTGATTCAGGGGCTCGCGTTTGAGGTGGGTGTGAACGAGTCTCAATCCCCTAAGGGCCTTTCGTCCGAGAGGGAAATCGTGAAGTTCGGGGATGAGGATTCCCTTTGCATCACCAACAATTACATGGGTTATATTCCCGGGGCGGGTAATGAGCAAACCGATCTGGCGGCTGAGTTCTGATGATAACTCCGTGAGGTAACGTGCGAGTTCAGGAGTAATGACCTTGTCCAGCATGACCCTCCTCCGATAGATCCTCTGGAGGGCATGCATATGCGTCCCTTTAAGGCCAGATATATTCCCGTAAATCGACGGTATCCCAAATCCTCCTGAATAACTATTACTTACTATTTTATCACAGAAAAGTTATTTTTTGTAGAAGGCTTTTATAAATATCGCAAACGCTCAAGGGTATGTCATTCTGTACGCGAAACCGCGTCGGGAATCCACTAATCCCCTCTTTCCCTCTTAAATTAAGGGGGAAAGAGGGTTTCCGGAAAAGCCGGAATGACAGACAAGAGTTACAGGTAGAGGTTTAATACACAGACTCTATATAATATTCTGAAACGGAAGCAATACCAATCTTTGCGGCCAACGTTCACCTCAAGGAGGAAGCATGGTGAAAATCGTGACAGAGAGGACAGTCAATGGGAAGGTCATCCGTCTTGTGAAGGGTGATATCACAGAGAGGAACGTGGATGCGATCGTAAACGCAGCTAATTCCTACCTCCAGCATGGGGGTGGCGTCGCGGGGGCGATCGTGAGGAAAGGAGGCCAGATCATCCAAGAGGAGAGCAACAGGATCGGCTTCGTCCCCGTCGGTCATGCAGCAGTGACAGGCACCGGGAAGCTTCCCTGCAAGTACGTGATCCACGCCGTGGGTCCGAGGATGGGCGAAGGTGACGAGGACAACAAACTGATACACGCAGTGCGTAACAGCCTCTTACTCGCCACAGGGAAGGAACTCAAAAGCATTTCGATACCCGCCATCAGTTCCGGCATTTTCGGATTTCCCAAGGACAGGTGCGCCGAGATACTCGTGAGAGAAGCATCGATTTACCTGAAGGAAAACCCGGAGACAAGCCTTGAGGTCGTGGAGTTCTGCATTTACGATGACCTTACCCTGGGGCATTTCAAGAAGGAGCTCGAGAAGATTGGGTAGTCCTCCGCGGATTCATGTTAGAAGTATTGAGTGATGTACCTTACCGCCAGGAAGAAGATCAGAACTCCCAGAACAAGCTTTATGTAACGTTGTGGCACGAACTTCTGTGCCCTGGCTCCCATATAGACGCCCACTGTTCCCCCGATGCCAAAGAGAAAGCCGAGGAGCCAGTCAGGCGACGTTGAGAGGCCCGGCCCTGCAGGAACGACGCTGTAGAAGAACACTCCCGCCACTGAGGTGATGAAAGTGCCCATCAGGGCTGCGCCTGCGATCGAGTAAACAGGAAGGTGAAATACAGCCACGCAGAAGGGCGCGATGATAGCGCCTCCCCCTATTCCATAGGTACCTCCGATAATTCCCACTATGAAGGCCAGGATGAACATCCCGATCGTACTGTAAGAGAATCGCTCGCCCCAGAACTCGTAATCGATCCTATCGAGCGATACTGATACGGTCTTAACCATGGCCTCTGCCGGCAGTCCTGAGGCGACTCGCGACTTCTGCTGCCTCTTGATCTCATCGGACCGCTCTTTGAACCTCTTTTCCACTGCTTTGTTGGCAGTGCTCTGGGCATTTGCCTTGCCTGTGAATTCGTACAAGAGACGGAGCCCAATGTAAAACAGCACACATCCCACAAAGAGCTTGAAAGACCTTGGGTCAGGCAGGTACTTCACACGGAGAAAATAGCCGATGAATACACCCGGAAGGGTTCCCAGTATCACCACCCACGTGAGTGGCCATGCCATCCTGCCCTCTTTGATGTACCTGTATACTCCGCTTGGTATGGCTACGATGTTGAAGATGA
>Ga0315295_10001126_pt1 | contig 22996 bp, 18 predicted proteins | sample YL17G14_0_MG_FD_204453 | JGI IMG/M metagenome (GOLD analysis project Ga0315295, IMG submission 204453) | Sediment microbial communities from Yellowstone Lake, YNP, Wyoming, USA - YL17G14_0 | ecosystem: Environmental > Aquatic > Freshwater > Lake > Sediment | place: USA: Wyoming | collected...
CGTCAAAAAGTAGGCGACCGTGCCATACTGCGTGCAATTCATTTCCAGGGCGATAGCCAGCGTGTGGTTGATCAGGTGGCAGCACTCGAAAGAAATGACTTTAAGGCATTCCTGGGAATGGTAGTCGATTCAGGCTACAGCTCATATATGTATAATCAGAATATTTATCCTGTTTTCAATGTTAAAGAGCAGAATGTATCGCTCGCACTTGCACTTAGTGAGCTTGTGCTGAAAGGTGAAGGTGCATGGCGGGTTCATGGAGGCGGATTTGCCGGTACCATTCAGGCATTTGTTCCTCAGAAGCTTCTGAATAAATATGTAAAAACCCTTGAGCATGTTTATGGAAAAGGTTCATGCCATATACTTTTTATCAGGCATCAGGGAGCAGGAAGAGTCGAATTATAGATATAAGTTTTGATATCATTTTGATATCATTATTATATCGTTGTTATATCATTTTAATATTATTAACTTATTCACTGCCTGATTATGAACATTATCCGGGAAGAATCATTCAAAGGAGTGCACAATGGGAAGCCGACAGGTCTTTATACTCTTAAAAACAAAAACGGACTCATTGCCCAGGTCACAAATTACGGGGCTATTATTGTAAGCATATTCGTTCCTGACCGCAATGGCAATCTTGCAGATATAGTGCAGGGTTATGATACCATCGATGAGTATCTAAAGGGTAACAGCCCTTATATGGGTGCAGTATGCGGACGATGCGCCAACCGTATTGCCAAAGGCAAATTCACATTGCTGGGCAAGCAGTATACCCTTGCTGTTAATAACGGTCCGAACCATCTTCACGGCGGGATAACTGGATTCAGTAAAGTTGTGTGGGATGTTACTTCTGTTTCAGGTTCCAGTGTAAAAATGGAATATTTCTCTGCTAACGGAGAGGAAGACTATCCTGGAAACCTCATGGTATCAGTTACATATACTCTGACTGATAAGAATGAACTCCGACTCGACTATTTCGCCACCACTAACAAAACTACTTTAGTGAATCTTGCAAGCCATTCTTATTTTAATCTGGCAGGTGAAGGATCGGGTAATGTTTATGATCAGGAATTAATGATCGATGGTGAGTTTTTCACTCCAATCGATGATACTTCAATTCCTACGGGAGAAATCCGATTTGTAAAAGGAACACCTATGGATTTCACCAAACCAAAGAAAATAGGTTCAGAAATTGACAGGGATGATCAACAGCTGAAATATGGTGCAGGATACGATCACAACTGGGTTCTAAATCATCGTACACGAACACTGGGAATCGCCGCTGTTGCATATGATCCGGTTTCAGGCCGCTTAATGGAAGTTTATACAACTCAACCTGGAGTGCAGTTATATACAGCTAACTGGATAGATGGTGAAAAAGGCAAAGGTGGAAAAAAATACGGGAGAAGATGGGCCTTTTGTCTCGAAACCCAACATTTTCCCGATGCAATCAATAAACCCCATTTCCCCTCAACTATTCTGACCCCTGGAAAAGAATACAGGCATAGTTGTGTTTACAAATTCAGTGCGAAACAAAAAAGTTAATTTCCAAATTATTAAATATTTAAACTAACCAACATGCAAAACGAAAAACCCAGTTATCTGTTTCCTCTGATCGTGATGGCCTCACTCTTTTTCCTGTTTGGCTTTATCACCACTATGAACAACTCGCTGATTGACTACCTGAAGAGTGCTTTCAATCTGAACGAGGTCGAAAAACAATTACCAAATACATTCTTTTATGGTGCCTATATTCTTTCGATTCCTGTAGGGTACCTCCTGAACAAAATAGGCTACAAAAATGGTGTGCTTGCCGGACTTGGACTTGTGAGCCTTGGATTTTTCCTGTGTATACCTGGTGTAGCAGCCGGATATTATGGATTTCTGAGCGCTGTTTCAGTATTTGCCATCGGTGTCGTTTTACTTCAGGTAGCCGCTAATCCATACGTGAACGCACTTGGGAGCCCTGAAACTGCAGCCAGTCGTCTGACCCTTACAAATGCTCTAAACTCGCTGGCAACAGTCATAGCTCCCCTGTTTGTATCAATGCTGATAGTCTCAGCAAATACAGGAGGAGCTTCTGATCCTAAAGCTGTGCAGGGCCCTTTTGCAGGCATAGCTATCGTAACTCTGGTTATTGTAGTTATCATGTTTTTCCTCAAGTTACCTGAAATAAAAGAGGGTGAAACAGCCGAGGGTGTCGTTAAGAAGTTTAAATCGAGCGCTTATAAATATCCTCATATGTGGCTTGGTTCACTGGCCATCTTCTTTTATATGGGTGTCGAAATAGGAATTCCAAGTTTTTTTGCAGATTATTCAGGTAAACTGGGATTCAGTTTTGATGGAGAAATGAGGACAAGACTGCTGGCTTATTACTGGGCAGGACTTATGGTGGGCCGTATTGCCGGCATTTTTATTCTGCGTAAGTATTCTGCAAGCAAGATTCTGAGTTTTAATGCCGTATTCGGAGCAATAATGTTGTTATTATCACTGGTTTTAGGTGGTACGGGAATGAACTGGGTTGCCCTTGTATTATTCCTTGGAACCGGATTGATGCACTCAATTATGTGGCCGTGTATTTATAACCTTGCTCTTGAGGATCTTGGTCCTCATTCCAAAGTTGGCTCAGGGGTTATTGCAACATCAGTTATCGGGGCTGCATTGCTGCCAATCATGATGGGAGGCATTCAGAAAGGTATTGGGCTTATTGCTGCAATCTGCTGCCTGTTTGTTTACTATGCATATATAACCTTCTTTGCTGTAAAGGGTTCAAAGATCAGGTAATAAGAATATTAGACCGCGAAGTACGCGAAGATTTTTTTACTGACTTTGCAGTTTTTTTTTCATTAAATAATTTAAACCATGAATCGCAGAAAGTTCATTGAAACATCCGGTGCAGCTGCAGGTGCTGCAATGCTTGGAAATGTTGCAAATTCGCAAACCGTCAGTTCCTCTTCTCCCCAGCAAAAAGCAAGCGCATCCGGTAAAATTAAACTTGGATTATATTCCATCACTTACGGAGGAATATGGTACAAAGGCTCAGCTCTAACGTTTGACGAATTATGCAAACATGCTAAGGAATACGGATTTGATGGTGTCGAGCTTGATAATAAACGTCCTATGGGAAATCCTTTGGACCTTAATAAGCAGAAAAGGGACGAAATGCGTAATTCCCTTGCCAGATTTGGTCTGGAGATTCCCTGCGTTGCTGCCAATAATGACTTCTCCAGCCCGGTCCCTGAGCACAGGGAATGTCAGCTTTTGATGGTACGTGAGACTGCCAGGCTTGCGAAAGACCTGGGAGCAAAATTCGTCCGATTATTTGCAGCCTGGCCAGGCGTTCCTATTCATGAAGGCGTTGGAACATATGATCTGACGAGAGGTAATGAGTTTTACACATTTCAAAGACAGTACCCTTTTGCTACACGTCTTGACCGCTATAACTTCGTAAAAGATTGTCTCAGGGAAGCCGCAAAAATGGGAGAGGAGAGTGGCGTTGTAATGGCCCTTCAGAACCACGCACCACTTATAAGGGGATGGAAAGATACTTATGACCTGGTAAGAGAAGTGAACTCGCAATGGCTGAAAATCTGCCTTGATCTGCCTATATTCGAAAACCTCGAAAAAGAATATGTTGCCAATGCCGTCCGTACAGTCAGTAATCTTCAGGTCCATTCCCATTTCGGTGGAGAGTATTACCGTGATTCCAACGGAACTGTAAAACCTGTGATACTCGATTACTATGCCGGTGGAATGATTCCTGATTATGCCCATTATATTTCTATGATGAATGAAATCGGCTATAGTGGATATTTTACATTTGAACTTTGCCACCCGGTGCTGAATGATGATCATACACGGGCCGGAATTGAGTATGTACATGACCAGGTTAAATTTGCGCGTGAGTATTTGGGTAATATAATCAGTGGTAAAGCCTAGATTGTATTTATTAATGGAACGAAGTATTGTTAAGAGAGGTTTTGCCAGCGATAATAACGCCGGTATCCATCCTGAGATCCTGAAAGAAATCGAATCTGCAAACACCGGTCATGTGCTCGGATATGGCGGTGACCCATACACTGAACGAGCTAAAGAGCTTTTCAAAGAACATCTTGGAACGGATACAGAGACTTTTTTTGTGTTTACTGGAACTGCTGCAAATGTTCTTGGATTAAGTGGTATTACCCGGTCGTGGAATTCAATAATTACTGCATTCACTGCACATATAGAACAGGATGAATGCGGTGCACCTGAAAAATTCACAGGCTGTAAAGTTCTCACGGTTAACACACCTGATGGTAAAATCAAGACTGATATGCTGGCAGAGCATATGCATGGTTTTGATTTTGAGCATCATTCTCAGCCAAAGGTGATTTCTATAACCCAGACAACCGAGATGGGAACGGTCTACACACCCGGTGAAATCAAATTACTTGCCGATTTTGCTCATGGAAGAGGAATCCTTTTACACATGGATGGTGCCAGGGTTGCAAATGCGGCAGTCACCCTTGATCTTCCTTTTAAGGCATTTACAACTGATGCAGGGGTAGATGTTCTTTCATTCGGAGGTACAAAAAACGGTATGATGTACGGTGAGGCAGTCTGTTTCCTAAAACCTGGATTATCAAACGATTTTAAGTATATCAGAAAGCAGGGAATGCAGCTGGCCTCTAAAATGCGCTTCATCTCAGCACAGTATCTTGCTTATTTCAGGAATGACTTATGGAGAAGAAATGCAGAACACTCTAATTCCATGGCCTTATTACTTTCGGATAAGATGAAGAACCTGAGCCAGATTCGCATTACTCAGCCTGTTCAATCTAATGGAGTGTTTGCAATAATTCCCCGGAATGTAGCTGAAAAGGTTAGTAAAACATACTTCTTTTATCCCTGGAATGAACTTAAATCAGAGTACAGGCTTATGACCAGCTGGGACACAACCAGAGAGGATATTGATAATTTCGTGACTCTTCTGGAGAAAGAGCTGGAAAAATATTAATCAACCTCCTAAATCCCCCATTTAGGGGACTTTAGTTTTTACCACAAAACAAGCCCCCCATATGGGGAGATGGGGGGTAAAAAAAGCCGGACCACATTGATCCGGCTTATTGAATAAATTGGGAACTTATCTATTTAAGAGTAAAGTTTATTGGTACCATGTACCATACAGGAACAGGTTTTCCACCCTGTTTACCTGGTTTAAACGCCGGAAGTGTCTGAACAACTCTGATGGCTTCCTTATCGAGTTCGGGATCCACACCCTTAAGGATGCTTACCTTATCGACGCCACCTTTTGAGGTTACACAGAATCGTACAATGACTTTTCCCTGGATATTGTTTTCCTTAGCAACTTCCGGGTACTGGGTATGTTCAGCGATGTATGCAAGAAGTGCTGGTTCACCGCCAGGGAACATGGGCATTTCCTCAACAACCACGAAGGGTTCTGCTTCATCAACATCTTCCTGGACCTCTTCGGCCTGAACCGGTGCTTCTTCAACTACTTCGTTCTGTACTTCTACTACAGCCTGATCTGCTGTCATAAGCTGTACATTGTCTTCCGGTTTAACAGAGTCAACAACAACAGGCGGAACATATCTTGCCTGCTGGACCACCTCCTGTGGAGGAGGAGGAGGAGGAGGAGGAGGTGCTATCTGTTCATTAGGCTGATCAAGGTTCTCCATTTTAATCTCGACCTGCCTTTCAGCTTTTTTAGCCTTGCTTTCCGCAGCTTTTGTATTCAGGTAAGGAATAATTATGGCAGTACTTATTATAAAAATACCTATTAAACAGCCAATAAGTACATTACGACTATACTTCTTACGTAGTTTGTAGGCTCCGTACTCCTTGTTCCTGTTCTCAAAAACGATATCATCTAAGGCGGGTGCATTCTTTTCTTTTGCCATTTTTTTAAGGTTTACGGGTTAGTTGGTTGAAGCTGTAGTGGTGGATGCAATTCCTGCAGCTGCTTCCACCATTTTTTCTTCATACCAAGCGATTTTCACAAACGTATAACGTGCAATTCCGCAGATATTCATCTCATCGAGAACATCAACAAAATTACCGTAATTAGCATCCTTGTATGCTTTTATAAGAACAATAGGGCCAGTATCGTCATCAGTCTTCATCCTGCTTACATAATTCCGGGCAGAATCCTGTGATAATGGCATTTTGCCTGAGAGAACCTGCTGATTGAATTCTGCAATTCTTCTTGCAAGAGTTCTGTTCCTTTCAAGCAGGACTTTGCGGATACCTTCGGCACTGAAATCTGTCTCTGCAAGCGGAGGCAGAACTGGTGGAACAGCACTGTATTCCTCTGGCTTAACTGCTCCGGGATAAGTGTAGATTTTATTATCCGGACCAAGTAAGATATTCAGAGTACGGCTCGCTGAAATCCTCGGAGCCTCTTGTTTGGTTGGATCTTTGATCCTCTCCGGAAGAATAATATCCATAACCTTAGATTTGCTTAAAGCACCCACAAGCATAAAGAATGTGATCAGCAGACACATAAGGTCAACCATCGGTGTCATATCGAGTCGCGGGACAACTTTCTTCGCTCTCTTCTTCCCGCCTTTGCCTTTTTCCTCTACTATTACTTCTGCCATATCACTGTTGTATTTCTTCTAGGTTAATTTTAGCTGCTTCAAGACTTGTGATCAAACTGAATCTGTTCACATTCTTTTCCTGAAGAATATCAAGGAGTTTCTCGACAACTAAGAACTGAGTTTTTGTATCTCCCTTGATGCAAGCCTGGATGCTAGGATTCACCTGGCGTGCATACAGGATCCAGTTTGCGAGCTGATTATCAGTTGAGTCCATAGGAATTCCTGTCTGTAAGGTCTTTTTGAGGTTATTATCATCTATACTCAGCCATTCTTTCATCTTCATAATCGGAACTCCCATTGAAGATTTTTGCATCTCGAAATTCCTCAGTTCGGTTTCAGTGAATTCGATACCGTACCTTTTCCCCATTTCAGCAAGGATTTTTGGTCTGTACTTAAGAATTGTATCCGGTCCGTTATCAAAATTCATGAAAACCTTTCCATCAGGTGCAAGCAGGAAAGTCATAGTATTAAAATCAGGGGTCTTTATTTCTGATATTGAAAAAGGAGTATCGACATTAGCCGGTTCCGGTTGTCTCATTGTCGTGGTCAGAAGCAGAAACGTCAGAACCACGGCAAAAGTGTCAACCATCGGCGTCATGTCAATATGGGGCGATCTATGTGGTAATTTAATCTTTGGCATCTTTTTTTTTTTTAATGATTTAAAACCAAAAGATTCATTATTACTTCTCTTTCAGCGAGGCAGCAAAATTCTGTGTCAGGCTGAAACCTGCTTCATCAATTTTATATGTATAAGTGTCAATGCTTGATGTGAAATAGTTGAATGCAAGGATTGAAAGAGTTGAACCTGTGATACCGAATGCTGTATTTACAAGAGCTTCGGATATACCTTGTGAAAGCGCAAGTGCATCAGGAGCGCCTGACTGGGCAAGAGCAGCGAATGCGCGAATCATCCCGAGTACTGTTCCGATAAGACCGATAAGAACTGAAATTGATGCAAGGGTTGAGAAAATCACCATGTTTTTTGAAAGCATTGGCAGCTCAAGGGCTGTAGCTTCTTCAAATGATTTCTGGATCGACATAATCTTCTGATCCTTTTCAAGTTCCTTATCTTTCTGCAGGTCACGGTAACGCAAAAGGCCGGCTTTCATAACATTAGCCAGAGAACCTCTCTGCTTGTCGCATGCATCCATAGCTTCTTCAATTTTATCCTCAGCAAGAAGAGTCTGAAGGTTATGAACGAACGCGTTTATCCTGCCTTTTCCTTTAGCCCTTGAAAGTGTTATTACCCTTTCAAAAATAAAGATGATAAGTACAAGCACACAGGTCATAAGGATGGGGACAATAAAACCTCCCCTGTAAATAATACCCAGAAAGTTACCCTCGAGAGCTGCTCCTTTATTGTTTCCACCTTCGAAGTTAACAGGGTTCCCCATCACTTGTGTGAACAAAATATAGGAAACCACAAAAGCTATTAAAATAGCGCTTACTGCAAATACATTCTGCAGTGTTTCTTTGAACGAACTTCCTTGTTTACTCATTTTTATCGATTTTGGTTAGGTTAAAATTTTATACAATCTGCAAATATATATTTTCAATTGTTTTTTTCCAATAGTTCAAAAAAATATTGTAGTACTTTTATGATAGTTTAGAATTCTTACCTATAGGTATGACCTTTAAACGAACCATTAACCCTATGTAAAAACTCTCTTTTTTAGCTTTCAGCTTTTAGTTACAGACAACGGGGTGTCAGCCTTTCGTCTGCAGCCTGTCGCCAGTAACCTTCAGCCTTATATTATTGTTCAAGTTTTATGTTATATACTCTTGATTTTGTGATTGCCACCTCCTTGGGCTTATAGCCTTTTGCACTTATTACCAGGAACTCTGAACCCTGTGGGATTTCAAATTTATATTCACCCTTTACATTGGTGAGATTCTCAGCTGCTGTGTCTTTGACCCTTACGGAAGCATAAGCAACAGGTTGGCCTGCAGCATTTGTGACAACACCTTTAATCTCATTTGGGTTGATCCCTTTCTTCACAGAGGCCTGGTAATCCTGTACCCATTTTAAGTTGCTCTTTGCAGACACATTAGCGGCATCAAGAGTAAGAATCTTCTCATAAGCTTCGGCTGATTTTGCAAGAAATCCCAGCTTCCCCTCCAGCGTTTTTTCGAGCCCTGCAGCTTTTGTTTCAAGGCTTCCCAGTCCATTATATCCCCGGATCTTTGTTTCTTTATTCTGGGGATCAAGATTGATCATCCTGTTATAATAATCCTTTGCTTTAGTATAATTTCCGTTTTCCATATTTACATAACCAAGATAAGTAAGGGCTTCCATCATTTCGGAATCATTCTTTAGGGAGTCCTTTCCGGCTACAGCCAGAAGCTTTTCAAATTTTGGTTTAGCAAGTCCAAGCTTGGTATCCGGATCCATTTTTGAATATGTGCGTGCCGTATATACATAAGCAGGCAGATAATCAGATGATTTCTTAAGCACAATGCTGAAAATCGAGTCAGCTGATTTAAATTTTTCACCATTATAGAATGCCCTTCCAACCTGCATATAATCAGCCACATTATTTTCCTTGGCAGGATCTATAAGTTTTGCCCATGTTTTTGCTGCACTGTCATATTTCCTGTAAGCATAATAACTGCTTGCCATTTCACTTAACAATGCTTTTTCCTGAGGGGTTAATGCACTGTTTGGATCAGTCCGTTTGAAATTGAATGTTTTATTGTATTCACCGAATGCCCTGTCGATTTCCTTATTTGCCTGAGCTATGTTGCTTTCAAGATTTGCAATTTTACCTGTAATTTCATCAACAGTAGCTTTGAATTTTGGTTTGTCGGCTGCTGATGCTGCTGAAAATCTCGATTTTTCCCTGTCAAGCTGGGGTTTAAGGCTGTTGAGTTCATCAACTAATTTTGTATAGTTTTGATTTTTCTTCAGGAGGATCCTTGCCATATAGTGATGATCTTTCTGAAGAATAGATTCCGGATTCACTTTTTTAAAGAGTGTTTCCATATAAGAAAGTGCTTTATCGTAATCAGGATTTTCCTTTTCAAAGTATGAATATCCTGCAAGACGGTTCATATATGCTCTTGAATTGTCAACAGCGAGTATTTCCTCAACATTTTTGATAACCTCATCATAATCACCCGCATAGAACAGGGAGTTAACATACCTGGTCTTTGCCGGGATATTACCTTCTGTCAGATCAAGATATTTTTTGAAATTTGTTTTGGATTGCTCAAGACGGCCGGCACGCCAGTAGAGTTGTCCAAGCTCACGATATGCCGGAGCATAGTTGGCATTAAGCCGTATTGCTTCTTCGAAGTTTGGAATAGCCTGCTGCAAGGCACGTCCTTTAACATAAACGTAGCCAATTTTCATGGCAGCTGTAGGGGACTGTGGATCTGCAAATTGAGCAAGATTGTAGTTTTTAATGGCATTTGATCCGTCGTTTACCATCATATACAGATCCCCCGCAATGAAATAAATTTCTGCATTTTTTGAATCGATCTTTATTGCCTGTCTGATAAGTGGAAGTGCCAGTGATGTATCAACCATTCCATCCTTTGAATATGATTCGGCAATTTTTGCGAGGGCAAATGCATAATCCTTTGCAGGAGGATTTATCTTTTTAAGATTTTTATATGGCAAAAGGAAACTCTTTGCCTTGGCACGCATTTCATTTGCCTTTGCATCATCACCAAGGTAATTTGCAACTTTTGCCAGGCCAATATAGTTAAGAGGATCATTCGGATTTGCGCTTACCCCTTTCTGGTAAATTTCATTGGCAGCCTTGGTTGCAACTGTCAGTGAATTGGAAATTGTATCAGCAAAATAATCCAGTAAATAATTCTCCCCATAGTAGAAATAGTTTTTGCTGTTCCCTGGTTCTTTCTGGATCAAAGCCTTGTATATCTCTCCGGCTTTGTCGTATGATTCACTCTTTGTCAGCAAAATGGCACTATTTAAATCCTGCGCCTGGATGCCGTAAATCATTAAGACTGAAAATATGCCTGTCAGCAAAACGGCCTTTTTTAACATCGAAATTTTCATAGCTTTCTAATTTGAAATCATTTATTGTTATTAATTTTTATTCCTGATAATTATAACCTTGCATTTTAATTTTTAACCCACCCCTGACCCCTCCCAGGAGGGGATCTCAGGATATACTTTTATCTTTTTACTTTTAGCTTTTGTCCTTTGTCTTATTCTTTTTTTATCTGTACCAGTCTTATTGGCATAGTAGCCGGAACAAGACCAGATTTGAGCACTATTCTTTGTCCCTGTTCAGCAGTCGCCCATTGTATGAATCCTGAACCCAATCCTGCGTAAGTCTCTCTTGAAATAAGATATACCTCTCTTACAAATGGATATGATCTGTCGTATATCGATGCCTGGTATGGGCGATAAAATGATCCGTCATTGATAAATTGCTGTGAAATTGCCAGAACATTTACCTTATTAACAAAGCTCATGCTTAATGAATCATCTTTGTCGCTGATCCAGTTGACGCTGATAATTCCTATTGCCTCCGGATTTCTTGATACGAAGTCGATAACCTCAGTATTATTGTTTACCGCATAGAAGTTATCGCCAAGAGTATCATTTATTCCGAAAATCTCTCTGAAATACCTGATATTTCCCGATTTATTATTATCAAAAATCACACTGATTTCGCCAAGCTTCGATTTGGGATTTACTTCTTTCCAGTTCTTAACTTTACTGGTAAAAATATCTTTAACAGTAATATAATTTAAAAGTGTATCCTTGTTTTCTTTATTTGTAATCAGAGCCAGTGCATCATAAGCAAATGTTATCGTTCGGGCAATCACAAGCGTGTCGCGAAGATACTGTATCTGGCTATCTGAGAGCTTTCTGCTTGTTACCATGACCTTAACAGAATCATTCATGAAATCACTTACAACATCAAATTCGGGCTTATATTCAGGCTTGACCTGAGCCCTGGAGTATAATGATGTAAAGGTATAAACCTCAGTATCAATAAGTGGTTGAAATGATTCATCAACAGCGATTTTGATATTGCCACTGGTAGGAGTATCAGGTAGTTCACGAGTTCCGCCGGTATTGCACGACGTTATCAGTAATATGAACATTATTCCGGGAATCAGCATTGAAATTTCTGTCCTAAAAATCTTTCGTGCCATCATTCTCTCTGTATTAATGGACTTTGTTGAAAAATACCGGAACGCAATAATAATAAAATTTTGATAATCTTTAGCCATCTTTCTGTACTTAAAATTTTATTAATATTTAATTAATTACCTTATTAAATCAATGCAAAGTGCGTGCCAACACTTATTTCATTTTAGATGAACCGGCTTATTCGTCGTCTTCTTCATGTCTGATGAATAGCTTAGCAATGCTTACATAAGTTCTGAAGGCCCTGTATATTCCATAAAAGATAAGCACTGAGCCAAATATTACTAGCACAGATCTGTCAAGTGTTGTATTCTTGAAAAAGAATATCATAAATATTCCACATCCTAAATAAAAAAATGCCATTAAGACGCCGAAAATTGCAGATACCTGCTGCATCAATTTATTATCATTCATACCGAATCTTTTAGTTAACAAATTAACAAATAATCACGAGACAATCAAAAATTATTTTAATGTTTTTATGCCGTCATTCTGCAAAATTAATGATTTATTCAATTATTTGAATAACAATGAGCTATCTCCGTAACTCAGAAACCTGAATCCGTTTTCAAGCGCATAGTTGTATATTTTATGCCAGTCAGTTCCTGTCCATGCTGAAATCAGGAGGAGCAGAGTGCTCTTCGGTTGATGAAAATTGGTGATCATTCCGGTAATCATTCTGAATTTGTATCCGGGGATGATAATAATCTTTGTTGAAGCACTCATTAAGCAACATTTATGTTTGATCATGAGGTTGGAAAGAGCTGCAAGGGCCTTTTTTACTGGTATGTCCTGATTATTATCATAAGGTTCCCACTGGGCAATTTTCAGATCGTCAATATTGCTCTGGGGGTAGTTTATTGCTTTTACCCCCAGCCAGTAAAGACTTTCAAGGGTCCTTACCGATGTAGTGCCAACAGCAATTATTTTACCATGATTTTCAAGTAATTTGCTGATCGTTCTTCTTGTGACAAAGAAATGTTCACAATGCATATTATGATCTGAAATGTTTCCTTCTCTCACCGGCTGAAATGTACCTGCACCTACATGTAATGTAATATCAGCCTGTTTTACACCCTTTTCCCTGAGCCTTTCCAGAAGATCACGTGTAAAATGAAGACCGGCAGTAGGAGCGGCTACGGATCCTTTTACGGAAGAATAGACCGTCTGGTACCTGTCGGTATCCTCTTTTTTGTCTTCTCTTGTTATATATGGAGGTAAAGGGATATGTCCTGATGCTTCAAGAACCTCACTGAAACTTGAATTGTTATTATTCCATCCAAACCTGATCCTCCAGGCTTCCCCTTCCGGGAAAATCTTTTCAGCATAGAACTCATATTCTTTATTATTAAGGTGGAATTTCATAAATATGATACCGGTTTTCCATTTTTTAAGATTTCCGATAATACATTTCCACTCTACCGGACCATGAGAGGCAAATGATGATTCATAATCAGGGGGAGATAGCGGTTCAAGACAGAAGATTTCAATCCGGGTTCCTGATTTTTTCTGAAACAGCAGGCGCGCTCTGATCACACGTGTATTATTGAAAACAAGCAGAGAATCTTCCGGCAGGTATCTGTTAATGTTAGTAAAAATATCAGAAGAAATCTCATTGCCGTTGTAAAGTAAAAGTTTGGATCTATCCCGTTTTTTAACAGGGTATTGAGCTATCCTGTCTTCGGGGAGATCATAGTCATAATCAGCAATGTTTATATTCCTCATCTGGAATAACATATAATAATAGCTGCTAAAAGTAATAATTTTACTGTATTCCCTGTTTTTTGTATCTTTGCTGCGCAGCAGGTCGTTCCATCGTTCTCCGCCAGTTGGCGGAGAAAGGAAAGTCCGGACAACACAGAGCACCATGCTTCCTAACGGGAAGATATCCGCGAGGGTATAGCAGTGTAACAGAAAATAACCATCCCGAGTAATCAGGATAAGGGTGAAAAGGTGAGGTAAGAGCTTACCGGTCCTGATGGCAACACCAGGAGCCGTACACCTGATGGGTTGAAAGACCATGTATACCGGCGTTAAGGATTGCTCGTCTGATGCCGGGGGGTAGGTCGTATGATCCCGCAAGTGATTGCAGGACAAGATAAATGATGGAAGTCGGTTCAATTATCTCTTGCAGATGCCTGAACCGGAACAGAATCCGGCTTACAGGCCAGCTGCATTTTTAAACAAAAAAGTAGAGATGTTGCGCGCAACATCTCTACTTTTTATTTACTGGATTTCACCCCCTTAGGGGGGATGGCGGGTGTCTCACCAAGTAGATTATTTAACTTTAAATATGCTGTCTTCCATCGGAATATCAACCTCCACCTTTGTAAAAGTGGTCACTATTTCCATTCCGCTTGCAGATGTAGCTGTCTTCATCGGTAGAAGGATTCCGTTGGTTTCAGTGTAGTCCGAAGGAAAAGACTCAACTGTCATCGCTATACCACCCTGGTTAACATCGGCAACACTTTTTAAGAGTAGGTAAGTAGATTTATCGATAAACATTGTGGCTGTATTACCCCCGTCAAGAGTAGCTTTTACCTTGAAAGCTGGTTTCCCGTTAATATTATCTTCTCCTTCAAGAGTGAGCTTTCCACTTTTATGATAATCGGCCATATAGTTATGGAATATATTACTCTTTACGACATCTTTAAGCTGTTCAGCGGTCATTTCAACCGGTTCATTCGAACCTGCCAATGGATTGATCATATAACCCTTTTCCCCATCAAAAACCGACACAATTTCCTGTCCGTTAAAGTTTGTGACACTTTTTATCTTGTCGGGATTTTTCATCCACATCTCCATAGGCATATCCATGCCCATCATTGACATTTTTGCTGAAAGCTTAATAGTTTTGAAATTGATGATCTTGTCGAGCTTGTTTGCTATAGTGTAATTGGTGACAATATCTTCAAGCGATTGGGCAGTAATAGCTGTGACTGCGAGAAGAAAAGATACAGAGAGTAATAACTTTTTCATGAAAATTGTTTTTAGACATTAATAATTAAAGGTATTGATTGTTTTTCTTAATTCTGTCAGTATTATCAAAAGTCGTTCCAATTTTGAAAGATGAAGCATATTTGCACCATCTGATTTAGCTGAAGCCGGATCTGGGTGAGTTTCCAGGAAAATTCCGTCAGCTCCGATGCTTATCGCCGCTTTTCCTATAGTTTCAATCATCGCAGGATTTCCTCCGGATACTCCTTCTTCCTGGTTAGGCTGCTGAAGTGAATGAGTAATATCCATAATAACAGGAACTCCGTTTTGCTGCATTATCGGTATGTTTCTGAAATCCACCACAAGATCCTGATATCCATACATATTGCCACGGTCTGTAAGTAATATATTGTTATTTCCTGCTTCTTTCACTTTGTCAACGGCGAATCTCATTGATGCCCCTGATAAAAACTGACCCTTTTTGATATTGATCCATTTCCCCGTTTTAGCTGCAGCAATAAGGATATCAGTCTGCCGGCATAGAAACGCAGGGATCTGAAGAACATCAACATATCTGGCTGCCATTTCTGCTTCAGGCGGATTGTGGATATCTGTAATCACTGGAATGGAAAATACCTTTCTGACTTTCGAAAGTATTTTAAGTGCTTTGATGTCACCAATTCCGGTGAAAGAATCAGCTCTTGACCTGTTGGCTTTTCTATATGATGCTTTAAAGATGAAAGGGAGCTGATATTTTTCAGACAGTGTTAACAGGTGCTCAGCAATCTCCATGACTAACTTTTCACCTTCAACAACGCAAGGCCCCGCAATCAGCAGAAAATTGCCAGTTTCCCTGTATTTTAACCCGGGAATATCTATTGCATGTTTTACCATTCAGTTGTAAAGATAGGAAATAATACTATTTGTCATAGTTGTAGATGTCTTTCCACAAACCATTAAGCCTTTTTCTTATTTCTTCTTCTTTTGGATTGGAACCAGGTTCATAAAATTTAGTACCCTTTATTTCTTCAGGAAGGAAATTATCCTGGATAAAATTGCCCTCAAAGCTGTGAGCATATTTGTAGTCCTTATGGTATCCTAAATCCTTCATAAGCTTTGTGGGAGCATTCCTTATATGCAAAGGCACAGAAAGATCACCTTTATCTCTTACCGTTGCCTGAGCGTTTTCAATTGCAATATAGGATGCATTGCTTTTTGGTGATGTGGCAAGGTAAACTGCTGTTTCGGAAAGTATTATTCTAGATTCAGGCCATCCGATTACATTGATTGCTTCAAAACATGCCTGTGCCAGCAGAAGAGCATTCGGATTTGCCAGACCTATATCTTCAGCTGCAAGTATAAGCATCCTTCTTGCAATGAATTTAGGATCTTCACCTCCTTCAACCATTCTCGCCAGCCAATAAACAGAAGCATTCGGATCACTTCCTCTCATCGATTTTATAAATGCCGAAATTATATCATAATGCTGTTCACCGTTTTTATCATATATAGCAAGGTTCTTCTGGACATGCCTTAAAACCTTTTCATTATCCACAATTATTTTTTCAGAACCTGTTTCATCAGCTTCGGATGAGACAACAAGTTCAAGTGCATTAAGTAGTTTTCTTGCATCTCCGCCCGAAATACGCATAAGGGCTTCATTCTCTCTGATCTCAATATCAAATTTTGCAAGGTAAATATCTTTTTTCAAAGCATTTTTCAGAAGCAGGGTCAGTTCTTTTTCATCGAGGGGATTCATTACATAAACCTGGCAGCGCGAAAGGAGAGGAGAAATAACTTCAAATGATGGATTTTCAGTTGTTGCTCCAATCAGCGTTATTATCCCCTGTTCCACGGAACTAAGAAGTGAATCCTGTTGCGATTTGTTAAACCGGTGGATCTCATCTATAAAGAGTATGGGATTGGGCTGATTAAAGAACTGTTGCTTTTTTGCTTTCTCAATGGTCTCCCTGACGTCCTTTACTCCCGAATGTACCGCACTTAGATGAAAAAACGGCCTTTTAAGAGTGTTCGCAATGATCCAGGCCAGAGTTGTTTTCCCAACTCCTGGAGGTCCCCAGAGGATAAATGAAGGAATATTTCCTGATTCAATTACTCTCCTGAGAACTGCATTTTTACCGACCAGGTGCTCCTGTCCGCAGAATTCATCAAGATTTTTTGGCCGGAGCCTGTCAGCCAGAGGTTGATTTGCCAGCATTCTGAAATGTTTGTGTAAAAATAATAAAAACAACGATTGTTATTATTGCCGGCTTTCGTCTGACATTAACAGTTCATATTTATTGTTATCATTGCAGGCAATAATCTTAAACCGGCAGTTATGGTCAGGAGAGAGGTATTTTATGTGCTTGCAGGAGTATTTCTGTTCAGTTGTAAATCAGCTGTAACCTGTCAAAAACCAGTAGTCGCGGAAGGTCATTACATTGTCGTCGACAGCGGCATGGTGGTTTCAGCCCACCCTGAGAGTTCAAGAATTGGCATCACTATTTTGCGAAAAGGAGGAAATGCGGTTGATGCAGCCGTGGCAACCGAGTTTGCCCTTGCTGTCTGTTATCCGGAGGCAGGCAATATAGGCGGCGGCGGCTTTATGCTGATCAGGGAAGCTGGCGGCATAACTGACCTGATTGATTACCGTGAGAAAGCACCTCTCAAAGCTTCAAAAAATATGTATCTTGATGTTTCGGGAAACGTAATTGAAGGTATGAGTACTGAAACTCACCTGGCTTCAGGTGTCCCTGGGACTGTTGATGGGATGCTGAATGTACATTCTAAATACGGATTGCTTTCATTCAAAGAGGTCATTCAACCCGCTATTGACCTTGCACGGAACGGATTCCCGGTCACTGAGGACCAGGCTGCCGATTTTAACATTAACAAGGAACGCTTTATAAACAGGAATATATCCATACCTCCATTTGTTAAAAACCAGCCATGGAAGGTGGGAGATACCCTTAAACAGCCTGATCTGGCGCGGACTCTGGAAAAGATAAGGGATTATGGAAGGGATGGATTCTATTCCGGAACCACTGCAAGGCTTATCGTAAAAGAAATGCGAAGAGGAAACGGAATAATCACAGAATATGACCTTGCCGGTTACAGTTCGCTATTCAGGGATCCAGTATCTGCTGTTTACAGGGAATACAAAGTCACTTCGGCTTCACCGCCTTCAGGGGGTGGTATAATTCTTCTTCAGGTTCTTGGAATGATTGAACCTTATGACCTTAAACAAACGGGCTTTCATGCATGGCAATCGGTTCACCTGACTGTAGAAGCAGAAAAAAGGGCATTTGCTGATCGCTCAAAATTTCTGGGCGATCCGGATTATATCGAAGTGCCTGTTGATAAGCTATTAAACTCCGGTTATCTGCATGAGCGAATGAAAAATTTTACAATGGATTCTGCAATTCCTTCACTCCAGATATTCCCGGGCCTGCTGCCAGACAGGGAAAGCGAGGAAACAACCCATTATTCGGTTGTTGATTCAAAAGGAAATGCGGTTGCTGCAACAACAACCCTTAATAAAACCTTCGGTTCCGCTATAGTTGTCGACAGCGCAGGATTCCTTATGAATGACCAGATGGATGATTTTTCTGTCAAGCAGGGTGTCCCAAACATATACGGACTTACAGGTTCTGAGGCAAATTCAATTATGGCGGGGAAGCGGATGCTGAGTTCCATGACCCCGGTAATTGTTGAAAAAGATGGCAAGTTGTTCCTGATAGCTGGTTCTCCGGGAGGATCTACAATACCTACATCTCTATTGCAGGTCATTACAAATGTTATAGATTTTGGAATGAATATCCGTCAGGCAGTCGACACAGGAAGATTTCATCACCAGTGGCTGCCGGATTACATAAGTTATGAGAAAAACTCGCTTGACAGCAACACGGTTTTAAAATTGAAAACGTTAGGTCATGAACTGAGACAGAGAAGTGCGATAGGCAGGGTTAATGCTATAATGATTTTACCTGACGGAAGGTTAGCAGGCAGCGGAGACAGGAGAGGTAATAATTCAGCATGTGGTTACTAAGAGGCAGGATTTATAAGAAATTTTACTAAATTGCCACAAAATTATTTAACACCAAGAAAATAAAATGATACATTTATCAGTTATTTAACTGTCTATAAATGCATATATATGGTATTTGAATATTTTCAGATATTTATTCAGTTATGAAAAAACCTCTGCTGATAACAATCATCATCCTTGTTTTAGTTCTTGCCTTACCTTTTTTCAACTTTCTGCGTTGGTCTTTCCAGGACAAGAAGCCAATTGACGTAGTTATACTTGACAAGACAGTTCCTACACTTGAGCGCCTGAATCACAAATCGTTCACATGGGTTCTTAACAACGGGAGATTCGTTAAAAAGGAGAAAAAACACAGTTATTCATACAATAAAGATTATTACGGATTTGCACCGACCCGGCCTCTTAAGGACAGAGGAAACACCAAAAAGGAATATCATCTTTCTGAAATGATCGATCTTCCCGAAAAAGTGGATGCTCTCTATTTTGCTGATACCTACGGGGTGTTTTTTAATGACTGGTATGTAGGCGTTAATAAGAGCCGGAGATCAAGAAAAATATATGGTGGTCTGAATAATACTGATTATCTGCTTATTAATGAAATGAAAAACAGAAATAAGCTGATAATTCTTGAATATAATACATTTGACTTTCCTACACCGGCATTTGAATCATACAGAACTCAGGAGAAGCTTGGAATTACATCTTCAGGGTGGTCAGGCAAATATTTTACTAAACTAGATACAACTTCTAAAAACTTTCCTGTCTGGATGACTGCCATATACAGGAAAGAGTATAAACAACCCTGGAAGTTTACTAAACCCGGAATAGTTCTGCTAAGTGAAAAAAGCATTGTAGTGCTCGAAGAGGGAACCCACCTTAAAGATGCATTACCTTATATTATTACGGATACAGCAAATTGTGAAAAATACGGGGTTCGCTCATCAGTTGCATTTGATAAGTGGTTTGATATCATCGATCCGATGCAGAGCAATGTTATTTCGAAGTTCAGGCTTTCAACAACGGCCATAGGAGACACACTGCTAAGCAGTAAGATGCTTACAAGTACTTTTCCTGCCGTAATCCAGGAACCTGTAAACCAGCGTATATATTATTTTTCGGGCGACTTTGCCGCCAATAAGGTTAACTTCTGGACTTCCAGGATTAAAGGGTTTGATAAGCTTAATGGTATATTGTATTCAGATAAGCCTGATGATACCAGAAGATTCTTCTGGCTTTATTATAAACCTCTGGTAAACAAAATTTTCACAGATTACTACACCTCCTTAAGGGCCAAATGATATACCAGTTGGGTTTGAAAAATTTATGCGGACAGGTTGAGAAGCCTGTTTTTTTTATTTAAATTGCATTACCACCAAATAAAAAAGTACCGCCAGAACATGAAAGCAACACTGATACAACCTGACATAATCTGGGAGAATAAACTTAAGAATCTCGAAAGACTCGGAGAGATGATATCTGCAAGCCCTGCCGATACTGATATAATTATTCTTCCTGAAATGTTTAACACCGGTTTCTCAATGAATCCAAATGACCTGTCTGAACTTCCTGGTTCGGAAACCTTTGATTGGATGCAACATATTGCAGTAAAATACAATTATGGTATCTGTGGTAGCTATATAATTAATGAGAACGGTCATTTTTTTAACCGGTTTGTATTTGCCTCACCCGAAAAAGGAATATGGAGATATGATAAGAGACACCTGTTCAGTCCGGGCGGCGAGAATCAGTTGTTTACACGAGGAAAAGAACGTATTATATTTAATTTCAGAGGATTAAGGATATGCCCTAATATATGTTATGATCTGCGTTTTCCCGTTTGGAGCAGGAACAGAAATGATTATGATCTTCTAATAAATTCATCAAACTGGCCCGAAAGCAGGAGGGATGTATGGTTAACTTTGCTGAAAGCAAGAGCTTTGGAAAATCAATGCTATGTGGCAGGAGTAAACAGAATTGGGATAGATGGTACAGGAATTAAATATTGTGGAGATTCGATGATCCTGGGTCCCAAAGGTGAAATTATTGCAAAAGGCAGGAAGAATGAGGAGTGCCTTATTTCAGGGGATCTTTCTATAGATGAATTAACTGACTTCCGTAAAAAATTTCCTGTTATGAATGATGCAGACAGGTTTTTTATGGAAATTTAATAAACATATCCTTTTTCTCCCGCAGATCGCGCTGATTTTCGCCGATCTTTTCCTGACTGCGTCAATCTGAGAAATCTGCTGGAAATCTATTGTAAGCCAGGGAAAATTAAATAATTAATCTCAAAGCTGGGATTCCCTCCTGAGAGCTTCAAAGAGAATTATAACAGGAGGTTTAGCGATTCTGCCAGTGCCATCCTTTATATGATGCCTGCAGCTGGTTCCGGGAGCGGCAACAATAACATCATCTCCACTGTTCCTTATCTCCGGGAATAAAACCATATCGCCTATCTTTTTTGATAATTCATAATGCTCCTTTTCGTATCCGAACGAACCTGCCATACCGCAACAACCTGAAGGGATCTCTCTGACTTTGTAGTTTGCCGGGATTGAAAGCATTTCGACAGAACTTGCTGATGAAGCTACAGCTTTCTGCTGGCAATGAGCATGCAAAATAATCTGAAGATCATTGCCCGTAAATGACTCTCTTTTTATTCTGCCTGCCCTGTATTCATTGGCAATGAATTCATCAATCATGTAACTGTTAGCTGCAATTTTCCTTGATTTTTCCTTTAACCCGGCATTTACCAGGTCGGGATATTCATCCCTGAATCCGAGAATTGCTGAAGGTTCAATTCCTACAAGGGGCATTTTTTCATCGATATGATCACCAAGAGCATTGATATTCTTAATTGCTATCTTTCTGGCTTTTCGTAGCAAACCTTTTGATATGAATGTTCTTCCGCTTAAATCATGATCAATTGTAACGACCCTGTAGTTTAGTGCTGTTAATAAGCTTATTGCGGCAATTCCTGCCTCAGTATCATTGTAATTTGTGAATTCATCGACAAACAGACATACAGAGCCAACTGGTTTGACAGGATTAAGACTGGCCAGGTTCTTTCTGATCCATCTGTTAAGACTTGTTTCGTACACTAGGGGAATTGATCTTTCGTCAGCAAATCCAATTGTCTTTTTCAGTAACCCTGAAAACGCTTTATTCTTCAGAAAGAAATTATAAATCTTCGGAACAAAAGAACCAATCCTGTTAAAGGTTGTAATATAGGCTATCAGAAATGTTCTGAGAGGTACACTGTGTTTATCATACCAGTGCTGCAGGTATTCAGATTTCATCTTGGCCATATCAACACCTGACGGACACTCAGATTTGCAGCCTTTGCATGCCAGGCAAAGATCGAGGATGTCGTAAATCTCCTTGTGATCCCATGGATCTGAGTCCCCTTTGCTTAAAAACTCACGGAGAATATTGGCTCTTGCCCTCGTACAGTTTTCCTCATCCATCGTAGCCATAAAGCTGGGGCACATAGTGCCGCCCAGTTTTAATGATTTCCGGCAATCGCCCGATCCGTTGCACTTTTCTGCCGCCCTGATTATACCCTCAGTTGATGAAAAGTCATACACTGTTTCAATATCAGGAGTTACTGTACCGGGGCTGTACCTCAGAGAAGTATTCATCAAAGGGGTGTCGATAATTTTACCCGGATTCAGAATATTTTCCGGATCCCAAAAAGCTTTAACTTTTTTAAGCAATTCATAATTGGCATCACCAAGTATAAGAGGAATAAATTCACCTCTGAGCCTCCCATCACCATGCTCTCCGCTTAATGATCCGCGGTATTTTTTAACAAGTCTGGCTGTTTCAATCCCGATGGTGCGGAATAATTCAACATCCCCTGCATCTTTAAGATTAAGCACAGGTCGTATATGAAGCTCGCCGGTCCCGATATGTGCATGATAAACTGAATCCTTCCCATACGCTGCCAGCAATTTTGCAAAATCGTCCATATAAGCAGGGAGGTCCTCTACACGTACTGCCGTATCTTCAACCAGTGAAACAGTTCTTCCGTCACCTTTCATCTTTCCGAGAACGCCGAGTCCGGCCTTCCTCAGTTCCCACGCTTTTACCATATCTTTGCCTCTTACAACAGGATAGGCGTATCCGTATCCTGCCTTTTTGAGGGCATCTATCATTTCAGCTGTTATAGATTCGACTTCTTCCACTGTATCCCTGGCAAACTCTACCATCATGATTGCTCCGGGTTCGCCGTCAAGAAAGAAACGATTATTTTTCTGGCTCAGATTTTCT
>Ga0315295_10001129_pt1 | contig 22990 bp, 24 predicted proteins | sample YL17G14_0_MG_FD_204453 | JGI IMG/M metagenome (GOLD analysis project Ga0315295, IMG submission 204453) | Sediment microbial communities from Yellowstone Lake, YNP, Wyoming, USA - YL17G14_0 | ecosystem: Environmental > Aquatic > Freshwater > Lake > Sediment | place: USA: Wyoming | collected...
CCTATCGTTTGTTGGGTGGCCTGACGGAGGCGATAGACACCTGCTTCTGGCTACACAAGGATTTGCTACGGAAAAGCTTATGGTAAAAGCCCTAAGTTTGAGCCCAATTTCCTTGACGCAGCGACAAATCAGCAGTACGATAAACTAGCAAGCTATTGATGAGGCGAGCTCAGGCGAGGACGTGTACCAAGAGAGCCAAAGGCGAAAGCGCTAGGGCAGGTATACAAGAAGTTTGACGTCTTGTTTTCAGTAGGCTGAATTGTAAACAAGAAGTGCTGGGTATTTTTGTGTTCGCCCCCCAAGCAATAGGGAGGTTACAAATGGTCATAGGTTTTCGATCATTCACAGATGGTTTCGCATACGTTGTTCTTGAAGGCACACAATCCGAACCCGAAGTGCTGGCGAAGGAACGGCTATGCCTTCCCGAGAACCAGAATTGGCCTGCGTGTTTGGCGTGGGTGCGAAAACAATTATCAGAGGTATTGCACAAGTTTGACGTTAATGGAGCTTGCATAAAAACCATTGAACCCGTGGCTATGAAGAAATCTTCAAAACGTCTTCAAATTGAAGCTGTCATACAGGAGTACCTGCAGTCAGCGAAATCGATTCACTGCACGACGAGAATAAAATCCCAGTTGAAACGTGATATCAAGGGCTTCACTGACCCCGCACGTTATCTTAACAGAATACTGGCAGAAAGTAAGGTTTTGTCGGATCTGAACTCACCGCAATACGCGGAGGCGACCATAGCCGCTGTTTCGGAGTTACCAGAGGGACTGAATGGCTGATTACGAACGGCTTGAGCGACTTGGCGCGGGCAATTTTGGAGAAGTCTGGTTGGTCTACGACCGTGCACTTGCCGTAAGGAGGGCCGTAAAATACATACCCAAGTCGAGCATACAAGATCCTACAAATTTGTATAAGGAGCCTCAGACCTTGATGGCGCTAGCCCATGAGAATATTGTACGTGTCGAAGACGCAGGGAAAATGCCAGACGGCACACTCTACGTGGCAATGGAATATTTGCCGCGTGGATCAGTAGAAGATGTTTTCAGGGGGAGACCTGTCCCCTTAACGCGAGCATTTGCGATACTCGAAGACATTTGTTGGGCTTTGGAATTCGCGCATCAGAGAGACTACATTCACCGAGACATAAAGCCTGCAAACATCCTTATAGCCCAAAACAACAAAGCGAAACTCTCAGATTTCGGACTTGCGACGAGGGTCCCGCGAAGAGGAACAGCATCTCCTTATGGCTACCTTACTCATGTAGCTCCCGAAGTCCTAAGAACCGGAAAGACGTCAAAATCTTCTGACATTTACGCGCTTGGTGTTACGGCTTACAGGTTAATAAATGGAGACGCCTTTCTTCCGGATGTGTCTGATCCTTCGGATATTCAAGACTTGATCTTGGCTGGCGACTATCCTGACCGCGATCATTACAGACCTTATATCCCAAACAAGGTGAAGAGGGTTATCAATCGGTGTATGGCAATTCCTAAATCGGACCGTTTTGGCTCCGCATCTGAGTTTCGTAGAGCCTTGGAAAGAATTAGGATCCACTGTGATTGGCGCCTTCGGTGTAAACGGCGTCTGATTACCTACGTTACGGAGGTTGGCTCTACGACATACAGGGTTATTATCACGCCTGATAGAAGCGACCACTTTGATATCGTAACAACGAAAGGCGTTAGCTCAGGAAGTGAACGTAGAATCACAAAAGACTGCTATTCAGGTTTGACTTTGGCGCAAATGAAGCAGCGATTGCGCCATATCCTCCCGCGATATGTGGAGAAAGGCAGATAGGCAAAAATGTGATCACAGTTGAACTTAAGCACAACGCAATACTATATGACAAGATAGAACAGTTATTCTTATTTGACCTTAGCGTAATCGCAGTACAAAATCAGTGGAAATCATTTTGTACATTATGTTAGGTTACAGTGGGTAACACATGTACACGGGCTATTGGATTCAAGAAGGGCACATTTATGGACCCGATGGGTACACTCAGCATTGGATCCAAGATGGCCATATCTATGACACCAGCGGCTATACTCAATGCTGGATACAAGACAATCACATTTACTCGAAATCTGGTTACACCCAGTGTTGGGTCCAGGACTCACATATTTATGGTCCTAAAGAAAATCTGCCGTGGGTGACTGGTTAGCCGGGTAGGATGGGCAAATTTTTTGCCCGTGCGGAGAAACTGAAGGAGAAATTATGATGGTCAACGGGATTAAAAAGGTTCGGTGGTCGCTGGTTTTGGGTTTCGGCGTTCTGTTCTCGATGTCGGCGAGGCCTTGCCCCGGTCAGGACCAGGCGACTGTTGCGAAGAAATACGTCCCCAGATTTGAGAAGATACTCAAAGAAAATATCGCCTCATTCTGGTTGACCAAGAGCATCGACCGTGTGAACGGCGGCTACACAATCAACTTCGGCCCGAAGAGCGAGCCGAAAGGCGAAGGGACCAAGATGATCGTGACGCAGGCCCGCACGGTGTGGCTGTTCTCCCGCCTGGCGAGGGCCGGCTATGGCGGCAAGGAATATCTCGACGCCGCCGATGTCGGTTATCGCTTCCTGAAAGAAAAAATGTGGGACGCCCAAAACGGGGGCTTCTACTGGGAGGTCGATGCCACGGGCAACCAAAAGCTCAAGCCGCGAAAGCACCTCTACGGCCAGTCTTTCGCTTTGTACGCCCTCTCCGAGTATTACATGGCGAGCCAGAGAAAAGACGTGCTGGAATTCGCCGTCCGCTTCTTTAATCTGTTAGAGGCCAAATCCCACGACAATCTCTATGGCGGCTACATCGAATTCTTCAACGAGGACTGGACGCCGGCGCCCGCCTCGGAAGGTTCATACATGGGCGGCGATCCCAGCCTCAAGCTGATGAACACGCACCTGCATCTATTGGAGGCGATGACCACTTTCTATCGCGCCAGCAGGCTGCCTCTGGCGCGCGAGCGACTGTTAGAGCTGATTAACATCGAGAGCAACGCCGTCGTGCGAAAGGGCCTCGGCGCCTGCACGGATAAATACCAGCGCGACTGGACGCCGCGACTGGAAGGAGATTACGCCAGGGTGTCATACGGCCACGATATTGAAAACGTGTGGCTACTCATGGATGCGTGCGAGGCCGCGGGCGTATCGAATCATCCATTCCTCGATTTGTACCGGGCCTTGTTCGAGTACTCGTTGAAGTACGGCTATGATGAGGCGAACGGCGGATTCTTCGACAGCGGCCCGTTCAATCAGCCGGCCGACCGGCGCGACAAAGTCTGGTGGGTGCAGAGCGAAGCGATTGTCAGCGCCTTGTATATGCACCGCCTGACAGAGGCCCCGAAGTATCTGCCGATCTTCGAGAAGACGGCCGAGTTTATCGAAAAGAACATGGTCGATTGGGAAAACGGCGAATGGCACGCCAATATCACGCCGGAAGGAAAGCCGCAGGGCGACAAGGCCAACGTGTGGAAAGCGGGCTACCACAACGGCCGGGCTATGATCGAATGCCTCGAAATTCTCAAGCAGTGGAAGAGCTAATTCGATGCTCGTTAGATTCTCTTCGCAAGCGAAGGCCGATTACTGTTTAAAGTCCGGCCTGGTGGTGTCACCGCCGGAGCCTTTGACCTGAAAGACTTTTGCCGGCTTTCCGCTCTTGAGCAGTTCCTCGACCTGCTCCTCGATGACCATACTGCGTTTCTTGAGCTCGTAGAATCCGTGCCACCAGGCGTAGTCGGGGGCCATCATCGCCGCCCCGAATCGGGCACGCCGGCCTTCGTGGTGCCAGAGCTCATACATCTCGATTTCAAGCTGCTCGTCGAGATTCTTTTCCTTGCTGAGCAGTTTCTTTTCGTAAAGCTCGTCGATGAGTTTCTTCATCGGCGTATAGTAGTTGTCGTTGTAGTTGGCGATGGCGGCGTCCATGCGGGTGAAATGTCCCTTCGTCCAGGCGGGGGAGTGACAGGCCAGGCAGACGGCCTCCATTTTCTGCCGCTCCTGCCGCCAGTCGGTCTTGGCGGGCCAGGCCTTGAACTCGCTCGGCCGGACTGTCAGCGGCGCCTGCGTTTCCCACGCCAGGCGCTCGGTGACGTCGTGCGTCGCCGCAACGTTCCTGACGCCCGACATGTGACAAACCGAGCAGGTCGGCGTACGGTAATCGACGCCGGGCGTCCACGTGCCCGGGGCGGCGTCCCAGTTCCAGCCGGCGCCTTCGGCGTGATAGATGGCCCCGTGCTTGGATTCGTTGAAGATCTCGATCTGCGGATGGTCGGGGCCCAGGTGGCACTGGCCGCACGCCTCCGGCTTTCTGGCTTCAGCGAGGGAGAATTTGTGGCGCGTATGGCAGCTCGAGCAGCTACCCCTGCTGCCGTCGGGATTGATCCGGCCGACGCCCACGTTCGGCCACATGTCGGGACTGAGTTTTCCATTATCGATTTTCACGATGCTGCCATGGCAATGGTAGCAGCCCGTCTGCCGCTCGATGCTGCTATTCAATCCGTCGTTCAGCCACGGATCGATTTTCCAGATCAATTCAAGCGTGTTGGCGTGCTTGCTCCCGGCGTACTGGGCCGCCTCGGCCGGGTGACATCGCGAGCAGTCTTTGGGCGAGACAATGACGCTGATGGGAGTTTTGTCGATTTTGAGATGCTCCTGACTCACGTCCGGATCGGCTGGTCCGGCCCGGTGACAATCGAGGCAGGAGATGTTCGCGTGAGCGTGCCGGCTGGCGGACCAGTCGGCGACAATGCCTTCGTTCTGTTCGGCGTGACATTCGATACAGCCCTGAGCGTCCTGCGAGACGCTCCTGACGATGCGATATTCTTTCAGGGGAGGTGACGCGACGGATGAGGTTTGCTCCGCTCGAACGGCGGTTGTGATCGCCAGTGCGACAACCCAGAGCTGCACGAGCGTGGTTAAATTGCTTCTTCTGAACGTCTCCATAGCTTTCTCCTTCTCTTCTATGGTGAAAACAGCTTGCTGTGGCGCTGGTGCCCGGCGTCCTGGTGACACTCGACGCACCTGTTTTCGGGGGCATCGGGCTCCGCCAGGGCGGCGGTGTGTGCAGCTCTTGCCGCCGAGCTGCCGGGCTTGTCGAGCAGATGGTCGTGACAATACAGACATCTTTGGTTCGACAGGCGGCTCAGCACCCTCTTGCGAATTTTCTGTGTATCGTACGGGCCGCCAAAGTAATGCACGTATGTATCTTTGGCACCTTCGTAAGCCTTCGCGACAATATGGTTGAAGTATTTTTCTTTCGGCGGCAGGTGACAATCGACACACTCGACGCGAACGCCCTGTGCGTTGGCGCCGTGCGGCGAAAGCTCCCAGCTCAGATAGGCTGCGTTCATCTCGTGGCACGTGCTGCCGCAATACTCGGACTTTGACACGGGGACCATGGCGGCATTGAGGCCGATAAAGCACAATACAGCGAACGCGATTCCGGCGATGAACGGCCAGATGCGATAGATTCTTTTGGCGCCAGGTCGCAACATGAGCACAATGTATCATCGTATCTGGGCCGTGCAAGCGTTTTTGCCCGTGCTTGCCGCAGGTTACCCTGTGATAGATTGCGTTGAGCGAAGGACCCTCCAAAAATTTTTGAAAAAATATTATTTTGGGTTGACATCGTGAACAAGTAGGGCTATATTTTGTATATAAGACCATGTAAGTCTTATATAGGCGATATGTAACGCGATACGGTTTTTGAGGAATTTCAGCAATGGTCGATCTGGTGAGGCGAAACACAGACTATGCCCTGCGGCTGATGGTTAACCTGGCGAAGAACTATGGTGACGGGCCCATCTCAACGCGGGCGGCGGCCTCTGAGGAAGGGGTGCCGTATCAATTAGCATGTAAATTGATGCAAAAGCTTCAAAAATCTGAACTTATAAGAAGTTGTATGGGTCCGAAAGGCGGCTTCCGTCTGGAAAGAGAACCCTCCAAAATCAGTCTGTGTGAGGTTGTAGAGACAATCCAGGGTCCGATAAGTATCAACCGATGTCTTCTGGTAGCAGGGGCTTGTGAGCGTCAAAGAAACTGCACTGCCAGAACAAAACTCGCTGAGCTTCAGCAATACGTGCGCGATTACCTCGGCGGTATTACACTGGAGGAGTTGCTTCACAATAAACGTACGGAACAACAGGGGTGAGATGCTGAAGGGAGAAAAATGGCCGGACAAAATAAAAAAGATAGTGTGCTGGTGGAGTGCGTAGGTAAAGGGCAGGCTTTGGCGAGCCTGGTCGAATACGTGAAAGATTCGATTGTCAGTAAGACTATCCTGAACAAGTCCGTGGGGACCATGACGCTGTTTGCCTTTGACGAGGGCCAGAGTCTGAGCGAGCACACGTCTCCTTATGATGCGGTTGTGCAGGTCCTCGATGGCAGCACGCGGCTGACCATAGGTGGACGGGATACGGTTGTTACTGAAGGGCAGATCATCATCATGCCAGCCAATGTGCCGCATGCCGTCAACGCCGAGGAAAAATTCAAAATGCTGCTGATTATGATTCGTGCGTAGGTTGAGCAATCTGTTGGGGAAAATAAAGGGTTGAAGCGATGCACAGATGTCCAAGAGAAGAGGAGAAATTCTTAAAGCCGAAAGGTATCTTCGAAATCGAGTGTTCCGGTTGTGGGCAGACCATAGAGTTCTTTGAAGACGACCAGAAACGGAAATGCCACAAGTGTGGTGCGGTACTCAGTAATCCCAGGCGGAAATTCGCTGAATGATCCGGTTTGCGGCGAGGGCCGGAGAGTAGATTATGGTAAGATGTCCCGGACAAGATCAAAGATTCTGGAAACCGGATGCTATCTTTGAAGTTGAGTGCTCGAGCTGCGGCAAGGCGGTGGAATTCTTCAAGGACGAGCCACAGCTTAAATGCCGCCACTGCGGCCACATCGTCATCAATCCGAAGATCGACCTCGGCTGTGCCGAGTGGTGCCAGTATGCACAGCAGTGTCTGGGCGTGACGGTCAAGAACTTGACCATCGTTCGGCAGAAATTGATCGATGAGATGAAAAAGGTTTTTGGCCCGGACGAAAAGAGAATCAAGCATGCTTTAACCGTTCTGGACTTCGCCGAGCAAATCCAGGCCGTTGAAGGCGGCGATCCTTTGGTGGTCAAGGCGGCGGCGATTTTGCACGATATCGGAATCCACGAAGCCGAGCGCAAGCACGGCTCGCCGGCGGGTAAATACCAGGAGATTGAGGGCCCGCCCATTGCAGAGGAGATATTGAAAAGACACGATATTCCTCAGGAAACTATCGAGCATATTTACAGGATCATCGCGAATCACCACAGCGCCAAAGATATTGATACGAAGGAGTTTCGGATTCTGTGGGATGCGGACCGGCTCGTGAATATCCCGGAGGATGTTCCCGGTGCGAGCAAAGACGAGCTGCAGAGGATTGTTGAGAAAACGTTTAGAACCCACGAGGGGCACAGAATAGCAACGGAGCTATTTCTGGGGGATTGAACCGCCAGATGATTTGGAAAGTGAAAGGAGAACTATGTTTTGTTATCAGTGTGAGCAGACGGCAAAAGGAACGGGTTGTACGGCTTTTGGCGCGTGTGGCAAGGACCCCGAAACGGCGGATTTGCAGGACCTGCTGGTCTATGCGATCAAAGATATCGCGCGCTATGCACACGCGGCGCGAGAGCTTGGCGTGACAAACAGGCAGGTCAACATATTTACGGTTAAGGCGCTGTTTAGCACGCTCACAAACGTGAATTTCGACACCAACCGGTTCCAGGATTTCATGAAGCAGGCAGCCGTCATCAGGGAGCAGGCACAGGCGATGTACGAACAGGCGTGCAGGAAAGCAGGCAAACAGAGCGAGCAATTCGACTGCGAGGTCGAGTGGTGGGATGCCGTGGATGACTTGAGCGAGCTGGACCGTGAAGGTGAATCCTTGAGCATTCCGACGCGTATCGGTAACCTCGGTGATGACATAGCCGGCCTGCAGGAGCTGATTACATACGGGCTCAAGGGCCTGGCGGCGTATGCCGACCATGCCCAGATTCTCGGCAAGGAAGACGATAGTATCTACGCATTTATCCATAAGGCACTTGATTGTTTAACGCACAGGCCGACCGACATGAATCAATTGCTCTCGCACGCGCTGGAATGCGGGCGGGTTAACCTGAGAGCAATGGAGCTGCTTGACGCGGCCAACACCGAGGCATACGGGCATCCTGAGCCGACGCAGGTCAGGGTCACGCCGGTCAAAGGCAAGTGCATCGTCGTTTCCGGCCACGACCTCAAGGATCTCGAAGAGCTGCTCAAGCAGACCAAAGGCAAAGGGATCAATGTCTATACGCACGGCGAGATGCTGCCCTGTAACGCCTACCCGGGCCTGAAGCGATACAAGCACCTCGCAGGCAACTACGGCGGCGCGTGGCAGGACCAGCGAAACGAGTTCGACAAGTTCCCCGGCGCGATCCTGATGACGACCAACTGCCTGCAAAAGCCCAAAGACAGCTACAAGAGCAGAATATTCACCAGTGGCGTCGTCGGCTGGCCGGACATTGTCCATATTGCCGATCGCGACTTCACGCCGGTTATCAAGGCGGCCCTGGCGGCGCCGGGCTTTGCCGAGGACGCCCCGGCGAAATTCATAACTATCGGCTTCGCCCACAACACGGTGATGAGCGTGGCCGGCAAGGTCATCGAGGCTGTCAAAGCCGGCAAGATCAGGCGTTTCTTCCTGATAGGCGGCTGCGACGGCGCCAAGCCTGGAAGAAATTACTACACCGAGTTCGCCGAAAAGGTTCCTGATGACTGTGTCATTCTCACCTTAGCTTGCGGAAAATACAGATTCAACAAACTGGACTTCGGCTCGATAGACGGGATACCCCGGCTACTTGACTGCGGCCAGTGCAACGACGCGTATTCGGCCATTCAGATCGCAATGGCCCTGGCCAAAGCATTCAACTGCGGCGTGAATGAGCTTCCTCTGTCGCTTGTGCTATCCTGGTACGAGCAGAAGGCCGTAGTGATACTGCTGACCCTGCTGTATCTGGGTATTAAGAACATAAGGCTCGGGCCAAGCCTGCCGGCGTTCGTCAGTCCGAATGTGCTGAATGTCCTTGTGGACAAGTACGATATCAAGCCGATCGGGAATGTGGACCAGGATTTGGCTGACATATTGAAATAAGACGATCAATCGCAGGAATCAGGGGTATTAGAGTCAAAGCGATTTCGAAGCAGCCTCTTTAGATGAGGTAACAACGTGGCAATTTGCCGGATTTCTTTGGTGTTTGTATTTTTTTTGAACAAATAGGACTGATTTGGTCGTATATAAGCCATATAGCCCTGTTTGGCTGTGTACTAAAGCTTTGGTCAAAGGAATGGATTAATAAAGTTTCGGCCTAAAAGGGCAAACGTAGTAGTTCAAATGTCAACCGTTCAATTATTAAGGAGAGTTACCATGAAGGCATTGAAAGTAGCATTGTTAGTGGTCGTATTGCTGAGTCTCGCAGTGGTCACCGGCTGTCAAGAGCAGGCCGCAAGGAGCAGCAGCATAACAAGCAGCGATAGAGTTGTCTGGGAGCAGGGCCAGACGGGCTTCCCGCACCCAAGGGTTGCCTATACAGATGCTCGTTAGGTCTGTTCGGTCGGACCTGAGGCAAGGTCGCATTCGAGAGTTACTGCAAAGCATGAAAGTAGGGCGGTAAACCCGGAGTACGCCAGGCACATAACCCGGCAAGAACGTTGTTTGCTCCGGGGCCGGGTATGCCAGCCACACTTAGGGTGTGGCTGGCATACCGGTTGCTTCTGATTCTGGGTGACCTCTGGGGATTGTCCAAGGAGCCGCGGGACGCAGGAAACTGAACGGAGGATAGAGAGTGGGCAGGCGAACGATAGCAGGTAGAGTCTTTGGCAATTCTCGCGATATCGAACCAGCCGTCTGTGCACTGAAACTAATCCCTTATATTTGTAATGTTTTTCTCTACAGCAAAATCAGGGGTTCCCTGCTTTAAGATGGGTGTCGTCCTTGTTTAGGATTCAACACGATCCAGTTTGAATTGAAAGGAGATCCTATGACTGAAATCATGACTCAGGCTCAAATGTCTCAACAATTGTTAAAGCAGATGATAGGCGGCTGGATAACACAGGCCATTTACATTGCGGCCGAACTCGGAATCGCCGATTTGGTCGCTAAAAAACCACAAACGGCCGAAGAATTGGCGCGGCAGACAAAGACGCACAGCGGCGCGCTCTATCGCGTGCTGCGCGCGTTGGCCACTGTCGGTATCTTTGCTGAGGACGCAGATCGCCGATTCTCACTGACACCCCTTGCTGAAAGTTTGCGAAGTGACGTCCCAGGTTCACTTCGCGCATTCGGAATCATGCTGGGGGCGGAGTTCTATCAGTCGTGGGGTGAATTGCTATATTCGGTACAGACCGGTGAGCAGGGATTTCAGAAGAGGTTCGGCGTGCCGTTTTTCCAATACATGACCGAGCATCCCGAACGGCATGCCATTTATGATGCCGCCATGATGGTTCACGGCATAGCTGAAACCGAGCCGATGCTTGACGCCTACGACTTCTCGGTCTTTGGGACGGTAGTCGATGTCGGCGGCGGCCAGGGCCGCATGTTGGCTGCGATTCTCAACCGGCACCCAGCGATTGAAGGTGTCCTGTTCGATTTGCCTGCTGTCGCGGATCGTTCTGAAGCTACCATCTCAGACTTGGGTGTGTCTGAGCGATGCCGGATCGTGGGAGGAGATTTTTTCACTGCCGTCCCTGCTGCTGATGCCTACGTTCTGCGCCATATTATCCACGATTGGGATGACAAGGACGCGGTGACTATCCTGCGGAACTGCCGGGATGCGATGAATCCTGGAGGCCGGATACTGGTCGTCGAAACCGTGATCCCGCCGCTGAACGAGCCGTGTTTCGGCAAGTGGCTTGATCTGATGATGTTGATCGTCGGCGGCCGCGAACGCACCGAAGAACAATACCGGCGGCTGTTCCGAAAGGCTGGGCTGACGCTGAGCCGTATCGTCCCGACTGCTCATGAAGTGAGTGTCATCGAAGGTGTACGGGCAGAATAAAACCATGACCTCCAGGAGGCTGTATGTTCAAATGCAGGAGCATAAGGACAAAGAAGGTTTGTTCTTGCCGGGAGAAATGAAAATGCCGGTTACAACGCCCGTAAAGAAGCACACGAACAGACTGATCAATGAAAACAGTCCCTACCTGCTTCAGCACGCCCATAATCCGGTCGATTGGTATCCCTGGGGTGCTGATGCCTTTGAGCGAGCCATGAGGCAGGACAAACCCATTTTCCTCTCGATCGGCTATTCCGCCTGCCACTGGTGTCACGTGATGGAACGTGAGAGCTTTGAAGACGAGCAAATCGCACGGATAATGAACGAGAATTTCGTGTGCGTCAAGGTCGATAGAGAGCAGCGGCCGGACGTGGATGAGATTTACATGAACGCCGTCACACTCACCACCGGCTCCGGTGGCTGGCCTCTCTCGGTCTTTCTCTCACCCGAAGGCAAGCCCTTTTATGGGGGCACATACTTTCCGCCGAAGGACTTGTACGGCCGGCCGGGTTTTGATCGCGTGCTTCTGTCCATTACTGAGGCGTGGAGAAGCAGGAGACAGGAGCTAATTGACTCGGCGGGTAAGCTGAGCGAATTTCTGCAATATCCAGATGCTCCCGCCCGAAAGGCGAACCTGTCACCGGAAATCCTCAAGAACGCCTTCGACCAGTTCTGCGACATGTTTGACCCTGTCAACGGCGGCTTCGGAACCGCTCCGAAATTTCCTCAGCCGGCGAGTCTGTCGATGCTTTTAGTCTATTGGCGCGGCACGGCCGACGCTCAGGCGCTGCGTATCGTCGAAAAGACGCTCGATGCGATGGCCGCAGGCGGCATTTACGACCACGTCGGCGGGGGCTTTCATCGCTACGCAACTGATGCGAAATGGCTCGTCCCGCATTTCGAGAAAATGCTCTATGACCAGGCCCTGCTGAGCAAAGTCTATCTCCAGGCTTACCAGATTACCAGGAAGGAGCACTATGCCCGAATCGCGCGCGATATTTTTGCTTACGTACTGCGTGACATGACCGATCCTGCCGGTGGTTTCTACAGCGCCGAGGACGCCGACAGCGAGGGCGAGGAAGGGACCTTTTATCTCTGGAAGCCGGAGCAGATAGCTTCTGTCTTGAATCAAGACGAAGCCCGATTGTTCAACGCCTATTATGGTGTCACTCAACGCGGCAATTTTGAAGGCAATAAAACCATTCTCAGCATCGTAACGCCGATGGAGCAATTGGCCAAAGAGTCCCGGAAGAACCACAGCATGATTATGAATATCTTGACGAAGGCTCGTGCAAAGGTATTTGACGTCCGGGCAAAGAGAATTAGGCCGCATAGGGATGATAAGGTCATCACCGCATGGAACGGCCTGATGATTTCGTCGTTGGCTTATGGTGGAGCCGTTTTGCAGGAGAAGGAATACCTGGATGCAGCCATGCGCTGTGCGAACTTTGTGTTGAGCACGCTGTACGCAGATGGCCGGCTGAAGCGATACTATCGGAATGGGCAGACAACCGAGAAGGCCTTTCTCGACGATTATGCCTTCACGGTGATGGGTTTTCTGGATCTGTACGAAGCGACCTTCGACGCCAAATGGCTCGTCGCAGCCAGGGAGCTCAGTGAAGAGATGATTGAGTTGTTTGCCGACGCCGAGCAGGGCGGATTTTTTCTTGCCGGCAGGGATGGTGAAAGGCTGATTGCTCGCACCAGACCCGGTTCCGATGGAGCCATTCCATCCGGCAATTCAGCGGCGGCGCTTGCGCTGTTGAAACTCGGCCGGCTAACGATGAATGAGCAATTCATACAACAAGGCGTCAAAACGCTTAATGTCTTTTCGCGGCAGTTGGAAGAGTCGCCCGCATACTCGTCGCTAATGCTGGAGGCGCTGAGCTTCCACTTAGGACCGGTGCAGGAAATCGTCATTGCCGGCGACGCCGATGCGGCGGACACCAGGCGGATGCTTGAGCTGATTCGCGGCAAATTCATGCCGAATACTGTTGTACTGTTACACGATGAGGGCAAAGAAGACCCGATCCTCCATGAAATCATCCCGTTCGTGAAGAATCTGACCGCAGTCGGAGGTAAGACGACAGCCTACGTATGCGAGAATTACGCCTGCAAAAAGCCCGTCAACGACATTCGTGAGTTTGAGAGTCTTCTTGAGTAGTACTTAAGAAAGAAACGATGAACAGCCTGCAGAAGGAACAAAAGACGATAGGAATCATGATACAGATGTTCTGCGGAGCCCATCATGGAGCTGAAGGGCACGTTTTGTGCCCCGCATGTGAAGAGATCCTGATTTACGCTAAAGAGCGTCTCAGAAGATGCCCATTCGGCGAAAATAAAGGCGCCTGTGCAAAATGCGAAATTCACTGCTATAAGCTCGACATGCGAAAGCGAGTCACTGAGGTAATGCGCTATTCAGGTCCTAAGATGATTACGAAACATCCATTGCTGGCAATAGACCACGTGTTGAAAGCCAAGGTTCCAAGACGCGCAAAAGCAGCAGCACAGAAAAAGCAGGCCCAGTGATTTGTTCCCTTTACGTGCTCAGTAAACTCGTAGAGTGTGCAACTTGTTGCACACGCTGGCGTCAATGCAGAATCCCGCGTGGGCAAAACGGGGTTTTGCCCACCCTACGAAGCTTCAAGGAAGGCCTTGTCCCAGTCTTTCCAGACGGGCTCGAAGCCATGCTTTTTTATCATAGCGGTGACCTGGGCCGGGGTGCGACTGTCGTCGATTTCGAATTGCCCGGTTGCCTCGGTGCGGCCGGAATATCCGCCGGGGCTGGTCTTGCTGCCGGCGCTGAGCTTGGTGACGCCGAGCAGGATAAGGTTGTCTCGCAATTCGGCCCGCTCTCGCGTGGACAGCACGAGTCCCACGTCGGCAAAGCACAGCCGCAGCGCTGTGATCATCTGCACGAGATTCTTGTCGCCGAAAGAATGGAATTGCGAATCTTCAACGTGAAAGGCCGGCCGCAGTCTCGGAAAAGAAAATGAAACGTGCGATTGCCAGAACCGCTTGATGATGGTGTGAGCGTGTTCGGCAAGGGCCAGCGTCTCGGCCCGCCAGTCCGTCAGCCCCAGAAGCACTCCCAGTCCGACTTCACGCATCCCGGCGCCGGCGATACTCTCAGGGGCGCTCAGTCTGAAATCGTAGTCGGACTTCGGCCCCCCGGCGTGGTAATAGCCGTAGGCCCGGCGGTCGTACGTTTCCTGATAAAGCGTCACTCCTTCAATGCCCGCCTCGAAGAGCCTGGCATATTCATCCCGGCTCATCTGATAGACTTCCATCGAGATGGAGCTGAATTTACCTCGAAGCTGTCCTGCAAGCTCGGCAAGATAGTCGATACTGATGAACGGCCGGTCCTCGCCGCTGACTAACAGGATCTCCCTGAAACCCTCTGAGGCGATAATGTTTGCCTCCTCGACGGCCTGCTCGATGCTCAGTCTTGTTCGCTCGAATTGATTGAGCCTGTTGAAACCGCAGTACAGGCAGCTATTCGTGCAGTAGTTCGACAGGTACAGAGGGGCATACAGCCGGATCGTCCGTCCGAATCTCTGGACGGTCAGCTCGTGGGCCGATCGGGCCATCTCTTCGAGGTAGTCTTCAGCCGCCGGCGAAATCAGCGCCGAAAGCTTCTGTAAATTGTACGTACCGGCCGGTTCGGATAAGGCCCTTTCAACGTCGTCGGCTGTGACAGCCTCCAGACGCTGCCGCCAGAGCGCACTGTGATCGTCGAGACCTTTCTCGGCGAGTATTGTTCCTATGTCGGCGTTTCTTGTTGCTCTCAACATTCTCATTGGTCTCGCAGAAAGCCCGTCAATGGGCTGGAAGCGTCCGCTTTGCCGCTTGCGGCGCGCGGCCCGGATTTGAAGGCGATTCGACCCGCCTCGACCGCTAACTTGAACGCCCTGGCCATCTCGATCGGGTCCGCCGCCGTGGCGATGGCCGTATTGATCAGAACTGCATCGGCGCCCATTTCCATTGCGTCGGCCGCGTGCGAAGGCAACCCCAGCCCGGCGTCCACCACCACGGGGACATTGGCCTGCTCGATGATAATCTCCAGGGCCGCACGGGTTTGGAGTCCCTGGTTCGAGCCGATGGGGCTCGCCAGCGGCATTACCGTTGCCGTGCCGGCGTCTTCGAGCCTTTTGGCTAAAATGGGGTCTGCGTTGATATACGGCAGGACGACGAAACCATCCTTCACCAGAACCTCGGCGGCCTTCAGTGTCTCGACCGGGTCCGGCAGGAGGTAATACGGGTCCGGCGTGACTTCCAGCTTCAGCCAGTTAATGCCCGTCGCAGCTCGTGCCAGCTTTGCCAGCCGGACCGCCTCTTCGGCGTTACGCGCCCCAGATGTGTTCGCAAGCAGCAGATACCGGCTGCGGTCGATGGCCGCGAGCATGTCGTCATTCTCATTCTCGATATCGACTCTGCGAAGCGCAACGGTGACGATTTCCGCGCCCGAGGCGTCAACAGCCGCCGCCATGAGAGCCGACGAGGCAAACTTACCCGTCCCGATAAGCAGGCGGGAATTAAACGCTCTTTCTGCAATGAACAATTCATCCATCTGAATCAGCCTCCCCCGACGAACCGCACCAATTCGATGCTCTGGCCGGCGGACAGCCGCGTCTGCGCGAAGCTCCGCTGTTCGATGATTCTGCCGTCAATCTCGGCGACGACCGTGGCCTGGTTGATATTCAACTGGCCCAGCAGCTCGGTCAATGATCGCGGTATGCCGGAGGGGAATTGTTTTTCCGTGCCGTTTATCTTCAGTGTTTCCATTTTCAGAACGAACCCCCGGTGCTCTGTCGCTTACTCCCTGCTTGTGACATAGATCACCTGCTCGGCAAACAGATTGGGTGCAAACCGGACCGGGCTCAGACGCGTCTCGATCAGCGGGATTTTCTTCTCGACCCTGACCCCCAGCTTCCGGCAGAAGCGGTCGAAATCTCGCAGTGACAGACAATGAATATTGGGCGAGTTGTGCCAGTCAAACGGAAGCTGCTTGGTGATCGGCGCCCGGCCGTGAAAAAACAATTGCACCCTGCACCGCCAATGGGCGAAGTTTGGAAAACTCACAATGACTTTTCGGCCGACGCGAAGCAGCTCGGCAAAGACCTTCTCAGAATTCTTCACCGTCTGGACGGTCTGAGACAGTATGACGTAATCGTAGCTCTTGTCGGTGTAGTTCTCCAGTCCCTGCTCGACGTCGTGCTGCACGATGGACAATCCCCGGTTTACACAGGCCAAGACGTGGTCCTGGTCCAGCTCGATGCCCTCACCTTTGATATTCTTATCGGCGGCCAGATTGGCCAAAAGCTCTCCGTCGCCGCAGCCGATGTCCAGCACGCTGCTGTTTGGTTCGATCAGCGATTCAATCACTTCGTAATCGACGCGAATTCGATTCGTCCGTCTGGGGCTAAGCGCGCCGACGCTGCCGTTTGTCTTTGCCTTCCTGCTCTGCTTCCTGACGCCCGGCCGGTGCGTCCCATCCAGAAAGCCCGAGATCAGAGAGCCTAATGTTTCAGGTTCAAGCAGGAATGCATCGTGACCGTACGGCGAGGTGATATCGCAAAAGCTCACGTCTTTGTTGTTGGCGACCAGTGCATCCACGATGGCTCTGGACTGGGCCGGCGTAAAGAGCCAGTCACTGGCGAAGCTGATGACCATGAACCTGCATCGGGTATTAGCAAAGGCCTGCCGCAAAGAGCCGTACTCCCTTGCTATGTCGAAATAATCCGCCGCCTTGGTGATGTAGAGATAACTGTTGGCGTCAAACCGCTCGACGAAGCTCTGACCCTGGTGATCCAGGTATGTTTCTACGGCAAACTCCGAGTTGAAATCATAGCTGTAGTGGTCGGAGTTTCGCAATTGCCGCCCGAACTTCTCGCGCATGCCCTGCTCGGACAAGTACGTGATATGGCCGATCATCCGTGCGATAGTCAGACCTCCGGCCGGCCCTTTTCCGTTGACATACTGCCCGCCTGAGAAATTCGGGTCCGACAGGATGGCGTTACGGCCCACCGCATCAAAGGCGATTGACTGCGCTGACAGATGCGTCGTCGTGGCAATGGGTATTGCGGCTTTGACGAAGTCCGGATACGCAATCGCCCACTGCAGGACTTGCATTCCGCCTATCGAGCCGCCGATGACGGCCAGAAGTTTCCTGATGCCGAGCTTCTCAAGAAGCAACTTCTGGACCTTGACCATATCCGCAATGGTTATGATCGGAAAGTCCAGACCGTACGGCTTGCCTGTGGCCGGATTTGTCGAGCCCGGCCCGGTTGTCCCGCTGCAGCCGCCGAGAAAATTTGAGCAAATGACGAAGTACTTGTTCGTGTCGATTCCCTTGCCTGGGCCGACCATGATGTCCCACCATCCGGGCTTCTTGTCATCGGGACCGTGCACGCCGGCTACGTGAGCATCGCCACTGAGGGCATGGCAGACCAGAACGGCGTTATCGCCGGTCTCGTTGAGCTTTCCATACGTCTCGTAGGCCACATCAATCGGGCCGAAATCTCTGCCGCACTCTAACTCAAGCGGCTGCTTGGATTCGACGATTCGAATTGTCCTGGTCTGAACAATGCCGACCGAATCTTGTCCGGTTTCTGCTATTGCCATATCGCGACTACAATCTGGTTTCCAAATTCAATCGCCCGCTTCAAATCTGTCTATTTTTGATTTAAAACAGAAAGCTTCGGAATAATTGCCCCATTATTCCTATGATGCGAGTAGCATATCATACTCTATTACCCAAACTTGGTGCTAAAAAATGCCCAAGAATAGGCGTAAATAGCGGATTTTACCGAGAAGCGAAGATTTTTCAACTTTTTTTCAAAAAAAGCTGTTGACAGTCGAACTTTGTTGCTGTATTATAGTATTCCGATGGTATTAGTGATATATAGTGGCCACAGATGAAAGTATCTAAAAAATGTCAGTATGCTCTAAGGGCTCTGTTCGAGCTTGCCTGGCGGAATAATGGCCAGCCGGTTAGGACAAGCAGCATAGCTCGCGGCCAAGGGATGTCGCTGCGTTTCACGGAGATCATCCTGAACGAGTTGAAACACGGCGGTTTCGTGGAATCGAAGCGCGGCAGCGAGGGCGGCTATCTTCTGGCTCGGGATGCCAGAGACCTTACGGTCGGGCAGGTCATGGAGTACATCCAGGGGCCGATTTCATTTGTTAAGGACGCCAAGGGTGCTTCAGACGGTGCTCTGCTTGGAAGCCAGGCGTTCAGCCTGCTCTGGCATGAGGTGGAGGGTGCTGTTTCCGCTGTTTGCGGAAGCAGAACATTTGAGGACCTTGTGGAGCTTGAACGAGCAAAGCGAGAGCGATCCATTCCTAATTACTCCATTTAAAGGGGAATCCCAGCGTCATTTATAAGGATGACGTTTTTGGAAATCGTAAAATAGACTAATACGATAGAATTACTATAATATCGCAGGGCCAACACAATGGAATCGCATCTGAGAAGCATAACAAAGGCGATCACGTGGCGTGCAGGCGGCACGTTTGTTACATTCGCGGTTGCCTGGGTAGTGACCAGAAAGGTCGAGTTGGCGGTCCAGATAGGCCTTGTGGACACGGTAGTCAAAATTGGTGCGTTTTACTGTCATGAGCGAGTATGGAACCGGCTGAGGTTTGGCAGAGAAAAGCCGCCGGAATATCAGATTTAATAATTTACAGAATTCAGTTAAAAAAAAGGGACTTACGTTTATGTTAGTAGAAGAAGTTACAGAGAATGTTGCAGCATTGGTTGAAAGCCTGAATTTCGCAGAAAAGGTCGATCGCTCGTTGGGGCTGATTGACCGGGCTTATAAGGAATTTGGAGACAGTCTGGTTGTGGCGAACAGCCTGGGCAAGGATTCCAGCACGGTCTGGCATCTGGCCAAGCGCGTGAGCCCGAAGATTCGCGGCTTCATCGTGACCACAAGATATAAACCAGCCGAGACCAAGCGGTTCATGGCCGAAGAAGTTGCACGGTATCCCGAGCTGCGGGTATTCAGCAACGACCGGGAGATTCCCGATAAGTTGTACGAGACCGACCCTGACAAATGCTGCGAGATACTCAAAGTTCAACCGACGCGGCAGGCCGTGCAGGAGATGAAAGTCGGCTGCTGGATCACCGGACTTCGATGCACGGAAGGCCGGACACGTACCAACTACAAAGAGGTTGAAGAATTGGACAAAGGTCTGATTAAGCTTAATCCCATTCTGATTTGGTATGAACGCGAGGTGTGGGAGTATCTGGCGTTGAATCAGGTTCCGGTCAATCCTCTCTACGCCAAGGGCTACAGGTCTCTGGGATGCGCGCCCTGCACGAGGATCTCCCAGGGAGTGGATGAGCGTTCGGGCCGGTGGATCGGCACCAGTAAGTGCGGCGGCGAGTGCGGCATTCACACGAAACCTTTGCTGAATTATCAAATATGACGGTACGGAAAAATGAAGACTGAGACGCTGGCCATACATGGCGGTTTTGCAGGTGATGATATGAGCGGTGCTACGACGGTGCCGATTTATCAAACGGTCTCCTACGCGCAAAAGACGGCTCAAGAGCTTGCGGCTGTCTTTGAAGGCAGGATGCCGGGGTATATCTACACGCGGATTGCGAATCCGACAACGACGGCCCTGGAGGCCAGGCTCGCGGAGCTGGAAGATGGGATCGGCTGCATCGCCACCTCCAGCGGGATGGCGGCTGTGGCGTCGGCTGTCATGGGTCTGGTCGGAGCCGGCGACCAGATCGTTGCCGCCACCGGGATATTCGGCGGGACCGTGTCTTTGTTCGAGAATACGTTAGGCCGGTTCGGCGTCAAAACGACCTTTGTCGATGCGGCGGATACAAAGAACTTCGAGAATGCAATCAAGGCCGGGACAAAACTGGTTTTTGTTGAAACTATTGGTAATCCTCGAATGGATGTACCTGATATTCCGGCTATAGCGGAAATTGCTCACACAGCCAACATTCCGCTGGTCGTTGATAGCACGGTCACTACGCCGGTTCTATTCCGGCCCGGCAGATTCGGCGCCGATATCGTTGTTCATTCGACCTCGAAATTCATCAACGGTCACGGCACGGCCATTGGCGGCGCGATCGTCGATACCGGCAACTACGATTGGAGAAAAGGGGCGTTTGACGATATAAGACATCTATCCGGTAAAGTGGGTCAATTGGCGTTCCTGCTGCACCTACGAAACCTGATTTTTCGCGATTTAGGCGGCTGTCCGGCGCCGATGAATTCTTTCCTGATGCTGCAGGGACTGGAAACTCTGCCGGGGCGAATGCTCAAGCATTGCGAAAACGCCGGGCGATTGGCGGAATTCCTGCAGGCTCATCCGAAGGTTTCGTGGGTGAACTATCCGGGCCTGGAAGGAAATCCGTTCCGAGCAAGAGTGGACAAACTGTTCGGTGGACACGCCGGGGGCCTGCTGACGTTCGGCCTCGGCGACAGGCAAAAGGTTTTCAAGTTCATCGATTCGTTGAGGCTGGCCAGGAATCAGGCCAACCTGGGCGACGCGAAAACGCTGGTGATACACCCGGGCTCAACGATATTTCACGAGTTTTCGGGCGACCAGCAGCGAGCGATGGACCTGGCCGAAGATTTGGTCAGGGTCTCGGTTGGGATAGAAGATTTCGAGGACATAAAGGCTGATTTTGAACAGGCAATTCAGAAGAGCTTTTGAGGAGCCAATATGAATCTTGTGGTAAATGGCAAAGAGACTAATATCAATGAAGGATTGACAGTCAGCCAGCTTCTGGTTGAAGCGAATGTGAAGATGCCGCAGATGGTCTCAGTCGAGGTGAACAGACGGATTCTGCGAAGAAGTGAGTATGAGGAAACCGCACTCAAGGAAAACGACAAGGTGGAGTTCCTGTATTTCATGGGAGGTGGAAATGTCGCTGACTGAACAACAGATGGAGCGATACAGCCGGCACATCATCTTAGAGCAGGTCGGCGGCGCGGGGCAGGAGAAGCTTCTGGCTTCGAAGGTGCTCATCATCGGCGCCGGCGGTCTGGGAGCACCCGCTGCGGTGTATTTAGCCGCCTCGGGAGTAGGAACAATCGGTGTGGTCGATGGGGACAAAGTTGATTTGAGCAATCTGCAAAGACAGATTATTCACCACACGCCCGACGTGGGCAAAGACAAAGTCTTCTCGGCCGAGAGCAAGATACGAGTCATCAATCCCGACGTAAGAGTCAGAACATATAATATGCGCCTCAGGGCCGACAACATCAGAGAAATTATCAGAAAGTATGACTTTGTCATTGACGGAACGGACAATTTTCCCGCCAAGTTTCTGATTAACGATGCCTGCTATTTCGAGAGGAAACCGTTCTCTCACGCGGGCATTCTTCAATTCGACGGGCAGTTAATCACGATATTGCCCGGTCAGACGACGTGCTATCGCTGTATCTTCGGCGCCCCGCCACCCGCCAATGCGGTTCCGTCCTGTTCTCAGGCCGGGGTGCTCGGCGTCCTGGCCGGGGTGATTGGTTCTTTGCAGGCGACCGAGGCGATCAAATATCTGTTAGACATAGGCGAGCTGCTGACCGGTGCTCTGCTGACCTACAACGCCTTGACCATGCAGTTTCGCATGGTACGGCTGGATCGCAGCCCCGACTGCCCGCTCTGCGGGAAGAAACCGCGAATTACCGAGCTGAAAGATGAAGAGCAAATCGTCTGTGATTTGAAAAGCTGCAAATGCTGAAATTAGAGATTCCAGGTGACATATTCGAGCGGATGGTGGAGCAGGCGAAAGCCGAGGCGCCCATCGAGGCCTGCGGTATTCTGGCCGGCAGCGACGGGAAAGTCGAAAAGCTCTACACGATGACCAACGCCGACCAAAGCCGTACCCATTGCATGATGGAGCCGCAGGAGCAGTTTGCGGTCATTAAAGATATTCGTACGGCCGGTCTTAAGATGTTAGCGATGTATCACAGCCACCCGGATACGCCCGCCAGACCTTCGGCCGAAGATATCCGGCTGGCTCTGACGCCGGACGTGATCTATGTCATCGTTTCGCTTCGCAACGCCGACGCTCCGACGATAAAAGGTTTTCTCATAAAAGACGGCACGATTGCAACCGTGCCCATAAAGGTATCAAACGCGTGAGACGTATGGAGCGATCTGCTGTTATTATTCGACACACTTTGTTGCTCTGTCTGGCCGTCGTGATGTTCAGCTGTGAAAAGCAGGTTTTTAGAGCGAGTGACGGTTTCGCGGTTCTGCCGGGGGACTTGCTCTTTCAGGACCTCGACTCCGGGCCGCTGTGCGATGCAATAGAGAAGGTCACAACCGGATATCAAGGGGCGAATTTCTCTCACATGGGCATTGCGGCAAAGGATGATGACGGCAATATCGTCGTGATTGAAGCCGTCTCAAGCGGTGTGGAGGTCACGCCGCTGCAAACGTTTCTCGGCTGCAGTCTTGACGAAGCGGGCCGTCCGAAAGTGGCCGTCGGCCGTCTGAAGGCGCCTTATCGTCATCTGATACCTTCGGCGATTAAAGAGGCGGTTGCTTTGAAGGGCAGACCGTATGATAAGGTATTTGCTTTTGACAACGGGGCCTACTATTGCTCGGAGCTGATTTATGAGATATTTCGCCGGGCAAACAAGGATACGCCCATCTTTAAGGCGCAGCCGATGACGTTCAAGGATCCTGATACGAACCGAACACAGCCGGCCTGGGGACAGTACTTTGCTGAGCTGGGTGTTCCCGTTCCGGAAGGCGAACCTGGAATCAATCCGGGCGGAATCTCACGTTCTGATGCGTTAACCATCTTTCGTGTATATGGCGTGCCGAGTCTAAGAGCTTATCCCAGTAGACCTGTGGCACGGTAGGTAATGAGAGCACAAACCAGATGAAGCAAACCCAGATAGTTTTCCGGTTTCTTCTCCCAGCGTATGAGGATGCGCCGGAAGCGATTCATCC
>Ga0315295_10001130_pt1 | contig 22975 bp, 40 predicted proteins | sample YL17G14_0_MG_FD_204453 | JGI IMG/M metagenome (GOLD analysis project Ga0315295, IMG submission 204453) | Sediment microbial communities from Yellowstone Lake, YNP, Wyoming, USA - YL17G14_0 | ecosystem: Environmental > Aquatic > Freshwater > Lake > Sediment | place: USA: Wyoming | collected...
GAAATCTGATACAGAATTAGTGAAGAAAATTTTAAAAATACTATCAAATTTAAAAATAATATGAACAAAAGTCAAGAAACAAATAAGGAGGTCAGTTAAATGGCTAAGAAAAAGCACAAAGGAAAAAAAGTTAAGAAGAAATAAAGCTCTTAAATGAGCTTTATAATTATTTATAAAACTAACGGAGGTTAAAAAAATGCGTAAAAAAGCAGAATACATAAGAGTAAGATCCATTCTAGGTAATGAAGTATTTAGAAATAAAAATTCTGGAATAGAATACTTAGTACGCTGGAGCAAGAGAGGAAATCCTAGATTAGTTAAATTAAAATGAAGACAACGGAAAAAATAGAAATGCGTCTTAATTATAAAAAGAGACGCAGGAAAAAACAAAGCGTGAAAGGAATTAGAAAATTAGCAAAAGCCTTTAACATAAAGCCTACAAAATATCATTTTTAACCTAATGTTTACATTTCTTAGACGATATAGTGCTATTTCTTTATAAATAACCTAAACTTACCTATATTTCGAGCTGTTGGGCTATACCAAAGAGCTCACATAGGTATAACATAGGTATAAATTTTCGAGGTGTTTTAAAAATGATGAACCAACTAACAGCCTTAGGATACGGAATAGTCGTATTCGGTATCTTAATAGGTGTAGGATCTATAGTATTGTACAATTTCGGTAACTCTACAGGAGGTACTGCAAATACAAACGTACAGTACGCTTTGACACAACTAGGATCAGGCTCAGGCGGACTTTTGAGCTGGTTACCTGCGATCATAGCGATAAGCATAGGGCTATTGTTCTTAATGGCTTTCGGCTTCGGTAAGGCTTCAGGAAAAGGTAACTATTAATTGGTGAAGTAAAATGATGAACCAACTAACAGCCTTAGGATACGGAATAGTCGTATTCGGTATTCTTGTCGGTGTAGGCTCTATAGTGCTGTATAACTTCGGTGGAAGTGTCGGCTCTTGTAGCAATCTTCAGGCTGGCTCGTGGAATGCGACAGCAGGCGGTTGCTCTAATGGATCTGCAGGAGTAGCAGCGGTTGCTCCAGTAGGTACAGCTTACACAAACATAAACTCAGCCTTAACAAATCTCGGTAGCACATCAGGAGGGCTATTAACTTGGCTTCCTGCTGTAATTGCAATAAGCATAGGCTTGTTGTTCTTGTTTGCTTTCGGATTTGGCGGCAAAAAAGGAAAATACTAATCCTTTCTTTTTCTTTTTTTATTTAGAAATAGTATAAATTAATGATCAGTAATAATTATCTACCTGTGCTATTTTTATTTTTCTATACATTTCTAGATCGTTCTGCAGCTTGATTATTTCAGAATTGATACGAGCATATTCCAAAGGATCTATGTTTACGTTGATTGTTTCCTTCTGCTTTTCTAATGTAACTATCTTCTTTTTTGTTTCGCTAAGTAATACACTAGCTTGTTCATAAGACATTTTAGTAATAGCTTTTAATTCATAATTCGGAATAGCTAAATATTCTCTTAAAAGTCTATTTATTAAACCAGTTATATTTAGCTGAGGATTTTCCTTTAACTTTGTATATACATCTGCGTCTAATTGAATTAACATAGGCTTTTTTAGCATAAATTTGTATGTATGTACGATATATATAAGTTTTTAGTTGATGTAAAATGTATTATATAGATATTATATATTATATATATATTGCATAAAAAGCTATAGTAGTAGTAGTAGTGATTATGTAAGTATATACATAACAGAATAGAAATCTATATAAATAAGGCTCGCTTTCTTCTAAAAATGGCTGAAAATTATGTTAAAAGAACTTCTATAGACATTCCTTACGAAATACACAACTTAGCTAGGGACAATATGATCGAACTCAAAGGAGCTTTAATCTTTGGAGTTCGCTTTCTTTTAGCAGAAAAAGGAATTTCTGATTATCCTAACTGTAACATAATCACAGAATATAAAACTAATATCAATAAGACGGAGAAAATAATAAAAAGGCTGGAGCTAGAGACGCAGGAGAACTTTAAGCTGAAAGACAAACTTAAAGATCTTGGTTATGACTTTTCTATAGAAGCTATAAAGGCTATAGAAGAATCTCCAAAGACAAAGGAAGAGGCTAAGGAATTTATTAAAGGACTGGGAGAGCCTGAGAAATGATAAGTTCAATACTTCAGTACATAATAGTTTTTATAGTCGGAATATTCATAGGGTTTATGCTTTGTAAAAAGTATGCGAGTAAATTAACGCAGATACAAGAAGTTTTAAAAAAATAGGAGCGTAAAAAAATGGTAAAACAAGACAATTTGGACAACTGGGGGGCTTATACGAGCTGTTTCTTAAAGGCTGCAGATGTAGCAGGGGAAAACCACGCTTTTGTCGTTACGAATGTAACGGAATTTACAGGAGAAGACCAAAATCCAAAGCCTAGACTCACTTTAGAGAGTGCAGGAGACGCTTACGAGTTCGATCTTAACGTAACTAACGCTAATTATTGTAAAACAATAGTGAAAAGTCCAAGAATGCTAATAGGAAAAAAAATATTCTTCAAGAAAGTTAACGCCACTAATCCAAAGACTAAAACAATAGTCGAAAGCCTAAGAATTTTCAGGATTGAATAAGAAAAATGGCTGCTCCTACTGTTTTCGGTGGAATGGATCAGATAACCAGCTCGCTTATTAATTGGGTTAAAGCTCCTATAACGTGGGCTATAATTATGTTTGGGGCTGTTTTTCTTATATTTTTAATTCTCATAATCCGCAGGAAAAGAAGGCTGAATATTGCAGGAATAGAAGTAGTGGATTTAGGAAAAGGGAAGACTGCCTTAAATTCTGTTAAGTGCGGCTGGTTTGGCGAGAAGATATACGCTAAAGGCTTATGGTGGAGCGGTCGGTCAGTTATGAGAAATGCTGATATGAACATAATACAGGAATTTAGCACTACCGACTACCAGGAAGTTAACGGAAGAAGAGGAATAGTATATTATAGAGATCCTTTAAACAGGAATATTCTAGCTCCTATAAATAATATAGGATTTAAGAATAAGGAATTTGTAGCAGAAATCGCTCCAGCTTCTTTAAGAGACGCAGCAGTAGTATTATTTAATGACGCTGTTAAGGAAACAGGGACTTTAACGGATAAGATACTCCAATTTCTCGGCTGGGCTTTGGTAGTGATATTTTCCTTAGTTACAATAATAATCATAGTACAATACGCTAATAACTCGCAGAAGGCTGCAGCTGATTTATTAGTTCAGGCAGGCACTAGGGGAAAAGAAGCCTGCTTAGAGGTGTTAAAGACTGCTTCAGATTATCTTTCAAGCAACGCTCCTTAAAATGCCTAAGAAAAAAGCATACTGTAAAAGATGTGGAAAACCAATATACAGAACATATATGATAAAAAAATACTGCAAAGAATGCAACCTTTCAGGAAGATATGAAGGAAATTTAATAAAAATATGAAAACCAACCAAGATATACGAAACCAAACAGCAACAAAGGAGATTCATTATCAGCTTTACAACAAGAATATGGGATCTATTGAAGAATTAATGCAAGAGTGGAGTATTTCGGAGAGTGAGTTAAAATAAAACCTATCATACTAAAATTAAGATTAGCTGGAGTTCGTGGAAGTGTTGTACCTTTGGGAAAAATGGAAATGCTTACTATAGAAATCCTAGACGGAAAAGCATTATTTTATTTTAAGGATAGCAAAATCACTAAGGCATTTACAGAAGGTCAGCTAAAAGACGGAGTTCACTCGATATATTCAGAAGAATTAAAAAAATGCTTATGCACATTTCCGAATATGAGCCAGCAAGAGATAGCGGCTAACATAAAAGATAATCTAAAAAGACTTAATGCACAAATGAAAAATGGCTGAAGACCAAAACCAAGATATAGAATATATAAGCCTTCCTTCTTCTAGCTATAGTAATGTTCCGCTTCCGCCTAGTAGGGATCGTGCGGATTTTGTCGATAAGATCAAGCCTGAGCAGATAGTAGAATTAATACGCCATAAATTGCTGGGAGAGGAGTTTAACGGCTCTAATTGGGTTAAAGTGCAGGCTTTGCAGAAAAACGCATTAAGCGAGCGTGGAGCTTGGGAAATCTCCAATATGATGTTAGCTGTTTCTAGCATTAATGTATCAATAAGCAAGATAAACTCCAATCAGATAAATGCTAGGCTTAGAAATCTGACAAAAGAAGTTATGGTTAAATGCCTTTCTAACTGGAAGGAATATAATATTAATGACGTAGGTCAGCTTTATTACATAAAATCTTTGGTCTTCGGAAACTCCTTAGGATCTTTGTCTCAGGCTGGAGAAGGCTCGATACAGGAATTATTTAAGACTACAGTCCAAGAGAACAGGAATATAACTACTGAAAAAAAAGAGGCTGGAAAAATCAAGCGGCTTCTAGGAATGGGAGGTAATGGATAATGCAGGAATTAGAAGGAATTTGTCTTAGAGCAATAGAATTAAGAAAAGCAGAAGTGGAAAAAGGTATATATCAATATATACAGGATATAGACCATTTTAGAGAGCGAAGGTATATAATTCCGTCAGAATTTCAGTATTTTTATAATTTAGTTAAGTACGTAAAGGTAATGACTAATCCAAAGGTGTGAAAATGGAAATAAGAACGGATATATTCTTGTTGTCAGGAGCTATTTCTTTTTTTATAATTAGCGTTTGCAACGTGGCTATATTAATGAATACTTTTGACAATATAGGAATTTTCAGTAAAATTCAGTCTTTAACATTTACATTATTTTATTTAGCTACCTGTGGATATTTTGTTTATATGTATAAGCAACAAATGCCTGAAGCTCGACCTAAAGAGGAGCAGGAACTAATCGATAAAGCGTTTAAACAACTGGAGACACAAAAAAATGAACGAAAAAATAAGCTATGAAATATTTTTAAAGAGGGGTAGAGAAATTTTTATTTTTTATTGCATTGCTATGCTGTTTTATTTATTTGCAATCATAACGTATTTATTAAGTGGTTTTCAAGTACACATATTGGTTTTTGCTGCAATAACATTAATTTTTGCAGTCCAGCAGGATATTTCTCATAAATTTAATTATGTTAATTTCAGATTAAGTTATATTGAAGATAAAATTAACGAAGAAAAAAAGAAATGAAATCAACAAAAGAAATTTATGAGAAATATCCTTACCCATTAAAAGAGAATTTGGAATTAAGCAAAAACATAAATTGGTCGTGGCTGGATAAATTATTTAACGAGAAATTAAAATACAGCGTAGATAATTTTAAGGGACTGAAAGTTTTAGATGCTGGCTGCGGAACAGGAGAAAAATCTTTATGGCTGAAAAGCAAAGGGGCGATAGTAATAGGAATAGATCAGTCCTTTAATTCTATAATATATGCAATAAATTTAGATAATGAAATATTGTTTATGAAGCTTTCAATAGAAGATTTAAATAAAATCAGAAATTTAAAATATGATTTTATTTTTTGTTATGGAGTTTTACATCATACAGAAGATTTACATAAAAGCTTTGCGATACTGTGCAATAAATTGAATAAGGGAGGATATATTTTTTTGAATGTGTACTCTAAGTGGGCTTGGAAATTCAGGGATAATTACAGAATAAATAAAATGCTTATTAAGAAATATCCTGATGATTTAGAGAAAAGGAAAAAAGAAGCTATGGAAATAATCAAGAGCTCAGCGTGGAGAAAATTCGGAAATAAGGAGGAGAATTATTACGTAGATACTTATTGTAATTTCCAAACAATACATAGCATAGGGGAATTAATAAAGATGTATAACGAGAATGGAATAACTGTAACTGGGATTTATCCTAACAGGTTTGGAGACAATAAAAACATTCTCAGCAGATCATTAAATCAACTGGAGCAAGCAATAAGGCACGAAACGAACTCGGACATAAATATTGTAGGTGTGAAGAAATGATTATACAATTAAATATTTTATTATATGAATTAGATATTTTTGTTTTAATGATTTTAATATTCCTATTTGCAAAAATGTTTTTGGGAAAATAGAATGAAAAAATTACCAGTCGCAATTAATGAAGAAGAATTTATAAAGCTGATTACTGCAACTAAGCGAGAGAACTTTCGTTTAGCCTTCCTATTGGGTTATGGCTCAGGTCTTAGGGTTTCAGAAATAGCAAACCTTAGACCTGAGCACATAAACCTAAAAGATAAGTCTATCCTTATAGTTCAGGGAAAAGGCAGCAAAGACCGAATAGTGCCGCTTCCTAAGGGATTTAAGGACAAGCATTTAGCTATGCTTCCTTTTAAATATAAAAATCCTGAAACTGCTATAAGAGCTTTGCAGTACGCATTCGTTAAATATGCTAAAAAGGCTGGAATACTCGAAAAGAAGCCTGAGCTTCACTTCCATAGCCTAAGGCACGGTTTCGCTACTAATGCGGTCAGTAAGGGCATTCCTATACATCATATAAGGACTTTGCTAGGTCATAGCAATATTTCTACTACTAATGTCTATCTAGAGGCTAATCCTAAGGAAGCTCTAAAGAGCTATGAGGAGCTGTTTTAAAATGAAATTAGAAGAAAAAACGAATAAAAAGGAAGATAGTTTAAGAGTGGGTTAGATGTCTTTTATTCGCATAAGAGAGAGAGTACGAAACAAAAATGAAGTTTGAAGAAATCAAAGAAAGCATACTGAAGTATGCTAAACTCCAAGAGGAGAAGTATAAGACAAAAACTATTGATATTAATTGTATCATTCACGGAGATAGCATAGGTTTTTTTCTAGCCAAGAAAGATTACGGATCAGAAAGTCTTTTTATCGCATTCAAGACAAGCAAGAATAACGACTGCTGGATTTGGATATGTCCGACGGAAGAATAGGTTAACATATTGAATAACAATCTTATATACGTCTATAAAAGGGTTAATAGAAACAATAGGAATAATCTAAAGGGAGGACAACAGCAAAATGAAAATATTTAACAAACGAGGGAGACCGAAAAAACTCGAGGAGGATAAAACTATGGTAAGAAATTTAATGCAGGAAGCTGAGAACGATAGCGTCTCAGAAAAAAAACAAGAGCTGAATTTTCCTAGTCCCAGCAAAGAGCAGGAGCAGGAAGAGATAAAAGTTATTCTAAGCGGAAATGAAAATTTTATTTTAGGAACGATAATAGAAGAAATCAGGAAGCTGGAGAATAAAATTATCGAAATGGAAGCTCGAGAGAAAGCAGCGTTTAAGGCATTCGGATTTAAGGAATAAAAAAATGTCATACACAACTGGAATAGAAATAAACAAAAAGAAAGTAAATCATTTTACAGTAGCAGAAGCTTTAGCAAGAGTATATTTAATCAAAGGAGGACACGGAGGTTATATTTCAGTTCCGACTTGCTTAATAGGAAAAAAGTAAAGCTTAAATTAATATTGAAGAAATGATAGATAGAAAACAAAGTTACATTATTTTTCTTTTATTATTTTTATATCTAATGAATGGAATAGATTACTCGGAAACAGTTTACGCTTTGGAGAACACGGATCTTAAAGAAGCAAACATAGCAACGCTAGAAAGTTTTAATCACGGCGTTTTATGGATATACAAATTAGTTATGCCTGCAATTATAGTTTTTATTATAAGCTTCTTCACGCTAAAAGAAAACTGGTTGACTATGAAAACTTATTACATTCTCGTGATAATATTATCTATATGCAACGGATTTTATGTTGCTAACGTTGTAAATAACTTAAATTTATTATTGGCGTATAGTTAGAAGATTTACATTCTATTTCTGTTTTTCCGTCGGCAGTCCAGCACTTCCCGTATATGTCCATATAATCGCCAGCACTATTTGGATAAAGAACTCTTGTTATTATTAGACAATGATCCACGCAGGATTTAGCAGTATCGCTTAACCGATTTTTGCACAGGTCGCACGGAGAACTAAGAGCGAGCATAGAGTAACGATACTTAACAAACGCATTCATAAAAAGAAATCCAAGCACTACTATTAATAATATAATAGCTAAGAACTTTGCGTAAGCATAAGATTTTTTAATATTATCTATGCCTTTTTCTTCTTTCTTTTCTTTTTCGTTCGGTGTTTCCATAGGAATTTTATTATATCGGTTGCTGAATTGCGTCTAAAAATGCCTTTTCCTTAGCATATTTAGCTTTTACACGCTCGAAAACTGCCTTTGCTACTATATTTGTCTCGCCTTCTATGCCTTCGTCTTCAATTCCTTTCATAATAAGGCTTATAGCTTGGTGAGTCATAGGTGTAACATTAAAAGAAGCTAAAACTTTATTTATTTCTTCTCCGTTAACGTTAAAATATCTCACTACAAACTTAATCAAAGCATTTCTTTGCTCTAGCCAGTTCCTAGCCATATTAGAGACTGTTCTCTTCTGAAAAGCTAAGCTCTTTTTTTCTCTATAATCCTTCTCGTTTACAGTATATTGATTATAGAAAGTGCAGGGAGGGAATGGAGACTTAGGATAAGAATAATCATATCTTTTTTTACCGTGAAGATATAAGTCTTTCTTCTTTCTTTTATCAAAAACTATATATCTCCTTTCATATTCAGGAGTAAAGTATAAATGGAATAATGCTCTAGATCTCCATAAAGCAAAATATCTATCCAAATCAAAAAATGAAGGTATCACTATCAATATAAATAAATTCTTTTGTCTCATTTCAGTAGCTAGTCCAATCATAGCTCTATTAACTTCTGTTAAACTAGCTCGAGAATTAGCAGCACTAAAAGCTTCGTCTAAAACTATACACGTACCTTTTTTTGTATTGGGATCTTTTATAATCTTAATGAAATCATCAGCAGTAAAAACAATATTACTTAATGAAAAGTTATGATCTAAATATACTGCGTGCTGCATAGCTAAAACAGATTTTCCTACTCCTTCTTCTCCGTCATAAATTCCGACGTAATCTAAATCATTCTTTAGAACTCTTAGCCTGACTCTTTCTAATTCTTTCTTTATTATAGGATCGCAAAATGGTAATTCTAAAACTTCTTGTACCGTCTCTTTTTTTTCCATTTTAATTAAAGTCCAGCGGTTACGTAACCTTCTCCAAACATCTTAGCTCGTTCTATTTCCTTATATAAAAATTCTTCTAATCTTCTTATTGCTTCTTCTATTTCTCCAAACTCGTTAGCGTTATTGGATTTGCTCGACCAAGCGGCAGGATATTTATTAGCCAGCTTTTTTATGTTATCCACTAATTCATTATAAATCTTTAAGCTTCTTTCCTGATCCTTCCATTTATGGAGCGTAACAGTTTTAACATCTTCTAATGATTTGTACCAGTTATAGAAATCTATATTTTTTCTGTGCACTAAAGCGTGCATTAATGACTCGCCAACAATCTGAGCATAATATTGTCTTAGGTCGTAAGCTAAGTCCTTTTGATCTGAAACTGTAAAGTCAGGCTTCATTTTATTTTATTTGTGTAAACACATTAAGATTTAAAACTTTCTGTTGTTATGGTTTTGTCAAGTTATCGGCATATAGAAAGTCATAAAAAAGACTAAATCTTCTCATTTTTATGATAAAAGGTGGAAAGGGTGGATCTACAACTAACAAGTATGTTTTCTAAAAGACTTTTGCCTGACGAAACTATACTTGTTTTAAATGATAATACTCTTTATATTATTGAAATGAAGTCTCAATTTGGAACAGGCTCGGTAGATGAAAAACTACAAACTTGCGACTTTAAATTAAAACAATATAAGAGATTACTCGCAAAAACAAATATTAAAGTAAAATTTATTTATTTACTCAATGATTGGTTTAAAAAGCCTGAATATAAAGACACTTTAGATTATATAAAATCTGTTGGTTGCGATTATTATTTTAAAGTTTTACCTCTAAAAGCTCTAGGATTACTTGAATTTGATTAATAATTCGTAACAACAATCTCATTAATCTTACCCCTTTTAGTCGGATCAGAATTTATCATTCTTCTTGCTTGAACTAAATTAATTTTGTAATTATTATAGAGATTTTTGATAAATTCTGTATCACTATTGCTTAACATAATCTTACAACCTTTTTTATCTAATTCAGTAAAAACTTCTGCAAGTTGCTTTTGCTCTTTTTCTAAGAAGCTGTCTTTAGTGTAAGAAGTAAAGCTACTAGTTTTATTCAATGGATAATAAGGTGGATCAAAATAAACAAAGTCATTTTTCTTCGCATATTCTAGCACTTTATCAAAAGACATAACTTTAATTTCTACATTATGCAACAGCTTAGATATAAGCCTTAAATCTTGTTCCATGACTATACTAGGATTTTTATAGCTACCAATGGGAACATTAAACTCGCCTTTTGAATTTACTCTGTATAAACCATTAAAGCAAGTCTTATTCAGATAAATGAAACGAGAGGCACTTTCTATTGAGGATATTTCTTTATGGTTTAATTTTCTTATCTTATAAAAATATTCTTTATTGTGAAGTTCCTTATGCTCTTTTAGTTTAGATATTAATACTTCAACATTATTTTTAATTACATTCAAGCAATTAATTAACTCCTCATTAATATCTGAAATCAAAATTTTCTTAGGTTTATGAGTTTGCAGAACATAGAATAATACAGCCCCGCCACCCACAAATGGCTCGTAATAATCTTCTATATTTTTGGGAAAATATTGTTTAAATTGCTCTATTAATTGTTTCTTTCCACCAGCCCATTTAACGAAAGTCGGTATCTCTACTCTTTCCATAAAAGTATAAATGACTTTCATTTTAAAAAGTCTCCGTTTGCTTATAGATTAATCCCAGCCATTTGTTCTTTCCTAAGTCTAAATTAACTCCAGCCTGTTCTATTGGTGTTTTGTTTATGCCCTGATGTATTCGTATAAAGTTGTAATAAACAATAAACAAATCTAGTATGGCTTCTGCACTATATCTATTTTTGAAAGAACGCATAACTTTAATTCTTTCTCTGATAGTTCCCTGAATTCTCTCTACAATATTTTTTCTTTTATCTATTTAATTTTTTCTGTTTTCTCATATGCCGATAACTTGACAGAACCTTGATTTCATTAATATATATTAATGGTTATTAATAGAAAAGCTTATAAAGTATTAAGGTATACATTTATTAATAGTTATTAATAGTTATTAACAAAATGACTAGTCTCAAAGAAATAAAGCGTCACCCTGTTTAGAGCCGAGGATGACTAATTCTAAAAATAATTAATTTAGTAGCAAGCTATTTTTAATATTCATAGTCTTATTCTACAAAGCCGTTGTTATACATTATTCAATATATATTTTATATTGTGTAAACATATAAATATAAGATTACTATATTACATTCTTCTGTGGAAACTATCAATAAAGGAGGTGTAAGCAAATGAGTGAGCCTTTAGTATATTCTTCTTCAGCTGGCGGATATATTCCAGTATCTAAAGCTAATCCTAAAGATTATTCTACATCACAGGCACAGGACATAAGAGCGACACAAAACCTTTATGCATATTCCGATAGACCTTCTTATTCTTCTAGCTACAATCCAGCGACTAGAAGCTCAGATGAGAAAGTAAGCACATCTGCAGCTTCAACATCTTCTAAACCTGAAGAGCAGGTTTCTAAAAGTCCTTTAACGAGTCCTAGACCTTTGTCAGAAAAAGAAAGAGTGTCTATTCTTTTCGGACAACAAATTAATAATAAAAATCCTTATTCTGTTTCTCAGGCTACAGGAGAGGCAGCGTACCAAGCTAAAGGCGGAAAACTAGGAGAGGTTTCTATATTCGGAACTAATCAATCGCAGCATAGAAGTAAGCTTATTGACATACAGGGAAATGTTTTAGGTACTGTGAATATTCCTAGTGCTCGAGGTGTTGTAACTTTAGAGCCGACTACAACTATCAACTCTAGGCAGTTATCGCCTGACACAATCGAGACCACTACAACTACTAGCTGGTTTCTTCCTAACTTTACTCCTAACGAAAAGGTAGCAGGATTTAGAACTGCTGAAGGAGAAAACCAATATTATGTTTATAATCCTAAGAGCGATATTTTCGCCATAAGTGCAGCTGGAGCAATCTCAGTTTATCCTAAAGGAACACAATTAAAAGAAGGCGAGGCGTGGATAACTCCGCAGGGAGAAAGATTATACGGAGGAGGAGTTTCTGCAGGAGAATTTTACGAGGCTGCTCGAGCAAAGGGAGAAAAACAAAATCCTTTCTTTTTCCATTTAGTACCATTCCTGCAAAATCCGCAGGGAGAAATTGGAGCTATCGGAGCTAATGTAGCAAAGAAATTTACGGCTTCAGTTAGTTTTCTTGGAAGCTTAACAGCTTCTCCAATAACTAAAAGACCTTTAACAGATATAGGCTCTATGTACGAGGCTAAAATGAATTTATCCGAGCAGCAATTCGCTGCGGATATAAAGCAGGTTTATATTCGTTCTTATACAGAACAATTTAGTAAAACAGGAATGACGCCTATAGATACTTCCAAATTAGTTATAGGATCTCCTGCAGTCCAAACTGTTGTATTTAGTGCTGGAGGTTATGGACTGGCTGGAGGATTAGCAAAAGAATTAACTATAACAGCTTCCACTATTCCGTCGATAGCTTCTAAAGCAATTCCTTTAGCTGCGATAGGATCAGAAGCTTTATATCATACTGCTGTTAATATTGCTGCTCCTGGAGTGCTAGGATTAGCCGCATACAAGACGGATATTTATACAGCTAAGGCAGCACAATATAAAAAGCTAGGAATAGGAAGCTATCAATTAGCTGGAGATATTGGGCTAGAAGCTGGACAAACAATAATTTCTATAAAGGCTTTTTCTGCTGGGTTTAAAGAGGGACTTCCGATAAGAGTTAGAGGGACTAGCATTTTCGGAACTAATGTTAATACTGGAGTTTGGATAAGAGGAAAGAACTCAGCGTTTCAGATCTATGGAAAGACTGCACAGCTCGACGAAGCAGGGAATTTCGTTTATAAATATAACTGGGGAACTCCTAAGAGTGTAGCTATTCCTTCTTCTACTTATGATGTTTCTTTGTCTATGGCTGGAGCTAAAAATATTGGATATGTTCCTGAAGACGTGATAGGAAGAAAATTATTAGATGTTTACGGTACTTACAATCCAAGCTACGAACAGATAGTTAAGCCTGCTTTATCTGTTAGAGGAGCAGTATCAGGAGCAGGAACTAAATTTTATGACGAGGATATTCTCGGACAATCTGAGGCATTTAAAAAATTAAGTCCTTCAAGCCAAAGGGCAGTAGTGCAGCAATACAGGGCTGACATAGGAGACGTCTATCAGGGAATGGACTTATATAAAAAATATATCTATGGCGGAACTGGAACTAAGGCACAGATAAAGGGAGACACAATAATAAAATTAGAAGGCTATACAGGAAAAGGAGCTAAGATCTCTTTAGGAGAACAGGCTAACCTTCCTATGAAAACCAAGCTTCCATATAGAAGTACAACAGATATAGACGTAGATTATCTTACCCAATTCTCACAATACGAGGCTGGAAAAACTGTTAAGGCATTAAAAGAAACTGGAACTGTAGCGTACCAGCAGGGAACAACTGGAGTAGTAAAAGTAAAAGGAACAGGAAAAGCTTTTGACATTCACGGCTTAGATACTCCGCCTGAGCTGCAAGTACCTGAGACGCCATACGGATTTAGAAGAATAGAGCCTGTAAGGGTTGGAAAATATGACGTCAGTCCTTTATTGCAGGAGACAACAAATAAGTTAGCTTCCGTCGGAACTTTGCAGCCTAGCGGAATGTTTGGTACTAGTTCAGAAAGGGCTAAGGATTATGCGGACTTCTTCAGGATAGCACAACAGGAAATATCCAATAAAATATTTATTTCCACTTCAGCAAAGAAAGCAGCCTTAGGATCTTTGGAAGGATATAAGACTGGAGTCCAAAACATTTATGGTATTGATGTAAGCAATTTTAAGGGAGCTGGAGTTTCTGCTATAAGTTCTTCTGTTAGTCCTAGCGGAATATCAGGAAGCTTAGGATTTATAAGATTTCCTAGCTATTCACAGGTAAGCAGGTCGAGCAGCATTTCTAGTATTTCTTCTCCTATAATTTCCAGCTCGAGCAGCATAAGTAAAAGCCTTTCTTCTCTAAGCAGTTCCAGTAAAATATCTTCTTCAATAAGCAAGAGTTTAAGTTCTTCTCTAAGTCTAAGTAGTTCTTTCTCGAGCAGCAGCAGTTCTAGTTCAAGATCTAGCAGTTCTTTTAGTTCTAGTTCTTCCAGCTCTAGCAGCTCTTCAATAAGCAACATAGTTAAGACTCCGCCGCCTATAGTTCCTTTTATATTTCCAGTCGGAGACTTAGAGTTTAGTCCTTCAAGAGTTTTAAGAGGAGGAAAAAAGAAAACTGGATATATGTCTAGCTTCTCGGCATTCGTGTTTAACATTCACGGTAGATATAAAAAGACTGCATTCTCTAAGTCAGGTATAGACTTTAGACCTATAACTAGGTCATTTAGGATAGGTAAATCAATCAAAATAGGGGGTCTTTAAGTGAAAACAGGTAATAAAATACTGCTCATTATCACTATAATATTATTCTTAGCTGGAATATATTTAGAGATAGCAAACGCTGCAAGTTCAACAGGTAGCAACATAATAAGCGGAAATACTGAAATTAGCGGAAACGTTGCTACTGTATATTCTGGAGATGTATTTAAAAAGATAAACGGAGAATGGTACGACTTTACAAGTTATGCAAACATAAACATAGATAATAAAAATTCTTTTAACTTAACAACAGCTACGAGAGATTTTATTTCTTTAGAACCATATATTGTTTATAATTCTCAGATCTATAAGTATAGGGACATTCCAACATTAACAGCAAACCAAGTTAAGATATATCCTGCATTCTTAAAAACTAGAAATGGATTTAAATTTTCATATAATATAACTACGATAAGCGGAATAACAGAAGTAGGATTTTATTACAAAGGAATGAACCATACAGCAAACATTTTATATAATAAAATAATAACTATTTCTTTTGATGACCTGTTAAATAACGGATATAGAGTTTCCATAGATGACAATTACGTTAAGATAACAAACTTAAAAAATGGCTTTAATGACTTAGATCCTTACTTTCAATTTAATTCAAGTAGTATAGACGGTTATTGTTATGCTCAATATGATAATCTTGCTAATGTTATTAGCTGTCTTTCTACTGGTATAGGTATTTTGATAGGGTATGATGTGGACGTAGATTATGATGTAGAAAACAGGGGGTATTATAGTTTTAATACAAGTGCATTAAATCAAACTGCTAATATCACAGAAGCATATTTATACTTTTATTCTTATGTAATAGCTGATACTTGCGGAGGGGCACATACTTATGATATATATTCTGGAAGTTTTATCGGAGATACTTTAGATATTACAGATTTCGGTAAAGCAAGTTATTATGAAACTTACGCAGATTTAATTACAAACCCCATAGCAGTATATTCTTCAGTATCAACTGATAATATAAATAAAACTGGTTATACTGATTATGAAATAAAACCTAGTTGGGTACATACAGAAATTTGTACAGAAAGAAACACTATAGGTTCTTCTTCTAATGGAATAAAAATAAGAAGACCTTACTTAAATATAACTTACGAAACTATAATACCCCCTACGCCGCCAGTTATAACTAATGTAAATTGTAATCTTAGTTATTTAGACGTGGGAAATTTCAGTAAATCTTTTCCGTTTATTGTCGTGTGCATAAATAATATGGAGGGATTAATATTAAAACCAACATAATATTTTTAATAATCGGGTTTATGTTTTTATGTTTCGTTCCGTTAATTAAGGCTGAAATATCTAATATCTATTATCCTGTTAATTCAACAATTAATTTAAATATTCCGTGCTTCAACAATAATACTTTATGCTCGACAAGTGCTAAGTGCAATATAACCTTAGCATATTCCAACGATAGTTTATTTATTGTAAATAAAGAAATGATTAATACTAATGGTATGTTCTCTTATAAGATATATCCTAATCAAACATTCCAGAAAGGAACTTATAAAGAATATGTTATATGTTCTGACGGAGTCAGTAACGGATATTCTGCATTTCAATTTATGATAACTGGATCAGGGGAAGCTCCTGCTAATGACATTATGCAGATGTTCATATATATAATTTTCATAGCGAGCATAATACTTTTGTTTTATACTTTCTTTATTACAATAGCAAAGATAGTTACGCTAAGCTCTACTATCTTTGATGTGTTGCTTGCGTGGGCTAGCGTTATTTTATTGATTATAACCATAAAGTTATCTACTGATTATATGATAACAACATTCATAGAGCATTTAGCTAACACATTTTTGAATGTAACTATATGGACTAATGGAGTACTGCCTATGCTCGCATTCGCTCTAAGCTTTTTATTGGGTATGCTGCAGAAGAAAAGACCTTTATCTCCTAAGGAAATTGGGGGGCGTATGGTATGACTAAAAAATATGTGTTCGTAAGAATGCCTGAGGAAACGTATAACCGATATAAGAACATAAAACTGAATATGGAGAATGACGTTAAAAACTTCTTGGGTAGAGATGTAAACATTCCTATGACTAATGTCTTTAAGGCGATAGTCTCTCCTGAATACAACGAGAAATTTATACAGATAGACCTTCATAAATTATCAGGGCTTGGAATTAAGAGAAGGAGGAAGCTATGAAAAGAGGGCAGCTAGATTTTCCTATTATAACCTTCTTGGTAGTCTTCATAACTTTGCTTATATTAGCTCCAATTATGCTTAAAGTATTCAATAGCGTTAAGTCTCCTGTATCTGCAGCATTCGGAAATGCAACAGGAGGAACTATAGCACAGCAGAACTTCGACAAAGTTATGAATGTAGGGATTAATTTTTGGGACAAGATAATAGTCTTTGCATTATTCGCCGCATTCATTATTATGATAATATCGGCATTCCTTATAGACACTAATCCTTTTTGGGTTATACTTTACATCTTCATAGCGTTTATGCTCGTGCTGTTCGCTCCTAGCATAGTCGGATCTTTAGACGGAATTTATAATAGTGCAAACTTCGCAACTGAAGTTTCTCAGCTAACATTCATAGGAACATTAAGAGATCACTTCGGAGTTTTCCTTTTAGGAATTATAATGCTAACTGGAATTATAATCTATGGAAAAATATTTTTATTCAGCAAAGGGAGCGGTAAAGCATAATGACAAATAAATCAAAGTCTCTTGTTGTATATGCTAAGATAGCGTTAGTTCTCGCCATTTTTCTAACGCTATCTTTTTTTGTTAATGCAGATACAACTTATACAGAAAAGCAACAACTAGGAACTGGAACAAGCCTAAGCGGAAATATGCGAGGTGTTGGAAATTCCAGATTTTCTTATTTAAGATTTAATGCAAGTGATAGTTATACCATTTCAAGAATTGGAATAATGACTTACGTTTCTTCTGATACGAATACTATTGAAAAAGGTTTGTTTTTGGGGATATATCAAGCAAACACAAGCAATACAGGAATACAAACTCCTGCTGTTCAGATAGGAACAAATGCAACAGCAGTATTCAAAATAACAAATGGAACTTATACTAATTTCACATTTCCATTATTAGATGTTAATATAGTTGCAAATCAGGTTTATTTCATTGTGATAGGAAATAATGATACAACTGCTTGCGGGGGGGCGAGATGTTGGGCTACGCCAAGTGAAGTTAAACCTGCATTACCAAATGATTATTTATGGAGCAATTCAGATATAAATTCTTTTATATGGGACAATACCCCCGACGAAAAATTTAACATAAAATTATATGAAATTCAAACAAGTAATATAACTTTCTCGGCAGCCTATAATACAAGTTTAGTAAGCGGAAGTCCTGCTAAGTTTATTGTGAGCATTCATAACGATACTATCACGCAAGCTAATGTAACTTTGCATTATAATACAACGGATTATAATATGATAATAGACACAGTTAATATTACAGATATAAATTTTACTGTTATTGTAAGTACTCCTAATGTTCTTGTTACTACAGCCATACCTATAAGCTTTACTTATTACGTAAATAATGAAGTGCATAATTATAATGGAGCTGCACAAGTATTAAGTCCGCTTCCTAATCTGACTGTTCAAGCTGCAGGCTGTAGCAATCCTAATTATGTTTTTACTTTTAGAGACGAAGTTAATTTAAGTTTATTGAATGCTACAATAGATTATAATTTTAGGTATGGATTAACAAATTCTACACAAACCAGTTCATACGGAAGAATAAGCAATACAAATTATCTTTATATATGCGGAAACTTTACAGGATCTAATTACTGGAATTTAGGATATGGAGAAATATTTTACAGCGTAAACGGATATGCTGATAGAAGATATTATTTATTCAATACTTCACAATTAATAAACGGGACTACAAATAATATTACCGTGTATAGCCTTTCAAGTCTTATAGAGCTTCCATTCCAATTAAACATAATTGCTAGCAGCGGAGGAATGGTTTATAGTAATTATTACGCTGTAATTCTTAGATATTACCCTAACTTAAATCAGTACAATATCGTGGATATGGGACTTACAGATAATTTAGGGAATACAGTCATTCACGTAAAAACTGAAGATGTAGATTATAGGCTAGCTATTTATTCTACGAATGGAACTTTAATATATTTGGCTAATCCTATAAGATATGTATGCTTGGCTAATCCCTGCACATATACATTAAGGATCAGTCCTACTCCAACAGATTATACGAGCTTCCAAAAAATACAATATACATTTACATTTAATCAAACTTCAGGAATATGGACTTTTATTTATTCTGATCCTACATACAAAACAACTAATGTAAATCTCACTATCTACAAAGATACAGGGAGTACTAGCTACCAAATATGCAGCAGCATAAATAATAATTTTGTTGGAATAGTAACCTGCAATACATCAGGATTTACTGGGACACTAAGAGGTGTTGTAACTCGAGCCGCAAGTCCTAACGTGCCTTTAGCTCAGCTGATAGTTAATATATTTACTAGTTCTTTCAAGAGTAGCTGGGGCTTGTGGCTAACATTATTGGTAGCTATTCCTATAATTATGGTCGGAGCTATGATAAGTCCGACTGCGGTTATAATATTCGGAGTGATAGCCTTAATTCCTGCTCTTACATTCGGATCTATAAACTGGGGTGTGCTCGGAGGCTTGATCGTTCTCGGAGGGCTCGTTGCACATTTCTTAAAAAGGGTGAGCTCGTAAAATGGTAAGTATCGGCGGCTGGGTTGAAACTGTAGCATTAAGCTTAGTCTTCATTACGATATTTGGCGGAGTAGTAATAAGCAATATGAATTTAATGTATGATAAAAATTACGACGTGGGAATAAGGGATAATAACAACTCTTCACAATTATTTGTACAGTATCAAGATACGGCACAGGAAAAGATAACTGGAGGAGAAGTTAATTTTAATTCTGCTTCAGGAATAACTTTAAAGACATCTTGGGAACTGGTTACTGATTTGTTGACGGCAGTATGGAGCTTTATTACTGGGGGCTGGATAGCACAAATAATAAACTCTATGAATTTAGGAGCTGCTGGATCTGTATTAGCTATCACGCTGCAACTGCTTTATTTTATCAGTCTAGTGTTTGCTGCGTTATATGCTTTGTTTAAGGTGAGTTTATAATGGCTTTGAGCGAATATATAGTTAACTGGAGTAATGTAACCGATTTAGGTCAGCTTCCTGCAGCTGCGAACACAGCAACAGGCGGCGGATTTTGGTCAGGAATGCTTTTTATGATTTGGATAATTTTATTTATTGTTATGATCGGCTGGGGCTGGGAGACTGCATTATTGACGTCAGCTTTCATTTCTTTGATGATCGCATTAATCCTAGTATATGCCGACTTAGTGGCTTGGTATATATTAATGATCTTCGTCGGAATAATATTATTTATGTTTATGTATATAACGTGGAGCGGAGGTAGGAAATAATGAAAAAAGCAATAAGATATTCATATTCACGCTGGGGCTATAGAAGAAAATTAAAAATCTGTGCCTGTGGCGGTACTGTTTGGGAATATGAGGCAGTCGGATTTATTCCTAAAATAAAAAAATGTGATCGTTGCGGAAGAGGTTACTAAAATGAAATTGATAATAAAAGGGACTCCGAGATTCCTTAAGATATATTCTAATCTCCCGATTAACTTGAGGAAAGAGACTATAATCGTTATAGATAAGCAGCCAATTAGTTGGGAAGTAGCTTTTTTAGAAGTGAAATCTGATACAGAATTAGGGAAGAAAATTTTAAAAATACTATCAAATTTAAAAATAATATGAACAAAAGTCAAGAAACAAATAAGGAGGTCAGTTAAATGGCTAAGAAAAAGCACAAAGGAAAAAAAGTTAAGACAAAGAACGGAGAGCAAATTATTTACAGCTTTGGGGCCCTTTTAGATAACGAATGGTATAACTTCGACAGCTTTTCAAAGACAAGAACAGAATCAATGTACAACAGCTTTGAAAAAGGCAAAGAGAGAGAATTCAAGTTAGAGGAAGACGCCGGAGGATATGAGAAAATAGTATACGATTTAGAGGATTCCCCGGACAAAAAAGGACAGGAAGATTTTAGCGGAAGAGTTGACAGCTGGGAATATAACAAAGCTGTTATGTTAAGATCAATATCCATGGCCTATGAAATAAATGCAACAGTAATGGGATTGACAAAAGAGCAAGCAGAATCAACAAAGAAAATGACTGCAGTAATCAATCCAGTCATAGCAGAGATAGCAATCGCGATATTCGACAAACAAGGCACCCCTAAATACTATTTAGAGGGAGACAAAAAATAGACACGGAGGACAAAATGAAAATCGGATTAATTTTAGGCATAGCTTTATTGTTATTAACTTCAATAAGTTATGCAAGAGAAAGGGAATTTGAGCCGTTTATTATGCCAATAGACGACCCTTGCTGCGGTGTTCCTGGAACATTGCCAGTAATTGAAGAGCAAAACACGCCAGTAACTTATGGATCAAGCACGCAAAGGCAGATAAGAATATATGAATTTGAAGTGCTGAAGGAAGGTAACACAATAACTGTTATCAACCACGGAGAAGATTCATACGAAGCAGAGTTGTTTGTAATAACAACAGAACACCAATATATGCAGGACATCAAACCATTGAAGGACGGAGAAAAGTTAACCTTTGGATTCAATGACGAGATAATGCAATACAGCATAAACTACTGGGCCTAAAAACCCAGTAATTATTATCAAATGAAACAAACAATAATCCCAAAACCTAAATCAACACCCACGAATAAAGAAGGGTTTTATACTGTCAATGGATGGCCGCATTGTTTGTTTATAGACAGAAAAAATAAACGGAGGAAAATCAAATGAAAAAAAGTCCATTATTAATATTAGGAAAAAGACGAACCGGGAAAACATTTACAATAGTCCAGATTGCAAGGGACCGGCACATACCTATTATATGCCCCACTATAATGGCCCGGGATAATATTAAAAGAATATATAGTAATATTTCTGGTATTGAATGTTGTATTGACACTGGAAAATTAGAGTACCCCGAATATGTAGTCGATGAGTTTTCCCAATGTTCTCAATTACCTACGGGAATAATTGTTGCATTATCGGACGATATTAATAATTTTTATAAAATCGGAAAAAGATTAAAAAAATTAGGATATTTAGATACAGCAAGGAAGATGATAAGAAACGTAGTTGCTTATGGACAAATCAAGCTGAACAACAGATTATTAGGAGTTGAAGATGAATAAAATAAAAGAGTCATTAAATCAAGAGTTAAGAAAGAGTCAAAGAGAATTAGCGGAAGCAGTGGGTATAATGAATTTAATGGAACGGGCAGAAAATAAGGAGATTAGTTCTTTAAGAATTAAGATAAAAAAACAAGAACAAGGATATATGAAATTGAAGAAAGCATATAACTCTATATGTGATGATTTAATAAGGTTACAGGAAGTTAAAGAAGGCGAAGTTATAGACGTAAGCGGCCAGAAGATTGAAATAATTAAAGATTTAACAGAGCGGAAGAAAGACGCGTTTGTTTATCTTGATCCGCCATATTATCCAGTTGCAAAAACAAAAGACGGAAAGATATCACCTTACAAACTTTATAACGGAAATGACTGGGTGCCCGTTGATTTTCTAAAGTTGAAATTAAGATGCGATGACCTTACAAATAATAAAATACCTTTCGTGCTTAGCAATTCAGACTGCGAGTTTATCAGAATTTTATTTAAGGATTATTGTATGGTAGAACTGGACGAAGTCAGAGTAATGAAGCAAGGGAAAGAAAAGAACAGTAGGCCAAAAGATAAATGTTTAATCATAACAAATTTTAAACAAAAAGAGGATTTCATGAAAGCAATATCCTCGGGAGAAAACAGATGAGAAAAATATTAGGAGTTTATATATTAACCGTAGAAGAGAAAATAAAACTCGACAATGAAGTAAAAGAAATAATGAGATTATATCCGCCGTCATTCGAAAATATGTTAGCAATATCTTCGATGAGAGTAAAGTCAAGGCCAGAAGAGTTTAAAGAAAAAATGGAGTTTGAATTCGAAAGAGATCACGCGGAGTTGTTAGGGGAATTAATGCAAAAGGAAGTTCAACTTTCCAAAAGGCTGAATGATTTAAAAAATCGAAAAAAAAGAATATCCCGCAGCATTAGAAGAATAGATAAAAAATTAATTGGCATAAAAAATGAAAACAGTTTATCAAAAAGCAAAAGAAATCATAGAAAGCAAGCAAGTAAAGTTAGAAAGAGAAGATGATCAATCCATGTTTTTTAAAGTAGGAGAAAATTCAGTTATTTTAAAAGACATCGGAGTGATAAAAGCAAGTTGCACTTGCCAGTACGGATCTATATATCCAGAGCAAAACCCAATGTGCAAGCACACAATAGCTTGCATAGTTTGGA
>Ga0315295_10001131_pt1 | contig 22972 bp, 20 predicted proteins | sample YL17G14_0_MG_FD_204453 | JGI IMG/M metagenome (GOLD analysis project Ga0315295, IMG submission 204453) | Sediment microbial communities from Yellowstone Lake, YNP, Wyoming, USA - YL17G14_0 | ecosystem: Environmental > Aquatic > Freshwater > Lake > Sediment | place: USA: Wyoming | collected...
TTCATGCACTGCGGTGCCCAGGAATCCCTGCAGGCGCTCCGGGGGCAGGGGGGCGCCATAGACGTTGCTGATGCGCAGCACAGTGCAGCAGGCGGTGCCCTCCTCGGCCAGCAGGCGCAGGTAGTGTTCCACCGTCAGTTTCTGCACGCCATACGCGGACACCGGCCGGCATGGATCAGACTCCTTCCAGGGTATCTGGCCGGGGCTGCGGCCATAAACCTGACCGCCGCTGCTCGGGTAAACCAGATGGACCGGGCGCCCGCCATCCCGGATGGCCTGGATGAGATTCAGGGTGGGCAGGAGATTCAGCGAAAGGTCGTCCGGCAGCGAGCGCCCGGCGGTCAAGGGCAGGCTGGCTGCGGCCAGATGAATCACCACGTCCACCTCACGGACGAATTGGCTGCAGTCCTGATAGGACAGCAGATCGCCTTTGCACCACCGGATGCCCGCGGCCGCAGGCGCCTGGCCGGATTCCGGCAAGTGCCGGACCAGGCAGCAGAGGGGGGTTCCCGCCGACGAGGCGGCATGCTGCAGCCACGCGTGGCCGATCAGTCCGGTTGCTCCTGTCAGGCCGATTTTCATGCGCGGGTCGGGAAAGGCGCACACCGGGCCGGGCCCTGACCGGTCCCATCCTGGCGGCGGACCCGTTGGGATATTTTCGCGGACATCTCGAGGGGAAGGCATCGCGGCATGATTCAACGCATGACGCGCCGCCGCGCAGGGCAAGGGTAAATGCTGGGGGCGGTCGCGGCGGGCGCCGGGAAACAGCGCGGGATTTCCCCTGGATTGTGCTTCCCGCCGAGGGGAATTTCTAGATTGCAATCAAGGGGATAATATCGCGGTCTGCGTCTTCCCCCCTGACTTCCAGCACATGATTTTCCCCCTTGTCACTCCTCGCTGCATTCGTGCTGGCTTGGTGCTGCTCCTCCTTGGGTTTTGTTCCGCCGCCCGGCCCCTTTTCGCCGCCGAACCCCTGCCCACCCCCCTGCCGGAGGACTTGTTTCCGGCCCTGAAGGACATCCTGCACGGGGCCCTCGCCCAGTCGCCGTCGATGATACTCAAGAACATCGAACTCGCCTCCAACGAGGGCAATTACCTTATGTCCCGGGGGCAGTTGCTGCCCAACGTCGGCACCGGCGCCTCCTATAATGTCAGCGGCGCGGCGGTCAGCAGCAACACCAACGTCTCCAGCACCTCGAGCGGCCTTTACTACAGCCTGTCGGTTTCCCAGCCGGTCTTCCGGTGGGGCACGCTGAAAGCCCAGCTGGACGCCTCGAAAATCCAGCTCAGCATCGCGGAGAAGAATTATGCCGAGGCCTACCGCACCCTCGCCCTGTCCCTCCGCAGCCAGTTTCTCGGCCTGATGGCCAAGAAACTGTCCTTGCGCAACACCCGCTACGCACAGCAAGAGGCGGCCGCCAGCCTGGCCCTGGAGGAGGACAAGCTGAGCCATGGTCAGAGCACGGAGAACCAAGTCGTCGGACACCGGCTCAGGACGGATGAAGCTTTGCTCCAGGCGGAACGGATCGCCGAGGATTTGGCCCAGAGCAAGCGCTACTTCCAGCGCCAGGCCGGTCTGGTGGAATTGAGCGACGATCTCATTCCCACGGAAATACCGGCCGTGACGTTCGAGCCCGCCGCCGCCGGAGCCATGCTACGGCAATTTTTAGGCCATGATTGGGAGGACAACCTCAACATCCAGATCAACCGCAGCTGGCTGAGAGTCTCGGAGCTCAACTACAAACAGGCCCAATACCGACTCTACCCGATGGTCAGCCTCGGGGCCAGCATCAGCCAGTCCAACTCGACCAGCGCCTCGCTGAACTCGGTTTCCCAGGTCAGTGTGCTCTCGCAGTATGCCGGGGTGTCCCTGAGCTGGTCGGTTTTCGACGGCTTCGCCACCCGTGGCGCCAAGATGAGCGCCCTCGCGAACCGGCGTTACTATGAACGCCAGCTGCAGACCGTCACCGACCAGCTGCTCGACCAGGCCATGGCGCTGGAGCGCCAAGTCGGCTTTGCCTACCGGGCGATGAACCTGGCCCGGGCCCGCACCAACCTGAGTGAATCCGCCCTGCGCGCGATCCAGGATGACGCCCAGCGCGGCCTGATCTCCCGGACCGCCGTCCAGGCGGCGGTCGGCGCCCATTACCAATCCGAATACACGCTGCTGTCCCAGCGCGCTGATTTTCTATCCCGCTGGTCAGAATTTGTCTCCACCTTGGGGCACGACCCCATTTTGCAGCAACTGCCCGCCAACCACCTTTCCCATGCACGCTAAATCCCGCGCCAGTTCGGCCCTCACCCTTGTCCTGGTCCTCGCCGCGGTCGCCGTGGCGGCTGTGGTCCTGCTCTTTTTCTCCCGTCCGGTCGCGATCGTCATGCCGGTCACCAGTGGCCTGGCCATCCAGGCCGTGCCGGGCAGCGTCACCATCTTTGCCGAATACCAGATGGAAATGAAAAGTGAGATCGGCGGCCGGGTGCTGAAGAGCAAGCTGGATCCGGGCCTGCACATCCATGAGGGCGATTTCCTCGTGCAGATCGATCCCGGCGATCTTGATCTTGAGATTGAGCGCATTGAAAGCGAGTTCAACGCCCACAAGAGCCGCATTGCCGTGGGTTCCTCGATCAAGATCGAGCTCGATACCGTCCGCGAGCAGATGGCAAACATCGAGCGGCTTTTCAAGCTGGGCAATGCCTCGGAGTCCCAGGTCGTCCAGCAGCAGCGGGTCCAGCGCCAGTATGAGCAGCGGTATGAGCTGGAAGCCGTGGAAAACAAACTGCGGACCGAGGGCTACGAGAACACGCTCAAGGTCAAGCGCCGGCAGCGCGAGAAGATGACCATGCTCGCGCCCTTTGACGGCGTGATTTCCGCGGTCTATGCCCGTCCGGGCGACCTGATCGGCAGCAATGCCCCCATCGCCACCCTCATCTCCACCAGCCGCACGGTCGAGGCCAAGATCAGCGAGGAGAATTTCTCCGGCCTGAGCATCGGCCAGAAAGCCTCGGTTCGCTTCCTGGGTTACGGCCCGCAGCTCTACGGAGCCTCCATCATCAAGATCCTGCCGACCGCCGATCCACAGACCCAGCGCTACATCGTCCATTTGAATGTCGACCTGCCGGCGGACAAGCTGGTGCCCGGCCTCACGGGCGAGGTGAGCATTGTCACCGGCGAGCGCCAGGCCGCCGCCATCGTGCCCCGGCGGGCCTTGCGCGGCACCCAGCTGCTGGTCGCAAAGGACGGCCGCGTGGAGGCGCGCACCGTCAAGCTTGGCTATGTCGCCCTCAACCAGGCCGAGGTGCTCTCGGGCGTGGTAGCGGGCGAACAGGTGCTCGTCGAGGAACTCGAGCGTTTTCAACCCGGCGACCGCGTTCGCACGTCGGTCGGGAAATAACGCGGCCACTCCGCGCCCCGCCTGCATGTCGCCCAATCTGCGCATCGCGTTCCGGTTTCTCACCGCCAAGAAGCGGGCGATGCTCATGAGCCTGTCTTGCATCGTGCTCGGCATCGGGCTCTTCATCGTCACCCAGGCCACCACCAGCGGGTTCGAGCAGTTCTTCATCAAGACGATCCTCGGCACCAACGGGGCCATCCGAGTCGAGGACCGGATCCAGGAAACCCTGCGCACGATGGAATCCGGGGGCGGCGGCAGCAGCTCCAGTTTCCAGGTCCAGCAAAAGGAGGGGCGCAAATACATCGGGGGGATTGACGAGCCCAAGCTCATCATGGACGCACTGCGCAATTTCGAGAACGTGTCGGGGGTCTCCCAGGTGCTGACCGGCGCCTCCATTCTCCGCAGTTCCTTCAGCACCGACTCGGTCAAGATCTTCGGCATCAACCTAGAGGACCACCTTGCCGTGTCGGAACTCGCGAACCAGATCATTTTCGGCCAACTTGAGGACTACCGCGGCTCGCCCACGGGAGTGCTCATCGGTGCGGTGATTGCCGAGCGGCTGCAGCTTGCCGTCGGCGACTCGTTTGTGCTCCAGTCCGGCACCGAGTCCCGGCGTTACCGGGTCTCGGCCATTTACGAGACCGGGGTCGGCGACATCGACCGGGAACGCGTCTACATGCACATGAGCGAGGCCCGCTCGTTGCTGCACAAGCCCTACGGGGCTTCCTTCATCCAGGTGAATGTCTATGACAAGAACCGGGCCACCGCGGACGCCGACCACATGGAGGAGGTGCTGCAATATCGGTCCCGCAGCTGGCAGTATCGGGAAAAGACCTGGCTTGATGTTTTCCGCGCGCTGAGCATCTCCTCCGGCATCACCGTCTCCGTCTTCACCCTCATCGCGGGCCTGGCCATGTTCAACACCCTCGCGATGATCGTCATGGAGAAGACCAAGGAGATCGCGATCCTCCGCTCCATGGGCTACACGCGGAAGGACATCTCGCAGATCTTCATCTGGCAGGCCGGCATCGTGCTCGCCATCGGCACCGTGCTGGGCTGGCTGCTCGGCGCCGTGGTCACGTATGCGGTGTCCCGGACGCCCATCCACCTTCGGGGCATTTTTGCCACCGACCATTTCATCGTGGCTTGGTCAATCTGGCACTATGTCGCGGCCACGATCACCGCGGTCATCATGGTGCTGACCGCCAGCCTCATCCCCGCCCGCCGCGCGGCGCGCCTCGAGCCCGGCGACGTCATCCGTGGCACCGCCCAATAACATGGCCGTCACCCGCGAAATCGCCATCCGTTGCGCCAACCTGCACCGCCACCTCGGGCAGGGGGAGGGGCGGGTGCATGTGCTGCGGGGCGTCAGCTTCGAGGCGCACCGCGGCGAGGTTCACGCCATCGTCGGTCCCTCGGGTTGCGGCAAGAGCACGCTGCTCTACCTGCTCGGGCTTCTGGACCGGCCAGACGAGGGCGAAATCCATCTCAACAGCCGCCAGATGTCCGGGGGCTCCGATGGCGAGCTCACCGCCGCCCGCGGCGAGCACATCGGCTTCGTCTTCCAGTTTCACTTCCTCATGCAGGAATTCACCGCGCTGGAGAACGTCATGATGCCGATGCGCAAGCTCGGCCGCCTGCCGGAGCCGGCGATGGCGGACCGCGCCCACGGCCTGCTGACCGACGTCGGCCTGGGCGACAAGACCCACCGCCTTACCACCCAGCTTTCCGGCGGCGAGCAGCAGCGCGTCGCCATTGCCCGCGCCCTGGCCAACCAGCCGGCCATCATCCTGGCCGACGAGCCCACCGGCAACCTGGACCAGAAGAACTCGGCGATGGTCTTCGACCTGCTGACCAAGCTGGCCAAGGAAAACGGCCAGGCGGTCGTGCTCGTGACGCACAATCCGGAGATCGCCCACCGCTGCGACGAGATCAAACCGATGCGCGACGGCGTATTTGTCGACTGACCCGCACGCGGCAGGAGGCAAAAACCCGCGGCGCCAACCGGAATATTTTCCGATTAGCGAGAAAAAATCGCCACCCGGGGCGGCTAATATTCACCCCGTGGCGGCCGGTCTTGGAAATTTTGTTTTACTTTGGCGAAACGCCTTACTTGCCTTGGCGGGAATTTGAACCGCACCCACACCGAGAGTCCGAATTGTTCGCGCAAATCATTCCTCGCCCGGCTGGGGGGCGTCCTCGCCGCCGGCCTTCTGCCCGCGCTGTTCGGCCGGTCCGCGGTGGTGCCGTCCGCGGTTCCTGTCTCACTCCGGGTTGACCCGCGCGCCGTGCCGCGCCAGGCAGGGAACTGCTGAAGGACCGTCGGGCGATCCACGCATCCTCACCCGGGCCCATGTCGAAGATTTTCCCCAAATCCGCCAACGCTCTGCCGCAGCAGATCGTGATCTTCCTGGGCTTCCTCGGCGCCGTGGCGGCGGCGGGCATCACCTACTACGCGACCCCGGCCTACCTGCGCGTCGGCTACCAGCCCGTGCAGCCCGTCCCGTTCGAGCACAGCCTTCACGCCGGCCAGCTCGGCATCGACTGCCGCTACTGCCACTCCGCGGTGGAGAGGTCCGCCACCTCGAGCGTGCCGGCGGCGCAGACGTGCCTGAACTGCCACAGCATCATCAAGACCGCGAGCCCGCTGCTTGAGGTGGTGCGCGCGAGCTTCGCGACCGGCGAGCCGGTGCCGTGGGTGCGGATCCACCAGAATCCCGACTACGTCTACTTCAACCACTCCGTCCACGTGAACCGCGGCGTCAGCTGCGTCGAGTGCCACGGCAAGGTCAACGAGATGACCGTGGTCTCGCAGGCCAAGCCCCACAGCATGAGCTGGTGCCTCGACTGCCACCGCAACCCCGCGGCGCGCCTCCGCGAACCGGGCGACGTCTTCAACCTCGATTCTTTGACGCTTGCCGACCAGGGCAAGCTCGCGAAGGCGGAGGGCTACGTCCACGACTGGAAGGTCAAACCGCCGCAAAGCTGCTCCGGCTGCCATCGCTGATGAAACGCCAATTTGACCATTCCGCCCCCGCCGCGCCCGGCCCGAAATACTGGCGCAGCCTCGACGAGCTGGCGGACACGCCCGGCTTCCGCGAGCACCTCGCCCGCGAGTTCCCCGAGGGCGCGGCGGAGCTGAACAGCGTGGACCGCCGGCAGTTCATGAAGCTGATGGCCGCCTCGTTCGCGCTCGGCGGCCTCGGCCTCGCCGGCTGCCGCCGCCCCGAGGCGCACATCCTGCCCTACGGGAAGTCCGTCGAATACACCGTGCCGGGCCTGCCGCTTTATTTCGCCACCGCGATGCCGCTGCGCAAGTCGGCCATCCCGCTGCTGGCCGAGACGCACCAGGGCCGCCCGACCAAGCTTGAGGGCAACCCGAGCTACCTTCCGCACGGCGGCGCCAGCTCGCTGCTCGCGCAGGCCTCCGTCCTCGACCTCTACGATCCCGAGCGCGCCACCGGCCACACGCAGGGCGTCACCGCGCTGACGGCCGACGCCGTGAACAAGCTCCTCGCCGGCATCCACGCGACCTACGCCGGCAGCGGCGAGGGCCTGGCGTTCCTCGCCGACGAATCCGCTTCGCCGACGCGCGCCCGCCTCGTCGCGAAACTGAGGCAGATTTTCCCGCGCGCCATCTGGGCCGAATACGAGCCCGTGCAGGACGAGCCGCCGCTCGCCGCCGCCCAGGCCGCCTTCGGCCGCAACGTGAAACCCGTCTACCGCTTCGCCAAGGCCAGGCGCATCCTTTCACTCGACGCGGACTTCTTCCACGCCGAGGCCGGTTCGCTCTACTACGCCCGCGAGTTCGCCCAGGGCCGCCGCGTCCGCACCAAGGACGACGACATGAACCGCCTGTATGTCGCCGAGAGCGGTTTCTCCCTCACCGGCAGCATGGCCGACCACCGCCTGCGGACCGCCAGCAGCCATATCCTAGCTCTCGCGGCCGCCATCGCCGGCAAGGTGCTTGAGACCGAGATGTTCGCCCCGCTGGCCAAGGGCCTCGAGTTCCCGAACCACGAGAAGTGGATCGACGAGTGCGCCGAGGATCTGATGGCGCATCGCGGCGAGAGTCTCGTGGTCGCCGGCGCCCATCAGCCGGTGTATGTCCACATGGTGGCCTACGCCATCAACGCCAAGCTCGGCAACATCGGCCACACGATTGACTTTGTGGCGGTGGAACCCTCCGGCGCCTCGACCATCCAGGCCCTCGCCACCGCCATCAAGGCCGGCTCGGTCAAAACGCTCGTCGTCCTTGGCGGCAACCCCGCCTACAATGCGCCGGCCGACCTCGATTTCGGCGCCCTGATGAAGTCGGTCCCGCAGGTCATCCGCCACGGCTACTACGCCGACGAGACCGCGTCGCTGGCCGGCGTGCACCTCGCGGCGACCCACTACCTCGAGTCGTGGGGCGACGCCCGCACGGTCGACGGCACCATCGTGCCGGTCCAGCCGATGATCATGCCGCTCTTCAACGGCCTGTCCGAGGTCGAGCTGCTCGCCCGCGTGGCCGGTGAGGAGACCCCCGACGCCTACGCGCAGGTTTTCACCACGATCGGCAAGCTCTCCCACGGCGACAGCAAGAAGGCCTTCGAGAAATTCCTCCACGACGGCCTGCTCGCGGACTCGGCCTACAAAATTGCCGATGTCACCCCGGGCAACCTGAAATTCGATTTTGCCAATCGCCCCGCTTTCACCGTGCTCTCGAGGGACAACCTCGAGGTCCGCTTCGTCACCGATCACAAGATGGATGACGGCCGCTTCGCCAACAACGGCTGGCTGCAGGAGTGCCCGGATCCGATGACCAAGATCGCGTGGGACAACGCCATTCTCGTCAGTCCGCGCCTCGCCAAGGAACTCGGCATCGTCCCCGCCGGCAGCCTGCTGCAGGTCGCGCGCAAGGAGGAGGCGGAGTTCACGCAGGGCAAGGAGAACGCCCGCGTGTTCGAGGTGACCGTGAACGGCCGCACCGTGCGCGGCCCGGTCCACATCCAGCCCGGCCTGGCCAATTACACCCTCGTGCTCCCGCTCGGCTATGGCCGGAGCGCCTCCGGCCACATCGGCACCGGCACGGGCTTCAACGCCTACGCCGTGCGCACGAGCAATGGCATGGGCTTCGCCACCGGCGCGACCCTGCGCGACACCGGCGAGCGCATGAAGCTGGCCAACACCCAGGAGCACTGGTCGATGGAAGGCCGCGACATCGTGCGCGAGGCCAATTACTCGGAGTTCAAGGACAACCCGAAGTTCGTCGCCGGCATCGGCATGGAGTCGCACACGCCGGCCGTGCTCGGCGCCGACAAGGGCAAGCCCCTCGCGTTCACCGCCGCCACCACGCCGCGCGGCAATTCCCTCTACGAGACGCCCGACCTCACCGGCACGCACCAGTGGGGCATGTCGATCGACCTCAACACCTGCATCGGCTGCAACGCCTGCATCATCGCCTGCCAGGCGGAGAACAACATCCCGATCGTCGGCAAGGACCAGGTCCTCCGCGGCCGCGAGATGCAGTGGATCCGCCTCGACCGCTATTATTCCGACGGTTTGGCCGATGCGGAGGCCTTCGGCGCCGAGGGCAACAAGATCCTCCCCGAGGATCCCCAGGTTTCACTCCAGCCCATGACCTGCCAGCACTGCGAGCTCGCGCCCTGCGAGACGGTGTGCCCGGTCAACGCCACAGTGCACGACGAGGAGGGCCTGAACGTCATGGCCTACAACCGCTGCATCGGCACCCGCTACTGCGCGAACAACTGCCCCTACAAGGTCCGCCGGTTCAATTTCTTCGACTTCAACAAGCGCGCCACCGACGCCCTCTACCTGGGCCCGCTCGGCCACCAGAGCGAGATGCCCGAGCTGGTCAAGATGGTGAAGAATCCCGACGTCACCGTGCGCATGCGCGGCGTGATGGAGAAGTGCACCTACTGCGTGCAGCGCATCCAGCAGGCCAAGATCGCGCAGAAGCGCGCGGCCGGCGCCACGGGCGACGTCGAGATTCCCGACGGCACGGTCAAGACCGCCTGCCAGCAGGTGTGCCCGGTCGGGGCCATTGTCTTCGGCAACATCCTGCGGGAGGACAGCGCTGTCTCGCGGGCCAAGGCGCAGGACCGCGACTACGCCGTCCTCGGCTACCTCAACATCCGCCCGCGCACGACCTACCTCGGGAAGCTGCGCAACCCGAACCCGCGCATGCCCGATTACGCGGCGCTGCCGCTCAGCCGCGCCGAGTATAACCGCAAGAACGGCCACAGCGAGCACGGGGCCGGCCCGGGCGGGGAACACAAGGCGGAGGCGCATGAGCCCAGGAAGGAAGGAGGGCACGGTTAAAATGTTTCACTTGCTTCAACCTCAAGACGGGTGGGCGTCGGTCTCCGCACCGGCGCCAGTCGCCGATATGGAAATCGGCGACCACCGTTATGCCGTTCAATCCGGAGGGCTTTGCCGATGAGCGCGCATGCCACTGATCACGCCGCCCCGGCCATCCTCGCCGAGGTCAAGCCCGCGATCATCCCACGCCGCGAACTCGTCGAGCACGGCCGCGACTTCCACTGGATCACCGAGAAGGTCTGTGGCATCGTCGAGGGCCCGACCCCGCTGTGGTGGTGGTGGTGCTTCGGCATCGCCGGCCTCGTCGCCTCGTTCACCGTCGCCGGCCTGACCTACCTCGTCGCCACCGGCGTCGGCGTGTGGGGCCACGCCAACCCGGTCAACTGGGCGTGGGACATCGTCAACTTCGTCTTCTGGATCGGCATCGGCCATGCCGGCACGCTCATCTCGGCCATCCTCTGCCTCCTGCGCCAGAAGTGGCGCACCTCCATCAACCGCGCGTCCGAGGCCATGACGATCTTCGCGGTGGTGTGCGCCGCCATCTTCCCGGTCTTCCACGTCGGCCGCATCTGGTTCGCGGTGCTGCCGGGCTGGCTGTTCCCGTTCCCCAATGCCAACGGCATCTGGCAGAACTTCCGCTCGCCGCTGGAGTGGGACGTGTTCGCGGTCTCGACCTACGGCACGGTGTCCGTCCTCTTCTGGTATGTCGGCCTCATCCCCGACCTCGGCACGCTGCGCGACCGCTTCACCGCGGGCGGCAACCTGCTCAGGGCGCGCCTCTACGGCTTCTTCGCCATGGGCTGGCGCGGCTCCAACCGCCAGTGGAGCAACTACGAGATGGCCTACCTCATCCTCGCCGGCATCGCGACCCCGCTCGTGCTCTCCGTGCACACCATCGTGTCGTTCGACTTCGCCGTCTCGCTCATCCCCGGCTGGCACACGACCATCTTTCCGCCGTATTTCGTCGCCGGCGCCATCTTCTCCGGCTTCGGCATGGTGATGACACTGATGCTGCCCCTGCGCGGCATCTACCGCCTCGAGGACCTGATCACGCAGTATCACATCGACTGCATGTGCAAGATCACGTTGGCGACCGGCACCATGGTGGGCTACGCCTACTCGATGGAGTTCTTCATCGCGTGGTATGGCGCGAACCCCTACGAGGGCTTCGCGTTCATCAACCGCGCGTTCGGCCACTACGCCTGGGCCTACTGGATCATGATCGGCTGCAACGTCATTACGCCGCAGTTCTTCTGGTTCAAGTCCGTCCGCGAGAACACCACGCTGGTCTGGATCCTCTCCATTTTCGTCAATGTCGGCATGTGGTTCGAGCGCTTCGTGATCATCGTCACGTCGCTCGCCCGCGACTTCCTGCCGTCGAGCTGGGGCTATTATTCGCCGAGCATCGTCGAGATCTTCACCTTCTTCGGCACGTTCGGAGTGTTCTCGTTCCTGTTCCTCCTGTTCATCCGCTTCATCCCCATCATGCCGATGTCGGAAGTGAAGGCGGTCGTCCCCGCGGCCGATCCCCATGGATCGTCGCAACACTGAGGAACCGCGGCCATGAACAAGACCTACGGGCTCATCGCCGCCTTCGACACCACGCCGGGCCTCTACCACGCCTGCGAGAAGGTGCGCGACGCCGGCTACTCGCAGTGGGATGCGCTCACCCCGTTCCCGGTGCACGGCCTCGACGCCGCCATGGGCGTGCGCCGCTCCAAGGTCCCGCGCTTCTCGCTCGCCGGCGGCATCACCGGCTTTGTCACCGGCATGTCGTTCATCTGGTGGGCCAACGCCTTCGAGTATCCGCTCGTGGTCGGCGGCAAGCCCTTGTTCAGCCCGATGTTCGCCTTCCCGGTCTCCTACGAGCTGACCATCCTCTTCACGGCCTTCGCCACCATCGGCGGCATGTTCTTTCTGAACGCCCTGCCGATGCACTACCACCCCGTGCTCAAGGCGCCGCAGTTCGTCCGCGCCATGGACGACCGCTTCTACATCGTGATCGAGGCCAAGGATCCGAAATTCAACCCGGCCCAGACCCGCGCCCTGCTCGAGCAGGCCGGCGGCAAGGACATCGCCGAACTTGAGGAGTAAGATGCGTCACGCCTACTACACGCTCGCCTTCCTCGTCGTGCTCCTGATCTCGGTCATGGGCTTCCGCGGCCTCGTCTCGACCCGGCCGCCGATCGAGGTGTTCCCCGACATGGACCGCCAGGCCAAATACAAGCCGCAGGCCGGGTCCAGGTTCTTCGCCGACGCCCGCGCCGACCGCCCGATCCCCGCCGGCACCGTGCCGTTCGGGCGCGACTCCGCCCAGGCCGATCCCGCGTTCCTCCGGGCCGACGACTTCCGCTACGCCGGCAAGGCCGCCGACGGCTCCTTCGCCCGCGGGTTCCCGATGGCGGTCGACGCACCGCTCCTCGAGCGGGGCCGGGGCCGCTACCAGATCTACTGCTCGCCCTGCCACGGCGCACTCGGCGACGGCAACGGCATCACCAAGTCCTACGGCATGGCCGTCACCCCGGGCTACCACGACGACCGCCTCCGCGCCATGGCCGAGGGCGAGATCTTCAACACCATCACGCACGGCAAGAACACGATGATGCCCTACGCGGACAAGCTGTCGACCGACGACCGCTGGGCCGTCATCGCCTATGTGCGCGCCCTGCAGCGCGCGCGCCACGGCACCCTCGACGACGTGCCGGCCGGGCAACGCGGGGGGCTGAAATGACATGAGCGCGCCCGCCTCCACCGCCACGGTGGCGAACAAATTCCTCGGCGCCGGCCTGGCCGGCCTCGCCCTGACCGCCATCGGCGCCTTCGTCGGCGAAGCTCGCGGCGTCGCGCTGTCCTACATGGTGGGCGTCGCCTACTGGACCGCGGCCTGCATCGGCATGCTCCTGCTGGTGCTCATCCACCACATCATGGACGCCGGCTGGTCCGTCGTCATCCGCCGCCAGTTCGAGCACGGCCTCTCGGCCTTCAAGTGGCTTGGCCTGCTGTTCCTCCCGCTCCTCGCCTGCATCTGGCTGAAGCCCGGCCTGATCTGGCCGTGGATGGACACGACGACCATCCTGCACGGCACCCACACGGTGGGCGACGACCCGCTTTACCTCAAGAAGGCCAGTTTCCTCAACCGGAACATGTTCACCGGCATGACGGTCGCGTTCTTCGGCATTTGGATCTGGCTTTCGGCGCGTTTGCGCAAGGCTTCGTTCGCCCAGGACGCGGACGGCGACGCGAAGTGGACCTTCATGAGCCGCAAGACCGCGGCCTTCGGCATTCCGTTGACGGCGCTCTCGCTCAGCTTTGCCGCCATCTACTGGATGAAGAGCCTCGAGTATCACTGGTTCTCCACGATGTATGGCGTGTGGTTCTTCGCGAACTGCATGCGCGCCGGCATGGCCTTCGGCGTGGTCATCACCTGGTGGCTGGTCACCCGCGGCGACTACAAGGGTATCTTCAACACCAACCAGCTGCACTGCCTCACGGCGCTGGCCTTTGCCTTCGTGGTGTTCTGGGCCTATGTGACGTTCTCCCAATACTTCCTGATCTGGAACGCCAACGTGCCCGAAGAAACCTTCTGGTATAACATCCGCGAGCACGGCGACTGGGTCTGGGTCGGACTGTTCCTCCTGTTCGGCCACTTCTTCGTGCCGTTCCTCTTCTGGCTGTCCTACCGCCGCAAGACCACGCTGGTGCCCGCCCTGCGGATCAGCCTCTGGATTGCCGCCGTCATCCTGGTGGACCTCTGCTACAACGTCCTGCCGGCGCTGAAGGACGCGCATGACGACCCGCTGCCCTTCCTCTCGATCAACCTGCTTTGGGTGCTGTCCTCCGTGGTCGGCATCGGCGGCGTCTGCGCCTGGGCCTACCTCCGGAGTTTCGCCACCGCCAGGCTGATCCCGATCCGCGACCCGCGCATCGTCGAGTCCCTCACGCACCACGAGGCCACCGCGCCATGAGCGATTCCCCTGCCAACTTCTCCTTCCCGCACCGCACGCCCGTGTTCACCACGGTCCTCGTGCTCGTGTGCTTCACCCTGTTCGGCTGGCTGGCGCGGAAGGTCTACGCGCCGCACGCCGGCACCGTCGACCGGATCGAGGGCGTGCGCACCCCCGCCGACCGCGCGACCCTGCTCGCCGAGCACCGGGCCAGGGAACACCTCGAGGCGACGACCTATGGCTGGGTGGACCAGAAGACCGGCACCGTCCGCCTGCCGATCGACCGCGCCATGGAGCTGACGGTGAAGGAGCACGCCCAAAAGTGACCCCGCCGATGAATTTCACCGACACCAACGGCCGCACCGAGCAGATGGAGATCGACGCCTCCGCCAAATGGCCGGTGCTCTTCATCTTCACCCACGCGCTGGCCTGGCTCATCGTCGGCGGTGCGCTGGAGCTGGCGGCCGCGATCCAGCTGCACACGCCCGACTTCCTCGCGGACTGCGCGTGGTTCACCCACGGGCGGCTCGCGCCCGCCGCGCAGAACGCCCTCGTCTACGGCTGGGGTTTCAACGCCGCGTTCGCCTTCGGCCTCTGGCTGATGGCCCGCCTCTCCGCCACGACCCTCCGCCACGGCGGCTGGCTCTTCGTCGCCGCCAAGTTCTGGAACATCGGCGTCTTCCTCGGCGTGGCGGGCATCCTCGCCGGTTATTCCACTTCCTTCGAGCTGCTCGAGATGCCGCGCTTCGTCACCTTCCTGCTGCTCGCCGCCTATGCCATCGTCGGCGTCTGGTCCGTCACCACCTTCAGCATCCGCAACACCGAGAATGTCTTCGCCTCGCAGTGGTATCTCTTCGGCGCGGCGTTCTGGTTTCCCTGGCTCTACGCCGTCGCGCAGGTGATGCTCTTCCGCGCCCCGGTGCGCGGCGTGCTCCAGCCGGTCGTCCACGCCTGGTATGTGAACGGCCTTTACGGCCTGTGGTTCGTGCCGGTCGCCCTGGCCGCCGCCTACTACCTCCTGCCCAAGATCCTTGGCAAGCCCATCGCGCACTACTACCTCGCGCCGCTGGCGTTCTGGTGGCTGGCCATCGCGACCGCCTTCGCCGGCGGCAGCCGCCTCATCGGCGCCCCGGTGCCGGTCTGGATCCCGACGCTCGGCACTGTCGCCAACTTCATGCTGGTCGTCCCGGTCGTCCTCATCGGGCTCAACCTCTTCGGCACGCTCGCCGGCCGCTACGCCTCCCTCAGCGGCAGCATGACGCTCCGCTTCGTCTTCGTGAGCATGCTGGCCTTCGTGCTCGCTTCGGTCTGCAACTTCGCCTTCGCACTGCGGGGGGTCGCCGAGACCGTGCAGTTCACGCTGCTCTATGGCCTGCGCGACTGGCTCCTGTTTTACGCCTGCTTCTCCACCGCCATGTTCGGCGCCGCCTATTTCATCCTGCCGCGCCTGACCGGGCATGAGTGGCGCTCGCCCGCGCTGGTCAGGATCCACCTCGGCGCGACCGTGCTGGGCGTCGGCCTGCTCACCGGCGGCCTGGCCTGGGCCGGCTGGCAGCAGGGCCGCCTGCTCCATGATCCCGCGGTGGCGTTCACGGACATTGCCAGGGCGATGACGCCGTGGCTCGCCTTCCGCACGGGCGGCCTTGCGCTCCTCCTCCTCGGACACGCCGCCTTCCTCATCAATTTCGTCCTGATCGCCTGCCCGGTCTTCTCGCCGGGCACCGCGCCGGCCCAGATCAACCCTCCGCCCGCCTTGGAGGTGCTCAAGGCATGAGAAACGGACTCGCCCTCTTCTTCGGCGTCTTCGCCGCCCTCGTGCTCTCCTGGGCCGGCCTGCTGCTGACCGCCCAGCGGCAGATTGGCCGCCTCAGCCAGTTCAAGGACCCGGCGGACGAGATACTTTATCCGCAGCCGATGCCGGGCCTGGCCAACCAGGGCCGCCTCGTCTACCAGGATCTCGGCTGCGCCACCTGCCACACCCAGCAGGTGCGCCGCGAGGGCTTCGGCTCCGATGTGGCGCGCAAGTGGGGCCAGCGCGGCGGTTATGCCCGCGACTACCTGCGCGACGAGACCGTGTTTCTCGGTTCCAACCGCCTCGGCCCCGACCTGCGCAACGCCGGCAACACCGAGTTGCATCCCTACGCGGACGCGGGCTACTTCTACCAGCTGCTCTACGCCCCGGCCTCGGTCACCCCCGGCTCGCTGATGCCCGCGCACCCGTTCCTCTTCGACGTCCACCCGGTCGCCGGCCGCCAGCCCTCGGCGCACGCGCTCAGGCTGCCGTCCAGGTTCTCGCCGGGCCCGGGCCTGGAGGTCGTGCCCACCGCCCGCGCCCAGGCCCTCGTCGCCTACCTGCAGGGCCTGAAGGACACCTACGACTACCCGGTCGAGCGCTCGCGCAACGCGCCCGCCGCGCAGCCCAAGGAGGGCGGACACTGAGATGAGCACGGAACCCGACCAGAATTTCCGCCTCGAGCAGGCCTGCGCGTCCGACGAGAGCATCCAGCAGGTCCACGCCCAGCTGCAGAAGACCAAGCCCGAGAAGGTCGGCGGCTACCCGCTGCTGCCGCTCGGCGTCCTCGGCCTGATGTGCGGCGCCGTGTTCTTCGGCTCCATCTACCTCGCGCACAATTCCATCCGGTTCGACCCGCTCGTCTACAGCGAGCAGGCCAGCCGCGAGAAGCCCGGCGCGATCAAGATCATCCCGCTCACCCGGGCGCAGCTGGGCAAGAGGGTCTTCGACACCACCTGCATCGCCTGCCACCAGGCCACCGGCCTGGGCGTGCCCGGCCAGTATCCGCCGCTCGTCGGCTCCGAGTGGGCGCTGGGCAGCGAGGAGCGCATCATTCGCATCGTGCTCCACGGCCTCAACGGCCCGATCACGGTCGAGGGCAAGGAATACAACAACATCATGGCCCCGCTTGGCGAGGCCCTCAAGGACGAGCAGATCGCCAACGTCATTTCCTATGTCCGCGCCAGCTGGGGCAACAACGCGCCTGAGGTGACGCCCGAGGCGGTCGCCAAGGTCCGCGCCGACACCGCCGGCCGCAAGACCTACTGGACCGCCGCCGAGCTCGAGCAGGTCAAATAAGTTTCAGACCGAACTACAAACACCCAGAAAGGCCGGGCGAAAGCCCGGCCTTTTTGTGGGGTGAGAAGGTGGTCGCCGATTTCCACATCGGCGACAGGCGTCGGTATGGAAACCGACGCCCACCCAATGCAGAGCCGCCCTCAGCCGCCGAACGGGTTCATCCCGCCCGGCATCTGGAATTTCTGGTAGCCGGCCGGCGGCGCGAACTCGGAGTCCGGTTGCGGGCCGGGCGCGATCTTGGTGACCTCCATCTTGAAGGATTCCTTGTTGGCGCCGTCGCGGGAGATGACGCGCAGCGGGAAGCCGCCCACGCCCTTGAGCGCCTGCTCCCACTTGCTGGAGGCGGGGGCGCCGCCGCCGCGGCCGCCGCCGAACGGGCTGCCCCCGCCGCCGCCCATGCCCATGAAGGTGCCCAGGCCCTCGGCCAGCCACATCTCGGTGGTGGTGCCCTTGTCCTTCACCAGCACCTGCTGGCACTTGTAGCCGAGGATGGTCTCGGTCTTGCCCGTCTTCTCGATCTCCGCCGTCGACTCCATCTCCTTCGCCTTGGCCGCGGCCTCGGGCGGCAGCTTCATCGGCATCTGCATATACATCTGCTGGTCGTGCATGAGCATCAGCATCTCGCGCTTGTTCATGTCCATGATGTTGCTGACCGAACCGCCCTCGGCCTTCATGTCCATGCGGACGACGGCGCCCTTCATGGTGTAGTCCATGTTCGTGACGCGGCCCTTGCCGGCCGACATGGCGAAGGTGACCTTGCCCTCAAAGCCCTCGGCGGCGAACGACGGAACGGCGGTGAGCAGCGAGCCCACGGCGAGAAAACGGAGTAGGAGGTTCATGGCGGAGGAGACTAGGGGGCCGCGGCCCCGGTTCAAGCCGGCGTTGAACGGCATTGCCAGCGGCCGCCGGCTGGGGAATCCTGCCGCCATGCCCTCCGAGTTCAGCCTTTCCCGCACGGTCGAGTTCGCCGAGACCGACATGGCCGGCATCATGCACTTCGCCAATTTCTTCTACTGGATGGAGTCGTGCGAGACCGCCTTCTACCGTTCCCTCGGCCTGCCGCTCATCTCCTTCGTGCCGGGGCAGGTGCTCGGCTGGCCGCGCGTCAATGTCAGCTGCGACTACCGGCAGCCGCTGCGGTTCAACGACACGGTCGAGGTGAAGCTCTTCGTGAAAAAACTCGGCACGCGCTCCGTCGTCTACCTCTTCCAGTTCCGCAAGGCCGGCGTGCTGTGCGCGCAGGGCGAGGTCACCGCGGTGTGCGTGACGGCCGGGGAGCAGGGCGCCATGGTGCCGGCGCCGATCCCGGCGGAGGTCCGCGCGAAACTGTCGGTGGCGCCGCCGGCGGCGTGGAAGGGGTAGGGCTGCCCGCGAATCACGCGAATCGGCGCGAATGAGAATGGGGGGAAGAGACACCCCATATCTGTCATCCTGCGCGCGGGGAGAGATCGGATGTGGGGCGGACGCCCTCGTCCGCCATGCCTCGCGGGGTGAGGGCACCCCGCCCACAAAGGCTGGATTCATCGCTGCGCTCAGGATGCAAGGATAAGATGTCCCTCTCCGTTATTCGCGTCTGTTCGCGTGATTCGCGGGAGGGTTCTTCATGCCGCGTAGGGCGGCTGGGACTCACCCTTGGCCGGGAGCGCGAAAATCTTCACCGTGTCGGCTTTGCCCTTGACCTTCACCTCGCCGAGTTCGCGGGCGGGCGGCGGCTGGGGCAGGGCGCGGAGCGTCGCCTCGCTGATGATGATGGGGGTGTCGTAGGCGGGATCCTTGGTCAGCGTCTCGAGCCGGGCCGCGAGGTTCACGCCGTCGCCGATGACGGTGTAGTTGAGCCGGGTCTTCGAGCCCATGTTGCCCGCGACGACCCGGGCGGTGTTGATGCCGATGCCGAAAGCGAGCGCGGGGCGGCCCTCCGCGACGAGTTCGCGGTTGAGCACCTGCAGGGCGTGCGCCATCTCGCGCGCCGCGGCGACGGCCTTGCCGGGGGCCCCGGGGTCGGTGACGGGCGCGCCGAAGAGGGCCATGATCGCGTCGCCGATGTATTTGTCGATGACGCCGCCGTGCCGCTCGATGATGGTGCTCATGCGGTCGAGGTAGCGGTTGAGCAGCGCGAGCACGTCGGTCGGGCTCATCTTCTCGCTCAGGGAGGTGAAGTCGCGGATGTCGCAGAACAGGATGGTCACCTCGCGTTCCTCGCCGCCGAGCTGGAGATCGGACTGGAGCAGCTGCGTGGCGATCTCCGGCGAGACGACCTTGCCGAGCAGGTCGCGCACCCGGTCGCGCTCGGCGAGGCCGGCGGTCATCGAGTTGAAGGCGGCGGCCAGCTGCCCCAACTCGTCGCCGCGGTCGAGGGTGATGCGCGAGGAATAATCCCCGGTGGCCACGCGCTTCGTGTGGCCCGCCAACTGTTGCAGCGGCTGGCTGACACCGCGGGCGATCCAAAGCGCCGCCAGTATGGCGGCGGTGAGTGCGGCCAGCGAGATTTTCAGCACCCGGCTCTCCAGTTCCCGGGCCGGGGCGAGCTCGACCCGCAGTGAGCGCTGGAGCGCGATGGTCACCGGCGCCTCCCCGAGCATCTCAAGCGACTCGAAAAGCGTGACATAAGGCTCGCCGCCGAGGAGCATCACCTCGCTGTTGCGAGCGGCGTCTGCCGCCGGGATCTTGGCCGCGAGCACCTCACGGGCGGTGCCGGCGGGCAGGGTCGTGGACAGGATCCGGTGGTCGGGCTCGTCCGGGTTGGAGGCGAAGGTGAGCTCCAGCAGCGTGGTGTTCTTGATCGCCAGCGCCAGCGCCTTGTCGATGGGGTAGGCGAGGCCAAACCAACCGGCCACATTTGGATAGGGGGCATAGAGCGGCACCACGACGAGCACATGCAGTTTGCCGCCGAGGTAGGAGTAGCCGCTGGCCTGCTCCATGTCCGAGTTGCCGGCCAGGCGGATCAGATACTGAAACGGGCCGATGTTCTCCACGCCGAGCTCATGGTCACTGATGCTCATGGCGATAATTTCCCGTTCCGGCGAAAACAGCGTGATCACCGGTGGAGCCGCGTTCTGGTTGAACTTCAGCCGGTCCGCGTAGCTGTCGAGGTTGGAGCGCAGGGTTTCCCGGTCGAGCGGATCCTGCATGATCAGTTTCCGGATCTGGAAGTCATTGCTCATGACTTTGGCGCTGCCGGTCAGGTAATTGATTCGTTCGCTCAGGTTCTGCCGGAAGATCCGCGCCCCGATCTTGAGGTTCTGCTCGATGTGCTGGATGGCATTCGCCCGGTTGACCTGGGCGATGAGCAGATAGACGGTCCCCAGCACCGCCGTCAGCAGACCCAGCAGCAGGCAGACCAGACGGGTGCTGAACCGGCGGAATTGGAAGCGGCCGAGCGTCATCCCGGCCCTCAATAATCGGTGGGTTTGCCGCCGGGGGCGCGGCGGACGCGCTTGTCCGGTTTCAGTGCGACCGAGAATTCCAGCACGGTGGCTTGTTCCGGCAGGGAGGTGATTTCCTGCCCCACGGGGGCCGGTGCCCGGGGATGCCACACCTCAAGGCGGTAACGTCCCGGCGGGAGCGGCGGCAGGGCGGCGGAGCCCATGGTGTCGGTCTTGGCAAAAAACGGCGTCGGGAGCACGACGATGTAGGCCACCATCCAGTCGTGGATATTGCACCCGATGGTGACGATTCCCGGCTGGTCGAAAACGACTGATTCCGAGGCGCCGGCCTGGTAAAGCGGGATCTCGAACCGCTTGGGCTTCGACAGAGAATAGATGTGGTGTTGCACCTTGTCATGGTTGGGGAATCTGACCGTGGTGCCGGCCTGGACGGCGGTGACATAGGGGCGGAACTCCTGGTCTTTCTGCTCGATCTCGGCGGCCCCGGCGTTCGCGAGGGGGGGCGCGGCATGGTCGAGCGGAGTGGCCGAGACCACGGCGTCGGCCACCGGCTTGCCGTCCAGCGTGGTGCGGACGACGACCTTGACCGTATCCGTGGCTTGGGCGGCGAGCCCGAGCAGGCCGCCGAGCAGCAGGGAAATGACCCGGGGGCGCATGATCAGAAGCGTTGGACGAAGCTGAGGGAAATCAGCCGGGTCTTGTAACTCTCGCCCCGGCCCACCACGGAGGTTTGCGCAAAGCGGAGGGGCAGGGAGCGGTTGCCGCCGAGCGCGGGAGAGATTGAAAACCAGACAGTGTCGGCGCGGGCATCAAGGCTGTAGGCATTCCAGTTCGGCCCAAACGTGGGGATATCGATGGTGTTCTTCCAGATCTCGAAAACGTAGGGGAAGGTGGCGCCGCTGCCGCCGAGCCAGGCATAGGTGAGTTGTTCGCCCCACCGCCGCTCGGCGCCGGCCGCCAGTTCCCACCGCTCGTTGATATCGTAGCGCGCCTCCAGGGACAGGCCGCGATTGTGGTAGTCGTAGGCCGCGGCGTGACCGTCATTGTGCAGGATATCAGCGCTCAAGAGCGTTTGCCATGAATCATTCCACCGCTGGGTCCAGGAGAAGCCGGCGACCAGGCGGGTGCCGTTGCGGAGGGAGTCGCGATACCAGTTGCCCGCATACGACAACTCCGCCCGGAACGCGGGGGCAAAGGGCCCCAACCCAAGCTTGCGGCGCAGCGTGAATCGCACCCCCGCCAGCACGCGGTCCAAGCCGTCGTATTTCGGGCAGGATTCAAACCCCGCGTTCGCGGCGAATTGCAGCGATACGTCGCGGGTAACCTGGGTGCGCCACTCGGCGACGCCGGTCACGTCGTAAAGGGCGGCATCGTGGGCCGCGTCGATGTAGGGACTGCGGGTGATGTTATCCACCCAGCTGGCGGAAGCGCGGGCAGTCAGCACGGGTTCGGCGGCACCGGGGTTTTGCGCGCCCAGGCAGATCGCGGCTGTGAGCAGGACGTGGAGAAACTTCAAAGCAGCTCCTTGATAGCCTGCCAAACGGTTTCCGCAATCAAGCAATGGCCCGCGGAGTTCGGGTGGAGGCCGTCGGCTTGGTTCAGGCCGGGCACGCCACCGACGCCTTCAAGCAGGAAGGGGATGAGGACGGTGTGGTTTTTCTCGGCTAACCCCGGATACATGGCGGCGAACTCGCGGATGTAGTCCGGCCCGAGGTTGGGCGGAATCTGCATGCCCGCCAGGACGACAATTACGTCCGGATATCTGGCGCGGAGGCGGTCGATCATGGCCTGCAGGTTTGAGCGCGACGTCTCCAGCGGTATTCCCCGCAATCCGTCGTTGCCGCCCAGTTCGAGCACGAAGATGTCCGCCGGCTGCCGCAGGATCCAGTCGAGCCGGCGCAGCCCGCCCGCGGTCGTCTCGCCGCTCAGGCCGGCATTGACGACGCGCCACGGCTTGCCGGCCGCCGCGAGCTTCCGCTGGATCAGGGCCGGGAAGGCGTCATCCGGGGAATCGAGCCCGTAGCCGGCGGTGAGGCTGTCGCCGAAGAAAATGATGCACTTGGTCTCCGCCGCGGGGGCGGCCGCCGCGAGGCACAGCCAGCCCAGCAGGAGCCAGCCATACGGCCAAATGACCGCTGGACGGGCGAACCAGGCGCCTGGACCGGGGTTGACTCGCTTTCGGGACATATCGGGTTTTTCGTGGGGACCGAGTTATGAGTGTTCAAACCATCCTAAAAGTCGAGCGCCTGACCAAGACTTACCCCACGGCGGCCGGGCCCCTGACCGTCCTGCACGACGTCTCCTTCGCGCTGGAGCCGGGCGGCACCTGCGCCGTCGTCGGCCCCTCCGGCAGCGGCAAGACCACACTGCTGGGCCTGTGCGCCGGGCTCGACCGCCCGACCAGCGGCAGCGTGCAGCTCGCGGGCCGCGAGATCGGCGGGCTCGACGAGGACGGCCGGGCGCGCGTGCGCAACGAGGCGGTCGGGTTTGTCTTCCAGAATTTCCAGCTCATCCCGACGCTGACGGCGCTGGAGAACGTGCTGGTGCCGCTCGAGCTGCGCGGCGAGACGGGGCAGGCGCCGGCGGCGCGGGCGCTGCTCGACCGCGTGGGTCTCGGGGCGCGGCTCGACCATTACCCCGTCAAGCTCTCCGGCGGCGAGCAACAGCGCGTGGCCCTGGCCCGCGCCTTCATCAACCGCCCGCGCATCCTCTTCTGCGATGAGCCGACCGGCAACCTGGACGGCGACACGGCGCACGCGATGGTGGACCTCATCTTCGGCCTCAACCGCGAGCGCGGCACGACCCTGGTGCTGGTGACGCACGACCTCGAGCTGGCCG
>Ga0315295_10001132_pt1 | contig 22959 bp, 20 predicted proteins | sample YL17G14_0_MG_FD_204453 | JGI IMG/M metagenome (GOLD analysis project Ga0315295, IMG submission 204453) | Sediment microbial communities from Yellowstone Lake, YNP, Wyoming, USA - YL17G14_0 | ecosystem: Environmental > Aquatic > Freshwater > Lake > Sediment | place: USA: Wyoming | collected...
GCCTGGGTGGCGATGACGGCGTCGAGCTCGTGAGCGAAGAGGCGGCGCTCGATGTCGCGACGCTGTTGCGCTGTGTAGCCGGCGCGGTAGGGCTGTACGCGCGAGGACGCGCCGCCAGGGTCGCGATCGTCAAGGCGGCGGCGGACGTGGCCGTAGATCAGCTCCGCCGCCTTACGTGTGGGTGCGAATGTGATCACGCGTGCTCCCGCGAGGACGCTCTCCGCGGTGACGTAGGCGGCTTCGGCGAGGGCGCTGCGCCGCTCGCCGCGCTCGGGGTTCTCCAGCGGCGGGTTCCAGAAGACGACGGTGCGCTCGGGTCGCGGTGCCTGGTCCTCGTCGATGGCCGTGAACGGGAGCCCCACCAGCTTCTCTGCGAATGCCTGCGGCCGCGCCATCGTCGCCGACGTGAGGATGAACTGCGGACTGCCTCCATACCGCGCGCAGAGGCGCCGCAAGCGCCGGATGACTTGCGCTGCGTGGCTCCCGAAGACGCCGCGGTACACGTGCGCCTCGTCCAGCACCACGTAGCGGAGGTGATGTAGGTACTCGGCCCAGCGCTCGTGCGCGGGGAGGATGCCCACATGCAGCATGTCGGGGTTGCTGAGCAGGACGCCGGCCGTGCGACGCAGGAGTGGGCGCACGTCCGTGGGGGTGTCGCCGTCGTAGATGGCGGCGGCCAGCCGGCCCAGATGCGGCTCGCCGGACCGAGCCCCGCCGCTCGGCCAAGCCGCGCCTGCGATGGCGCCGAGCTTGCGCGCCTGGTCCTGGGCGAGCGCCTTGGTTGGGAACAGGAGCAGGGCGCGGCTCTGAGGGTCGCGGGCGTGCTCGTCGAGGACGGCGAGCTGGTAGCAGAGGCTCTTGCCGCTCGCGGTTCCGCTACTGATGACGACGTTGCTGCCGGCGCGCAGGGCGTCGTGGGCTGCGCGCTGATGACCGTACAGGTGAGTGATGCCGGCCGCGACGAGCGCGCCGCGCAGCGCTGCCGGCAGCCCGTCGGGGAGGTCGGCGGCGTGGCCGCGCCGCGCCGCCTCATGGGCGACCGCCACAACCTGTTCGTGACCGCCGCGGCGAAAGAGCGCGCGCAGGCGGCGTGATGTCTGAGGGTTCATGCGCCCGTTGGCATCCACCGGCCAATCCTACCCCGGCGGCGGACGGCGCCGGCGGTTGCCGGGATCGGCTCAGTTCCCGGAGACGCGAAGGGGCGCGTGCGCGCCCCTCCTCACCGCCGCTGCCGCGCCGCTGTCACTTGGCGATGCGCCGTCCCAGGTCGAGCGTGAAGAACCACACCGAGCCGGCGCAGTCGCCGAACCCGCTGTCGCACTCCACCGCCCCTACGCCGATGTCGCGGAAGACCTTGGTGAGCAGCACCTGACGGTGCGGCTTCGAGGCCAGCCAAGCATCGACGACCGCGCAGGGACTGCCGAACAGGCCGGCGCCGTAGTAGATGTTCTCGCCGGCCTTCCAGTAGCCGTAGCCGCTGCGCTTGTACCCGCAGCGCACGATGCGCGAGGCCCAGCGCTCCCCGTTGAGGGAGTCGTGCTGGAAGTACTGGTTGACGCTCATGTCGGTCGAGTGCTCGCGGGCAGAGCTGATCAGCTTCGTATTGACGCGCAGCTTGGCCAAGCCGCGTTGGGCGCGCTGCTGGTTGATCAGCGACACGAGCTGCTGTTCGTACGAGTTGAGGGAGGGTGCCGCCGGCGCTGCGAGGGGCACGACCACGAGCAGGAGCGCGACCAGCGCCATCATCATCACCGCGATGCCGAGTCGTCGCTTCATCTCCTGCCTCCTTCCTCAGCCCAGCGTCACAACGTGGCCCGCTGTCGCGACGAGCGGTCTCCATCCCTGCTGGTATCGGATGGCGAAGCGGTGAGGTGAATGCTGGCGGCGCTCTTCTATCGTCAGAGCGGGCAACGGCGCCGTTCCGCTGACGGGGTCGTCGCCGGTGCTCATGCAGGGCTTTGCGCGTGGCCTCTGCTTGCGACCTCACCGTTGCCGATGTAGCTTGTGAAGCGACATGCACACAAGCCCGGCAAACCCGCGCCGGCGAGAGCACGCTCGCCGCCGCCGCCACATTCTCCGCCGGCGTGTGATCGCGCTGGTCGTCGTCGTAGCCCTCATCTCTCTGGCGATCTGGGTCGCCTACGCGATCCCCGGTCAGACGCCTGCGCGCGTGCCCGACGAGGCCGGCGTGCCGACCTTTGGTGCCAGTGCTCGATCGGACGAAACGGTGGTGGTCGCGCTGATCGAGGGCATCGACGTGCTTCTGCCGGTTGCCCGTGGCGTGACCACGGCGATTGCCTATCACCCCGTCGACAATGCCAACGCCGTCTCGTTCACGCCCGTCGGCGACCGCCTCGGCGGCGGCGACCTCGGCCAGCAGCTCGCCGACATCTTCGCCGGCGGCGGCGGGGTTCAGTACTACCTGATGAGCGGTGGCGGCGCTTCGTCGTCCACTGCGGGGCTTGACGTGGGCGCCGTTCCGGGCTCGCCTGTCGTGTGCCCGGTGGATGGGAAGGTGACCGCCATCAAGCGCTACCGCATCCTGGGGCGCTACCCCGACGTCGAGGTGGACATCCTCCTCGCCGACGATCCGTCTCTTCTCCTGACGGTGACGCACATCGCGCAGCCGAAGGTCGAGATCGGCGAGGTGCTTGCCGCCGGCACCAGCGTGCTGGGCTCCTTGCGGGGGTTCCCCGCCTCGCTCGATCAGGCGCTTAGCCAGTACACCTCCGACACGGGCGATCACCTGCAGATGGTCGTGTTGCGCGTTACCCCGGACCTAGCCAGCCTGTGAGCGCCGCCGCCGCGATCCCATCTGCCACGCGCGCCGTCATCGGCGGCTCGGGGTCGTTGGCCGCCGGCCTGCCGGGCGACCTCCGCCCCGGGGTGGAGGTGCTCGAGCGAGGGCTGGTGTTCGACACGCCGTGGGGCGACAGCCCCCCGTTCACGCTGTTCGAGATCGGCGGGCAGCGCGCGCTGCACGTGGCCATGCACGGCTGGCGTTCCGGCGTGTCGCGCGGCCGCGCCTCGCGTCAGGTGTTCAGCGTCCTGCATCGCGCCGGCGTCAAGCGCATCCTGTCGGATGCCGGCGTCGGCAGCCTCAATCACCTGCTGGATCCCGGCGACCTCATCGTGGTTGACGATTACGTCGACATGACTACCGATCGCGACCGCTACGGCATGGTTGCCGGCGACTGCTTGCTCATCATGCGCGACGCTGTCTGCCCGCTTGGGCGCGAAGCACTTGTCGGCGCCGCTCGGCGCCACGCGCCCGGCCGACGCCTGTTCACTCGCGGAACATACGTGGTTACGGAGGGACCCCGCTTCGAGTCGCCGGCGGAGGTGCGCTTCCTGCAGACCCTCGGCGATGTCGTGGGTCAGAGCTTCTGTCCCGAGGTCTGGTTGGCCCGCGACATTGGCGCCTGCTACGCGGGCCTCTACCTTGTCGTCAACTACGGCGAGGGCGTTGTTCGGGAGTGGGAGCACGAGGTTCTGGCGCAGATCTTCCAGGATGATGCGGCGCTCATGGGGCGCATGCTGCTCGACGCTCTCGCCGCGCTGCCCGACGACGACGACTGTGCCTGTCGCGAGTTGCGCAAGCCTACGCTGCTTCGCTGAGCCTGGTCTTCGCGCACGATTGGCTGCGCAGCGGCCATGCCTCCTACGTCGTGGCCGCCCAAGCGAGCACCGCGATGCCGTTGAACAGCGCGTGCAACGTGATGCTGGTCCAGAGGGAGCCGGAGCGTTTGTAGACCCAGGCCAGCGCGAAGCCCAGGGCGGCCAGGGGAACGAACACGTCGAGTTGCAGGTGCGCCAGCCCGAAGATGCCCGCGGACACCAGGGCGCCGGCGACCCATCCCCACGAGTTGGCGAGACCGCGAAACAGGAAGCCGCGAAAGACGATCTCCTCGAAGAGCGGCGCCATGACGACGGCGATGACGACGAAGAGCCCCAAGCCGACTTGGCTGCGGGGGAAGGCGGTCAGGATGTCCTGCTGTCGGGGATGCACGACGAGGTTGTGGGCGATGCTGACGGCGTAGACGCCGGCCAGGGACAAGGGGATGGTCCAGAAGAAGGCCCTGGTTGGGCGGCGAAACCCCCAGAGCGAGAGCTTGGCCCACGCCGTCTGGATGCCGGGTGCCCTTCCGGCTGGGCGCAGCGAGAACCACCAGGCCGCCAAGGCCTGCCACCCGTAGACGACGAGAGAGCCGATGACCAGGGCCGCGGCGGTGAGGGCGGTTACCTCAGTGGTGGCGCTGCTCGAGCTGCCGGCCGCGAGCGCCACCGCGTAGAGCAGCAGCTCGGGCGCGACGCCCGCGGCGAGGCCGGCGACGGCGAACGGCCACGTCCAGTTCGCCGCCGGCAGCGCGAAAGGATCGGCGAGTAGGCGCGCGCCGGAACTGGGTGGAGCGCCCAGGGGCGGCGCCGCCGGTGGTTCGGCGCCCGGGGCGCCGCTCCTCGATGGTGGGGGAGGGCCGCACGCGCCGCCGTCACCCGTCCCTTGCGCTGGGCGGGCAGGCGGCGGAATCCACCGGGAGACGGGCCGCGGCGGCGCGGTGGGCCCGTGCGGTCCCGGCATCTTGTCCGGCGGAGGAGGGTTCACGTCTAAGCTCGCTCGCCGATGGTCGTTCCTTTCGTCCGCTGCGCATGGTCTCTGTCGGCAGCCGTGGCCGCGGCGAGTAGTATCCTCGACAGGGCCGTGGCCCCCGCAGCGTTGGCGCGTTGGTGGGGCAGGATTTCCCCCGCGCCCTTAGCGTACAGGATGCCCGCGGGCGCGGGTGCCTGGCGCATCGTCGCCGCCTGGCCGGCGCGCGCGTTTTGCTCGCTCTCCTGAGGCCTGCTATACTGCCCCGCCGTGGCTGGCGCGGCATGACGCCCGCGCGCCGGGGCCGCCAGGAGTCGCGTTGACCCTCCCGGTGAGCGCTTGGTATCCTTACGTGCTTCTGTTGGAAAGGACGACGACGTGCGTCAACTCGTCACGCTCGCTTGTCAAGAGTGCAAGCGTCGCAACTATCACACCAACAAGAATAAGAAGAACGATCCGGACCGCATCGAGCTGAAGAAGTACTGTCGCTGGTGCGGGACGCATACGGTGCACAAGGAGACGCGCTAGTCGTCTGCCAAGTGCTTTCTTAGGGCTGTAGCTCAATTGGTAGAGCACCGGTCTCCAAAACCGGGGGTCGGGGGTTCGAGCCCCTCCAGCCCTGCCAATGATCAATGGAGCGGTTGAGTGGCGAAGACTGCAGGGAATAGCAAGGGCGCTGCGGGCAAGGACAAGGCCGTGGGCAAGCAGCCGGTGGGCAAGCAGCCGGTGGGCAAGAAGGCCGTGGCCAAGACCACCGACGCCAAGCCGGCGCGCGCCAAGTCGTCGCAGAGGTCCAAGGCGGCGGCGCGGTCTGCGCGCGCCGTCGACAAGAAAGGCGGCATGCGCAAGTTCTTGCACGACGTGCGCGTCGAGATGGGCAAGGTCACATGGCCCACGCGCAAGGACCTTGCCCAGTCGACCGTTGTCGTGCTCGTGGCCGTCGCCATCGCTGCCGTTTACACGGCGGTTCTCGACTTCGGTTTTTCCAAGTCGATCGATTTCGTCATCGGCTTCCTCACGTGAACGGGGTCCCCCGTGTATAGCTGGTACGTCGTCAACACATACTCCGGGCACGAGAACAAGGTGAAGGCCAATCTGGAACATCGCCGTCAGTCGATGGGCCAGGAGGACTGCATTCACCAGATCGTCGTGCCCACCGAACAGGTCGTCGAGACCAAAGACGGCGAGAAGGTCACCAGCGAACGCCGCGTCTTCCCGGGGTACGTGCTGGTGCAGATGGAGCTCACCGACGACACGTGGTCGCTCGTGAAGAACACCCCCGGCGTGACTGGTTTCGTCGGCGCGCAGAACAAGCCGGTTGCTCTCTCGCGGGCGGAGGTCGATCGCATCATGCACACCGCCGCGGTTGAGCGCCCCAAGCAGAAGGCGGAGTTCAGCGTCGGCGAGGATGTACGCGTCACGTCTGGTCCGCTCAGCGATTTCTCCGGCGAGGTCGTCGAGGTCAACCTGGATCAGGGCCGCCTCAAGGTCATGGTCTCGATCTTCGGCCGCGAAACCCCGGTCGAGCTCGCCTTCGACCAGGTCAAGAAGACATCCTAATTAGGCAGTAAGCGAGGCAAGCAGTGGCCAAGAAGGTCCTCACCAAGGTCAAGTTGCAGATCCGCGCCGGCGCCGCGACCCCGGCTCCGCCGGTTGGGCCGGCGCTCGGCCAGCACGGCGTCAACATCATGGAGTTCTGCAAAGCGTACAACGCTCAGACGCAGGGCATGGGCAACACCATCATCCCGGTCGAGATCACCGTGTATGAAGACCGCTCGTACACATTCGTCACCAAGACGCCGCCGGCGGCCGTGCTGCTGCGCGAGGCGGCGGGTGTCGATCGCGGCTCGGGCGAGCCGAACCGCCGCAAGGTGGGCAAGGTCAGTCGCGACCAGGTTCGCACGATCGCCGAGACCAAGCTCCCCGATCTCAACGCCAACGACGTCGACGCCGCAATGAAGATCATCGCAGGCACCGCCCGCAGCATGGGTATCGAGGTCGCGGCCGAGTAGGCATCAGTAGTCCTTTGGCCGGGCTGCGCTCGGCCGCCGACGTGGGAGGCGACGCCGTCGCCGTCTGCACCACAGGAGGTACGCGTATGGCCAAGCATGGCCGCACCCATCAAGCCGCCCGTCGCGCCATCGAGCCGGGGCGCCTGTACTCCCCCCTCGAAGGCGTGCGGCTGCTTAAGTCGTTCGAGGGTGCCAAGTTCGACGAGACCGTGGAAGTCCACTTTCGCCTGGGCGTCGACGTCCGCCACGCCGATCAGATCGTTCGCGGCACCACGGTCCTGCCGCACGGCACCGGGCGCGAGGTGCGCGTCGCCGTGTTCGCCGAGGGCGATAAGGCTCGCGAGGCAGAAGAGGCCGGCGCCGACCTGGTCGGCAGCGACGACCTCGTCAAGCAGGTGCAGGCCGGCGTCTTCAACTTCGACATCGCCATCGCCACGCCCGACATGATGGGCACGGTCGGCAGGCTCGGCCGCATCCTCGGTCCGCGTGGCCTGATGCCCAACCCGAAGTCGGGCACAGTCACCTTTGACGTCGGCAAGGCGGTCAAGGACGCCAAGGGCGGCAAGGTGGAGTACCGCACCGACCGCACCGGCATCATCCACCTCAGCATCGGCAGGAAGTCGTTCACCGAGGGGATGCTGCTCGAGAACTACGGCGCGCTGCTCGACGAGATCGTGCGCGCCAAGCCGGCGGCCGCCAAGGGCAAGTACCTCAAGAGCATCCACATCGCCGCGACCATGAGTCCGAGCGTGGAGCTCGACCCGGCGCGGACGCGTGACCTGTTCGAGTCCTGAGCGCCAGCGGGGCGCTGCGCGGCATTGAGATGAGTGACGCCGGCGGGCCACCCTCGGGTGGCCCGCCGGCGTCACTCGTTGGCGGCACTTGCCTCCAGTGCACGGGTCGCCTATACTGCCGCTTCGCGGCATCCGCATGCCGCGGCCGATGAAGGTCGGTGCTCTTTGGGAGCCCAATGGATCCGTATGGATCCGCCACCTGAGGCGAGACGAGCCGGCAACGCTGCCTGTGCCCGCTTCCGCTTCGGGAGCGGGTTTTTTGTTTGCGACTGAGAGGTCGGGATGCTGAGAAACGAGAAAGAGGCGATCATCGCCGAAGTGGCGGAGCTGCTCGCCGAGACCGAGAACGTCATCGTCAGCGACTATCGCGGCCTCACGGTGGCGGATCTCGCGAGACTCCGCGGCAAGCTGCGCGAGAGCGGCGCCAGTCTCAAGGTGGTGAAGAACACCCTGGGCGGCATCGCCGCCGATCGGACTGGGCGCGAGGCCATCAAGGAGCTTCTCGCCGGCCCCACGGCAGTCACGTTCTGCGGCGAAGACGTCGCCGCCGCCGCCAAGGCGCTGACGGCCTTCGCTCGCCTGCAGCCCAAGCTGGAGGTACGCGGCGGAGTGCTTTCGTCGAGCGTGATCGACGCGGCGGGCGTCAAGGCCTTGGCCAGCCTGCCTTCGCGCGACGTGTTGGTGGCCCAGGTGGTCGGGATGATGGCTGCGCCGATGACCGGTCTGGTCACAGTGCTCCAAGGCACGATCGGCGGTTTCGTGCGTGCTCTGAATCAGGTGGCCGAGCAACGGGCCGCCGCCGGCGAGGCGTGACCCGTCTCGCGCAAGTCGAGTTTTGCAAGCTTCCAAGCTACCCTGAGGTGAAGTGACAATGTCAGAGAACGCTCTCACGAAGGATCAGATGATCGAGGCCATCAAGAGCATGACCGTGCTCGAGCTCAGCGAGCTCGTCAAGGCGCTCGAAGAGGAGTTCGGCGTCAGCGCCGCCGCCCCGATGGCTGTGGCCGTAGCCGCCGACGCCGGCGCTGCCGACGCTGGCGCGCCAGTCGAGGAGCAGACCGCGTTCGACGTGGTGCTGACCTCGTTCGGCGGCCAGAAGATCCAGGTCATCAAGGTCGTGCGCGCGCTCACCGGTCTTGGCCTGAAAGAGGCCAAGGAAGTGGTCGAGGGTGTGCCGAAGGCGATCAAGGAAGGCGTCACCAAGGACGAGGCCGAGGACACCAAGCGGCAGCTCGAAGAGGCTGGCGCCACCGTCGAGATCAAGTAGCGCGGTCCTCGCAGAAGAGAGAACGCTTGAGGGGCGGGGGCGCCGAACGGCGCCCCCGCCCCTCTCGTATGCGCTACGGTTGCCTCCCTGAGCAGGTGCAGCGCGCCGCGCCGCAACTTGACTTTGGCATTGCGTCAACCAGTATGCAGTGGTAGTATTTGCGGTCGTGCGTTACTCGCGGCCATACCACGATTCCCCTGGTGTGGTGTGCTCTTCTTTCCAAGTCCACTCTCGAAACAGGAGACTCGCTTGAACGAGCCCAGGGCGCCTCGCGTGCGTACGTCCTTCGCCAAGCTCGACCAGCCGCTCCCGGTCCCCAACCTCATCGACATCCAGAAGAAGTCGTGGGATTGGTTCCTGAGCGATGGTCTGAAGGAGACCATCGCCGACATCAACCCCATTAAGGACTACTCCGAGAAGCTGCTCGTCCAGTTTGGCCAGCACCAGTTTGGCCCACCCTCAAAACCGATCGCCGAGTGCCGCAACAAGGACATGACGTTCTCCGCGCCGTTGTCGATGAAGGTCGCCTTCATCAACGAGGAGACCGGCGAGATCCGCGAGCAGTCGGTGTTCATGGGCGACTTCCCGATGATGACCGACCGCGGCACGTTCATCATCCACGGCACCGAGCGCGTCGTCGTGACGCAGCTCGTGCGTTCGCCGGGCGCCTACATCATGGAGCCCAAGCAGGCGGAGCGCGAGAAGCAGGTCCTCGTCGCCAACCTCATGCCCCAGCGCGGTTCGTGGCTCGAGCTTGAGATCGACAAGAAGGGCGCCGTCAACGTCCGCATCGACCGCAAGCGCAAGTTCCCCGTGACGGTGCTGCTGAGGGCGATGGGCTACGGCAACAACGACGAGCTCCTGGCGATGTTCGATGATTCCGTCTACATGCGGAACACCATCGAGCGCGACACGACCGCCTCTCAGGAAGAGGCCTTGGTCGAGCTGTTCCGCAAGCAGCGTCCCGGCGAGCCGCCGACGCTCGACGGCGCCACGGCGATGCTCAAGAGCCTGTTCTTCGATCCCAAGCGCTACGATCTGTCGCGCGTCGGCCGTCACAAGCTGAACGTTCGCCTGCACAACCACACCAAGCCCGAGGATCGTCCCGACGCCGACGTCCGCGTCCTGGTCAACGAGGACATCATCGAGCTCATCCGTCGCCTCATCTCGCTGCCTGGCAAGCTCGGCGTGCCGGACGATGCCAAGGACTACGCCGCCGAGGCGAGCTCGCTGCTGGCGACGCGCCGCGAGGAGATCGCTCACGAGATCGACGAGTACGAGCACTTCGGCAACCGTCGCCTGCGCACGGTGGGAGAGCTCGTCCAGGACGCGTTCCGCATCGGGCTTGCCCGCATGGAACGCGTCATCCGCGAGCGCCTCACTACCGAGGATCCCGACACCATCGTGCCGGCCACGCTGGTGAACATCCGTCCTGTCGTGGCCGCCCTGAAGGAGTTCTTCGGTTCGTCGCAGCTCTCGCAGTTCATGGACCAGACGAACTCGCTCTCCGGCCTCACGCACCGGCGGCGCCTGAGCGCTCTGGGCGCGGGCGGCCTCACGCGCGAGCGCGCGCCCATCGAGGTACGCGACGTCCACCCAACCCATTACGGCCGCATGTGCCCGATCGAGACCCCCGAGGGTCCGAACATCGGCCTGATCGGCTCGCTCGCCTCTATGGCGACGGTCGACGAGTTCGGCTTCATCCGCGCCCCCTACCGCCGGGTGGTGAGCGGCAGGGTCACCGAGGAGATCGTCTACCTCGATGCGTCCGAGGAGGAAGACGAGTTCATTGACTCCGCGACGGGCGAAGTCCGCTACGTCACGATCGCGCAGGCGAACGCGCCGTTCGATCATGTCAGCGGCGAGTTCAAGGACGAGCTCGTGCTCGCACGCACGCGCGCCGGCGCCGATATCGTCAAGGTGCCGCCGGCGCAGATCGACTACATGGACGTCAGTCCGACGCAGCTCGTCTCGGTGGCCACCGCACTGATTCCGTTCCTCGAGCATGACGACGCCAATCGCGCGCTGATGGGCTCGAACATGCAGCGTCAGGCGGTGCCGCTCCTCTCGTCCGAGGCGCCCTATGTCGGCACCGGCATGGAATTCAGGGCGGCGGTCGATACCGGAGACGTCGTGCTCGCCAAGCGTGGCGGCAAGGTCGCCTACGTCGACGCCAATCACATCGAGGTCGATGCCGGTCACGGCGACGTCGACACCTACGATCTCGTCAAGTTCATGCGCTCTAACCAGGGCACGCTCATCCACCAGAAGCCGCTCGTGTTCACCGGTGATCAGGTAGACGCTGGTGCCGTGCTCGCCGATGGGTCGTCCACCGACCACGGCGAGCTCGCGCTGGGGCGTAATCTGCTGGTCGCGTTCATGAGCTGGGAGGGCTACAACTTCGAGGACGCCATCGTCATCAGCGAGCGCGTCGTCAAAGACGACCTGCTCTCCTCGATCCACATCGAAGAGTACGAAGTCGACGCGCGCACGACCAAGCTCGGCGACGAGGAGATCACGCGCGACATCCCCAACCGTTCCGAGGAATCGCTCAAGGACCTGGACGAGCGTGGCATCGTGCGCATCGGCGCCGAAGTCAACTCCGGCGACCTGCTGGTCGGCAAGGTCACGCCCAAGGGCGAGACCGAGCTCACCGCCGAGGAGAAGCTCATCCGCGCGATCTTCAAGGAGAAGGCGCGCGAGGTGCGCGACACTAGCCTCAAGGTGCCGCACGGCGAGGGTGGCAAGGTCATCGACGTCAAGATCTTCAGCCGCGAGAACAGCGACGAGCTGCCTCCGAGCGTCAACGAGCTGGTGCGCGTGTACGTCGCCAAGAAGCGCAAGATCGCCGAGGGTGACAAGCTCGCCGGCCGGCATGGCAACAAGGGCGTCATCTCGAAGATCGTGCCTGAGGAGGACATGCCGCATCTTGAGGACGGTCGGCCAGTCGAGATCGTCCTCAATCCGCTCGGCGTGCCCAGCCGTATGAACATCGGGCAGGTTCTCGAGACGCACCTCGGGTGGGCTGCCCACATGGGCTTCGATGCGAGTGGTGAGCGCCAGGGTGTACCCGCGCGCGTCGCCTCGCCGGTGTTCGACGGCGCCACCATCGAGGAGATCGACGACCTCCTGATTCGCAGCAGCGCGGACGATGTCGGAGGCTCCGTGGCGTTCAAGGTCAACGAGAAGGAGCCAGCCGGCCGCCGCTGCTCCGGCAAGGTGTGGCTGTACGACGGCCGCACCGGCGAGCGCTTCGACAACAAGGTCACCATCGGCTACATGTACATCCTCAAGCTGCTGCACCTCGTGGACGACAAGATCCACGCGCGCAGCACCGGCCCATACTCGCTGGTGACGCAGCAGCCGCTGGGCGGCAAGGCTCAGTTCGGCGGCCAGCGCTTCGGCGAGATGGAGGTCTGGGCGCTCGAGGCCTACGGCGCCGCCTACGTTCTGCAGGAGATGCTGACCATCAAGTCCGACGATACCGTGGGCCGCGTCAAGGCCTACGAGGCGATCGTCAAGGGCGAGAACATCGCCAAGCCCAACATCCCCGAGTCGTTCAAAGTGCTCATGAAGGAGATCCAGAGTCTGGCTCTCGACATGAGCGTCCAGAGCGAAGAGGGCGACGTGCTCGAAGTCCGCGAGGAGGACGATGATCTCCTGCGCGCGGCCGAGGAGCTGGGCATCGACTTGAGCGCCGGCCTGCGTCGGCAGCAGGCCGATGCCGGCGAGCTCGCCCAGGTGGGAGTCGACAGCTCCGCCTTGCGCGACGTGCTCGGTGCCGGCAACGAGCCCGACGAGGTGTCGCCGACTGACGATGCCGCGGAGACGACGACGGACCTTCTTGCTGCTGCGGCGACGACGGACCTTCTCGCTGCTGCGGCGGCGCTGTCGGGGACCGCCGACGTGTTCGCCGACGATGTCGAGCTGCCTGACCTCGACGACATCCTCGACCTCGACGGTGCGGATCTCGACGCCGACAACGTCGAGCCCGACGAAGACTGACCCCGCCCGGGGAGAGGGAGCGACAGTGATCGATATCAACAACTTCGACTCGATCCGGATCGGGCTTGCATCGCCCAAGCAGATCGAGGCGTGGTCGAAGGGCGAGGTCACCAAGCCCGAGACGATCAACTACCGCACGCTCAAGCCGGAGCGTGACGGTCTCTTCTGCGAGCGCATCTTCGGTCCGACGAAGGACTGGGAGTGCTACTGCGGCAAGTACAAGCGCGTGCGCTACAAGGGCATCATCTGCGAGCGCTGCGGCGTGGAGGTGACGCGGGCGAAGGTGCGCCGCGAGCGCATGGGACATATCAAGCTCGCGGCGCCGGTAAGCCACATCTGGTTCTTCAAGGGCGTGCCGTCGCGCATGGGCTACTTGCTCGACATCGCTCCGAAGGAGCTCGAGAAAGTGCTCTACTTCGGCGGCAGCTACGTGATCATCTCGGTCGACGCCGAGCGGCGCGACCACGATCTCATGATGCTGCAAGACAAGATCGACGAGATCAAGGCGCGCTACGACCTCTACGCGGAGTCGCGCCGAGGCGCCATCGAGGCGATGCACGGCGAGGTGGTCGCCATCCTGAACGGCGAGCGCGAGGCCGACGACTTCCACATCGACAGCGATCCCGAGGATGAGTTCGGCTACTTCAACTACTTCGACATCTTCGAGTCGTACCGCCGCGTGGCGGTCAGCGCGGCCTCGCTGGGGCCGGACGAGGTCAGGATCCAGCGCACCAAGGTCGACAAGCTGCGGGACGACTACGTCGACCGCGGCGGCCGGAACGTCGAGCATGCCAAGGGGCAGATCGACAAGGCGTGGGATCAGTTCAAGACCATCGCTCCGCGCGACGTCATCGGCGACGAGGCGCTCTATCAGCAGATGGAGCGCATGTTCGGCCGCGAGTCTGGCTACGAACCCGAGAGCTTCGGCGTCTACTTCACCGGCGGGACCGGCGCGGAGGCCGTGCGCGAGCTGCTCAAGCGCGTCGACCTCGCCGCGGAAGCCGCCGAGCTGCGCGAGACCATCCACACCGCCAAGGGTCAGCGTCAGGCGCGTGCCGTCAAGCGTCTCAAGGTCGTTTCGGCGTTTCTGCGCAGCGGCAATCATCCGGAGTGGATGATCCTCGACGTGGTGCCGGTCATCCCACCCGAGCTGCGCCCCATGGTGCAGCTCGACGGCGGCCGCTTCGCGACCAGCGACCTCAACGATCTGTACCGGCGCGTGATCAACCGCAACAACCGCCTCAAGCGGCTGCTCGACCTGCAGGCGCCGGACATCATCGTGAACAACGAGAAGCGCATGTTGCAGGAGGCCGTCGACGCGCTCTTCGACAACGGCCGCCGTGGCCGCGCGGTGACCGGCCCCGGCAACCGCCCGCTCAAGTCGCTCAGCGACATGCTCAAGGGCAAGCAGGGCCGGTTCCGCCAGAACCTGCTCGGCAAGCGCGTCGACTACTCCGGGCGCTCGGTGATCGTTGCCGGGCCGCACCTCAAGATGCATCAGTGCGGCCTGCCGAAAATGATGGCGCTCGAGCTCTTCAAGCCGTTCATCATGAGCCGTCTCGTGGGCCGCAAGATGGTGCAGAACATCAAGGCCGCCAAGAAGATGGTCGAGTCGATGGTGCCCGAGGTCTGGGACATCCTCGAGGAGGTCATCACCGAGCATCCGGTGATGCTGAACCGCGCGCCGACGCTCCATCGGCTTGGCATCCAGGCCTTCGAGCCGCTGCTGGTCGAGGGCAAGGCGATCCAGATTCACCCGCTGGTGTGCGCGGCCTTCAACGCCGACTTCGACGGCGACCAGATGGCCGTCCATCTGCCGCTCAGCTGGGAGGCGCAGGCCGAGGCTCGCGTGCTCATGCTGAGCACCAACAACATCCTCTCGCCGGCACACGGCAAGCCCATCGCCGTGCCGAGCCAGGACATGGTCATCGGCATGTACTACCTCACGTACCACGCCGCCGACGATCTGAACGAAGCTACGCCGGCCGACTTCTCCGAGCCGCTGATCGCCTACAGCGGCTACGACGAGGTGCAGCGCGCTTGGGAGCAGCGCATCCTCGATCAGCGTGAGGTCCCGCAGAAGCGCGAGGCCGGCATCGCCGAGTTCACGCGCCGGCCGATCGTGCTGCGTCTCGAGGGCGGCCGGCGTGTGGTCACCACCGTCGGCCGGGCGCTGTTCAACATGCGCGTCGAGGACGGTCTGCGCGAGGTGCTCGGACCGCAGTACTACGGCGACTACACGTACATCAACTACACGATGACCAAGAAGGGTCTCGCCGCCCTCATCAACAAGCTGGTCGCCCGATACGGCGCCAACAAGGTGGCGCGCATCCTCGACGTGTTCAAGGAGGTGGGCTTCCACTTCGCGACGCGAGCCGCGGTGACCGTCTCCAAGAACGACATCGTCATCCCCAAGAAGGAGAAGGCTGAGATCCTGACCTCGCACGAGGCCATGGTCGAGCAGCTCCGGGAGCAGTACAACAACGGCTTCCTCTCGGAAGAGGAGCGGCGCGGCAAGGTTCAGGAGATCTGGCGCGAAGCGGACGTTCAGATTACGGCGGCCACCAAGGCCAACTTCAACCCGCTTAACCCGATCTACATGATGGCGACCTCGGGAGCCCGCGGCGACATCAAGCAGATCCGCCAGCTCGCCGGTTGGCGCGGTCAGATGAGCAATCCGAAGGGCGAGATCGTCGAGCAGCCGGTGAAATCGAGCTTCATCGAAGGCCTGTCGGTGCTCGAGTTCTTCATCTCGACGCACGGCGCGCGCAAGGGTCTCGCCGACACGGCGCTGCGCACCGCCGACTCCGGGTACCTCACGCGGCGTCTCGTCGACGTCTGCCAGGATGTGACCATCAGCCACGAGGACTGCGGCACCCGCGAGTTCGTGCCGATGTCGCCATGGTCGCGTCGTCGCGAAGAGAACCCAGAGCTCGACGGTGCCACGCTGGCCGAGGACGTGAGGCGACCGCGGAGCGACCGCGTCGTGCTGAAGAAGGGCGACAAGATCGGCCCCGCCCAGATCGGCCTGCTCCGCGAGGTGAACTCGTCGTTGCCCAACGCCAAGGTTAAGGTGAAGAAGGGCAAGGGCGCGGCGTCACGCGTCGCGGTGTGGACGCACGAGCCGAACGAGAACCTGCTTGGCCGCCATCTCGGCGACGCGATCGTCGAGGAGTCGACCGGCGAGGTCGTGTTTGCGCGCGACACCCACATCGATGCGGAGACGCGCGAGCAGATCCTCGGGGTGCTGGCGCGGAGCTCGCAGACCGACCCCATGGTCCCGGTTCGCAGTGTCCTCAAGTGCGACGTTGAGATCGGCGTGTGCCAGAAGTGCTACGGCTACGCACTGGCGAACAACGCGCCGGCCGAGATCGGCGATGCCGTCGGGCATGTCGCCGCACAGTCGATCGGTGAGCCCGGCACGCAGCTCACCATGCGCACCTTCCACACCGGTGGTGTCGCCGGTGCCGACATCACCCACGGTCTGCCGCGCGTCGTCGAGCTGTTCGAGGCGCGAAAGCCGAAGGGCGTGGCGCGCGTCGCCGAGGTGTCGGGCAGAGTCTCGATCGAAGACACCGAGCGCGGCTGCAAGCTGACGATCACGCCTGACGATGGCGCGGCCAAGGAATACGCCTTTGCCGCGCGTCGCACGCACGTGCTGGTCGAAGACGGCGACTGGGTCGAGGAGGGGACGCAGCTTTCGCCTGGGTCTCTCTTCCCGGCCGACCTGCTCAAGCATGCCGGGGACACGGCGACCGAGCGTTACCTCGTCAACGAGGTGCAGGAGGTCTATCGCTCGCAGGGCGTCGAGATCAACGACAAACACATCGAGCTGATCGTGCGCCGCATGATGCGCAAGGTCAGAGTCGTCACGGCCGGCGACACGCAGTTCCTCCCAGGTCAGCTTGTCGATCGGCATCCCTTCCTGGCCGAGAATCGCCGCGTGGTCGATGACGGCGGGGAGCCGGCGGAGGCCGAACAGGTCATTCTCGGTATCACCAAAGCGTCGCTGGCGACGGAGAGCTTCCTCAGCGCGGCGTCGTTCCAGGAGACCACCAAGGTGCTCACCGATGCCGCCATCGAAGGCAAGGTGGACGCGCTGGCCGGCCTCAAGGAGAACATCATCATCGGCAAGCTCATCCCTGCCGGCACCGGGCTGCGGCAGTACCGCGGCATCGAGATTCGCCCGGCAGGGAGAGCTGAGGCGCTCGCCGAGGCCAACCGCCTCATGAGCGGCGACACGAGCTGGGGCTTCGACGACGAAAGCGTGGAGCCGCTGGCGTAAGAGAGGCAAGGCGCGGGCGTCGGTGCCAGGCGCGCAGGCTGCGGCCGCGGCAGCATGTTGCGGCCGCAGCCCCGTTTCGCTAAACTACGTGGCCGCTGTCCTCAGCGGCAGGGAAGAGAGACCAGAGAGGTCAGATGACAACGATCAGCCAGCTCGTCCGCAAGGGGCGCGAGAGCAAATCGAAGCGCTCGAAGACTCCGGCGCTCAAGGGGTCTCCGCAAAAGCGCGGCGTGTGCACGCGCGTCTATACCGTGACTCCGAAGAAGCCGAACTCCGCCCTGCGCAAGGTCGCTCGCGTCAGACTCGTGAACGGGATGGAAGTCACCACGTACATCCCCGGCATCGGCCACAACCTGCAGGAGCACTCAGTCGTGCTCGTGCGCGGCGGCCGCGTCAAGGACCTGCCGGGCGTGCGCTACAAGGTCATCCGCGGTTCTCTCGACGCCTCCGGCGTGGCCGACCGCAAGAAGGCCCGCTCTCGCTACGGGTCCAAGAGCAAGGGGTGAGGTAGGCCATGCCGCGCAGAGGTACGGTTACGCGCCGGGAAGTACTCCCGGATCCCGTGTACAACAGCAAGCTCGTCACGCAAGTGATCAACAAGGTGCTCCTCGACGGCAAAAAGAGCACCGCCGAGCAGATCGTCTACGGCGCGCTTGAGATCGTGCGCGAGAAGACTGGTCGCGAGCCCGTCGATGTCTTGCAGGATGCGATTCAGGCGCTCACCCCGCACCTCGAGGTGCGCAGCCGTCGCGTCGGCGGTGCGACGTATCAGGTGCCCGTTGAGGTGCCCGGTCGGCGCGCACGCACGCTTGCCATCCGCTGGCTGGTCAACTTCTCGCGCCTGCGACGCGAGAAGGTCATGGCACAGCGCCTCGCCGGTGAGATGCTCGATGCGCTTGCCGGTCAGGGCGCCGCGTTCAAGAAGAAGGACGACATCTTCCGCATGGCGCAAGCCAACAAGGCGTTCGCTCACTATCGCTGGTAATCCGCCGGAGGCCCCTCACTGACGTGCGTCGGTGAGGGGCTTTCGCATGGGAGGAGCCCAACAGAAGGCATGCGACAGTACCTGCTCGACAACACGCGCAACATCGGCATCATGGCCCACATCGATGCCGGGAAGACCACGACGACCGAGCGGATTCTCTACTACACAGGGAAGACGCATAAGATCGGAGAGGTCCACGAGGGCGCGGCGGTCATGGATTGGATGGCGCAGGAGCAGGAGCGCGGCATCACGATCACTTCAGCGGCGACAACCGTGTCCTGGCGCGACACGCAGATCAACATCATTGACACGCCCGGACACGTGGACTTCACGATGGAGGTCGAGCGCAGCTTGCGGGTGCTCGACGGCGCCATCGCTCTGTTCTGCTCCGTCGGCGGCGTCGAGCCGCAGTCGGAGACGGTGTGGCGGCAGGCGGACAAGTACGGCATTCCGCGCATTGCCTTCGTGAATAAGATGGACCGCATCGGCGCCGACTTCGCGCGCGGTCTCGAGATGATGGTCGATCGGCTTGGCGCCAACCCGGTTGCTTTGCAGCTTCCGATCGGCAAGGAGGCGGACTTCCGCGGCATCATCGACCTCATCGAGATGAACGCGATGGTATACGAGGACGAGCTGGGGACGCATTTCGAGATCGTGGACATCCCGGAGGAGCTGCGCGAAGAGGCGGACGAGTACCGGCTGACGCTTGTCGAGGCGGTCGCCGATCACGACGATTGCCTGCTCGAGACCTACCTTGACGGCGGCGAGATCACCCCTGCTCACCTGCGCGAGGTGATTCGCCGTGCCACCTTGGACATCAGCATCACGCCCGTGCTCTGCGGCTCCGCGTTCAAGAACAAGGGCGTGCAGCCGTTGATGGACGCGATCGTCGACTACCTGCCGTCGCCGCTCGACGTGCCGCCGATCGTTGGTGTGAACCCTGAAGGCCTCGAGGTCTCACGTCGCACTGACGACGACGAGCACTTCTCCGCGTTGGCGTTCAAGGTGGCGGTCGATCCGTATGTGGGCAAGCTCACCTATTTCCGCGTCTACTCCGGAACGCTGAAGGCCGGGTCGTACATCTACAACTCGAATCGGGCCAAGCGCGAGCGCATCAGCCGCATCCTCCAGATGCACGCCAACCACCGCGAGGACCGCAGCGAGATCTACGCGGGCGAGCTCGCCGCAGCCATCGGTCTCAAGGTGACGGGCACGGGCGACACGCTGTGCGAGCAGGCGCATCCGGTCATCCTCGAGTCCATGGAAATCCCAGAGCCGGTCATCTCGGTGGCGATCGAGCCCAAGACCAAGGCAGACGAGGAGAAGCTCGGCAATTCGTTGCAGCGTCTGGCCGAGGAGGACCCGACGTTCCGCGTCTACACCGACGAGGAGACGGGGCAGACCATCATCCAGGGCATGGGCGAGCTGCACCTCGAGATCATCGTCGATCGCCTGGTACGCGAGTTCGGCGTCGACGCCAACGTCGGCAAGCCGCAGGTCGCCTACCGTGAGACGGTGCGCCACAGGGTGGAGAAGGTCGAGGGGCGGTTCGTCCGTCAGACCGGGGGCCGCGGCCAGTACGGTCATGTCCTCATCAACCTCGAGCCCAACGAGCCCGGCGGCGGCTACGTCTTCGAGAGCCGCATCATGGGCGGCGTCGTGCCTCGCGACTACATCCCCTCCGTCGACGATGGCGTGCGTGAGGCGATGAACACCGGTGTGCTTGCGGGGTACCCGATGGTCGACATCAAGGTGGCGCTTGTCGACGGGAGCTACCACGAGGTCGACTCCTCCGACATGGCTTTCAAGATCGCCGGTTCGTTGGCGTTCAAGAACGCCGCCCAGAAGGCTAGGCCGGTCTTGCTCGAGCCTATGATGGCGGTCGAGGTTGTGACTCCCGCCAGCTTCATGGGCGATGTCATGGGCGATCTCAACGCCCGCCGCGGCCACATCGACGGCATGGAGCCGCGCGGCAACGCCCAGGTCATCTCGGCTACGGTCCCTCTCTCGACGATGTTCGGGTACGCTACCGATCTCCGCTCGGCAACCCAGGGTCGGGCCACCTACACGATGCAGTTCAAGCACTACGCCGAGGTGCCCGCGTCCATCGCCACGGAGATCGTGGCGAAGGTGCGCGGGAGCTGAGTCGATGAATGGGCCGGTGTTTGCCCCCGGGGCGCCGCCTCGTGTATACTGCCGGCCTTTGGTGCGGCAGACAGCCGTACCGATTTTTGTGTGACCTCAACCTCCGGGTTTCGGGAAAAGGAGCAGCAGACATGGCCAAGCAGAAGTTTGACCGCAGCAAGCCCCACATGAACGTGGGAACCATTGGTCACGTCGACCATGGGAAGACCACGCTCACTGCTGCGATCACGCTGGTGCTGCACAAACGCGGTGTCGGCAACACCGTCTTCACCGCTTTCGACATGATCGACAAGGCGCCGGAAGAGCGTGAACGCGGTATCACCATCGCCACCGCCCATGTCGAGTACGAGACGACCAAGCGCCACTACGCGCACGTCGACTGCCCCGGTCACGCCGACTACATCAAGAACATGATCACGGGTGCCGCCCAGATGGACGCTGCGATCCTGGTTGTGGGTGCCGACGACGGCCCGATGCCGCAGACCCGTGAGCACATTCTTCTCGCTCACCAGGTGAACGTGCCGAACATCATCGTGTACATGAACAAGGTCGACCTCGTCGACGACCCCGAGCTCATCGAGCTGGTCGAGATGGAGGTTCGGGAGCTGTTGTCCGAGTACGAGTTCCCGGGCGACGACATCCCCGTCATCAAGGGTTCGGCGCTGAAGGCGCTCGAATGCGGCTGCGGCAAGGACGACTGCGAGTGGTGCAAGTCGATCGTTGAGCTGACCGACGCCCTCGACGGCTACCTGCCCGAGCCCGAGCGCGACGTCGACAAGCCGTTCTTGATGCCGGTCGAGGACGTCTTCACGATCACCGGCCGTGGCACCGTCGCCACCGGGCGCGTCGAGCGCGGCATCATCAAGGTCGGCCAGGAGATCGAGATCGTCGGCATGCGCGACAAGCCGCTGAAGACGACCGTCACCGGCGTCGAGATGTTCCGCAAGCTGCTGGATCAGGGTCAGGCCGGCGACAACATCGGCATTCTGCTGCGTGGCACCAAGCGTGACGACGTGGAACGCGGCATGGTGTGCGCCAAGCCCGCCAGCATCACCGGCCACACGCAGTTCATGGCGCAAGTGTACGTCCTGAGCAAGGACGAAGGCGGCCGCCATACGCCGTTCTTCAACGGCTATCGTCCGCAGTTCTACTTCCGCACCACTGACGTCACCGGCGTCATCACGCTCGAAGAGGGCGTCGAGATGGTCATGCCGGGCGACAACACCGAGATGGAAGTCAAGCTGATCACCCCGATCGCCATGGAAGAGGGTCTGCGCTTCGCCATCCGCGAAGGTGGACGCACCGTGGGCGCTGGGGCGATCTCGAGGATCATCGCGTAAGGTCAGGACCGGACCCGGCCGGGCGCGCTTCTTGCGCGCTCGCGCGTGTGATACGCCCGGCCACGTGAACAGGACAGAGAAGGCTAGAGTGGCTCAGCAGAAGATACGCATCAGATTGAAGTCCTACGATCACGAGCTGATCGAGCGCAGCGCGCAGTCCATCGTGGAAACGGCGCAGCGCAGTGGCGCGACCATCTCTGGGCCCGTGCCGCTCCCCACTGAGAAGAACGTGTACTGCGTGATCAAGAGCCCGTTCAAGGACAAGGACTCCCGCGAGCACTTCGAGATCCGCACGCACAAACGGCTCATCGACATTCATCAGCCGACTCCCAAGACGGTCGATCAGCTGATGCGCCTCGATCTGCCGGCCGGTGTCCATATCGAGATCAAGCTGTAGAGCCATGGCAGGCATCATTGGCAAGAAGGTCGGCATGACCCAGCTCTTCGACGCTGACGGCAACGTCGTAGCCGTGACCGTCATCCAGGCTGGTCCATGCCCTGTGACCCAGGTGCGCACTCTCGATCGCGACGGCTACGAGGCCGTGCAGCTGGCGTTCGAGGAGTGCAAGGACAAGCACATCAGCAAGCCCGAGCTCGGTCACCTCAAGAAGGCGGGCCTGAAGCATGGCATGCGTCATCTCGCCGAGGTGGACGGCTTCGGCGACCTCAAGGTCGGCGACACCGTGACTGTCGAGGCGTTCGCGGACGGTCAGTCGGTGACGGTTGCGGGCGTCAGCAAGGGCAAGGGTTTCCAAGGCACGGTGAAGCGCCATCACTTCAGCCGTGGCCCCGAGACACACGGCTCGCACAATGTCCGCCAGCCCGGCTCTATCGGCGCGAGCGCCTATCCCAGTCGCGTGTTCAAGGGGATGCGCATGGGTGGGCACATGGGGGCGCAGCGGGTCACGCAGCAGGGTCTCAAGATCGTCCGTCGTGACGTGGAGAACAACCTGCTGCTCATCAAGGGCTCGGTGCCTGGCGCCAAGAACTCCGTCGTCATCATCAAGGGTAGGTAGTCGTGAGCGCCGACGAGAACAACATCACTCCAGACGCCGGATCTGCCGCTACGCCCGAGACGCCGGAGCGCAGCGCGGACGCCAAGCCGGCGAACATGAAGGCCGTCGCTGGCCGGGCGCGCAAGGCGCGCCCCGAGGCGGCGGCGCCGGCGTCCGCTTCGTCCGCGGTCGAGAAGGCCACGCCCGAGCCGCGCCACGGCGCGGCCGGAATGGCGACGGTCGTCGACGCCGGCGGCAAGGAGATCGAAACGCGGGCACTTGCGGCGTCGCGCTTCGCGCTTGCCGCGGACATCAACACGCTGCACCTGTCGGTACGTGCCGAGCAAGCCGCGCGTCGTCGCGGCACCGCGTCGTCGAAGACACGCGGCGAGGTCGCCGGCTCGACCGCCAAGCTGTTCCGCCAGAAGGGCACCGGCCGTGCCCGTGCCGGCAGCGTCAAGTCCCCGCTGCGTTCGGGCGGCGGTATCGTCTTTGGTCCGCGTCCGCGCAGCCACGAGATCAAGATCAACAAGAAGGTCGCGCGCC
>Ga0315295_10001133_pt1 | contig 22951 bp, 19 predicted proteins | sample YL17G14_0_MG_FD_204453 | JGI IMG/M metagenome (GOLD analysis project Ga0315295, IMG submission 204453) | Sediment microbial communities from Yellowstone Lake, YNP, Wyoming, USA - YL17G14_0 | ecosystem: Environmental > Aquatic > Freshwater > Lake > Sediment | place: USA: Wyoming | collected...
CGTGCCGGAGCTCGGCCTTGGTCATATATGGTTCTTTCCAGCAATCCGCCGGGATGACTCCCTTATAAACCTCTGCGGCGTCGTTAACAATCTGGAAGATCGCCTTGAAATCTTTACTGACACACGGCCTTATCATGATCAATCAGATAGTAAAAAGTGAAAAGTGAAAAGTGAAAAGTAAGATGTGAAATTAACAATAAATATTTATTTTATTTCCTATTTTTTCTAACCACCTAGCTACCCAACCACCATCTTTTCCCCATAACCCATCACCCTGCTTTTTGCCTTTCACCTTTGCCCTTTGACCTTTCGGCTTTAACCTTTCAGCTTTCACCTGTTACCTGTCTTTTATCCATTCATCCCACGCCGGCCGGCAGGTGCCGTCACTCCGGCACAAACCCATGGTCTGGAAAGGCACGGTGGTATTCGGGTCGAAAAGAAAGCTCCAGATCGCCATTTCCGGTTCCGTATCCTTGACCAGGTTGAAAAAGGTATCGACAAACCGGGCCTGTTCCTCGTCACTGCTCTCCCAGCCGGCCGGGCTGGCCGCGGCATACCAGCCGATCTCGGTGAAGGCGACCGGCTTCACGGTGTGGGAGATGATTTCCGCGTAGTAGCCCGCCGGGATATCCGCGGGGTCCTGGTAAATCAGGCATGGATAGGTGGTAAAGGCGGCCAGGTCAGATTTGGGAAACCGGTCGAGGAGCGGCCACTCCGCCTGCGCTGGGTCGTTTACGCCCCCGAAAAGGCCGCCGGAAAACCCCTGCATTTTTTCCAGCTGAAATATGGTAAACACCTTCGTATCCGGGGATACCGCCTTCACGGCGTCGTAAACCTCGCTGAAAAAGGCGGCAAAATCATCAAAATCCCCCGGGGATTTCTCGAAGAGGATATTCACCTCGATTCCAAAGGCCATGTAAGCGGGCTGGTATTTCTCGGCATAGCCGGCCGCGTAAGCGAGGTAGTTATTCTTGTTGGCGGTATCGAGGGGGCGGACAAGACTGCCGGTATCCTGGATGAAAAACTGGGAGATGGTGAGCGGGGTATAATCGTAGGTAGAGGCCATCTCCGCCAGGAAAATGGGCGCCCCGTTTCTGGAGGGATCGAGCTCGTTCCAATCGCCGGCCCAGGTGATGATATCCCCATTGCCGGCGGCCTTTTCAAAGAAGGCGGTCACGTCTGCGGTTGAGAAACTCAGGGGGGAAATGCTCACCCCCTTAAGAATCTTGTGCGTAACCGGCGGTGTATTATTCCCGTTGTCCTGATTGTCCTGGCTTTTCCCGTTGCCGCAGGCAAACAGCGCCCCGGCGCAGAAAACCCCCAGAACCGCCTGCGTTATCCGTATTCTTTTCATCATTATTTTCTTTTCTTTTTTTGTCCTCTTCTTCTCTAACCACCTAACAACCAAACAACCTTGTTTTTCTGCTTTTTACTTTTGCTCTCTGCTTTTTACTTTTGCTCTCTGCTTTTTACTTTTGCTCTCTGCTCTTTGCTCTCTACGCTTTGCCCTTTGCGCTTTGCGCTTTGCGCTTTCCTCTTTGCTCTTTACCCTTTCACCTTTCACCTTTCAGCTTTCACCTGTCACCTGTTACCTGCTCTTTGCTCCCTGCCCCCTGCCCTTTTCTATCGGCGGTCCGCGGTCAGCCGTCGGCGGTCAATCAATCTCTACACATATTCCTGATATTCCGGCTCATACATTTGAGACTTAATGTAGGCCGACAGGTCTGCGGGCCTCGGCCGGGTGGCGAGCTTGCGCCGATAGGCTTCTTCGGCGACCGCGGCGGCGATGACCGCGGAAAACTCGCGGACCCGGATTATGTCCGGATAAAGGCAACCCTTTTCAATATCTTCCGGAGAAGCCGCCTGTGCCAAGGCTTTGGCAGCGAGAAAAAACATCCCGTCCGTCACCCGCCGAGCCCCCGAGGCGACCACCCCCAACCCCACCCCCGGGAAAATGTAGGCGTTGTTTCCCTGGGATGGCACGAAGGTCTTACCGTCAATGGTTAAGGCCTCAAACGGGCTTCCGCTGGCGAAAATCGCCCGACCCTTGGTCCAGGTGTAGGCTTCCGCCGCGGTGCACTCGGCGTTGGCGGTGGGATTGGAGAGAGCCAGAATGATGGGTCTTTTATTGATCCGCGCCATCGCTTCCACGATGGCTTTCGTGAATGTTCCCGGCTGGGCCGAAACCCCGATGATCGCGGTCGGCTTCAACGACTCGACGGCGGTGAGAAAATCCGGCAGAAACGCGTGGTCATGGGCATACGGAAGCTTGTGCTCGGCCAGATCCTGGCGGCTTTTCACCACCAGCCCCTGGGAATCGACAAACCAGCACCTCCGGCGCGCTTCCGTCCCGGTCAGCCCCGCCTCGATCAGAGCGGAGACAACCAGGTCGGCGATCCCGATGCCCGCTTCACCCGCGCCGAGAAAAAGGAGTCTCTGATTCCTGATCTCGCCCCCGGTGATCCGCATGGCGGAATAAAGCCCGGCCAGGGTGGCGGCGGCGGTTCCCTGGATATCGTCGTTAAACACGCAGAAGCGATCCCGGTATTTCTTCAAAAAGCGAAACGCGTTGGCGGTGGCGAAATCCTCGAACTGGATGAGCGTATGGGGGTAAAGCTTATGGGCCGTGTTCATGAACTCATCGATCAGCTCGTCATAGGCCTGGCCGCGCAAGCGGCGCCGCGGGATGCCGATATAGAGAGGATCGTTGAGCAGCGTCGCGTTATCCGTGCCCACGTCCAGGGTCACCGGCAGACTTAGTTGCGGGTGAATGCCCGCGCAGGCCGTATAAAGCGCCAGCTTGCCCACGGGGATGCCCATGCCGTTGGCGCCCAGGTCCCCCAGTCCCAGGATCCGCTCGCCGTCCGTGACCACGATGATGCGGATATCCTTAAAAGCCCAGTTTTTCATATGATGTTGCACCTTACCCCGGTCGTTGGCCGAGATATAAATGCCCCGGGGCCGGCGGAAAATATGGGCGTATTCCTGGCAAGCACTGCCGACTGTCGGGGTGTAAATGATCGGCATCATTTCCCGGAGGTTATCTATCACCACCCGGTAGAACAAAGCCCGGTTTCGGTCCTGGAGATCGATCATAAAATTGTATCGTTCCAGGTTGGAGGATTTCAGGCGGACATTTTCCATCACCCGCGCGGCCTGCTCCCGGATCGTCATCACCCGCGGTGGTAAGAGCCCTTCGAGCCCCAGGGCCTCCCGTTCCGCCTCGGTGAACGCCGTGCCCTTGTTCAGAAACGGGTCGTGAAGAATTTCCACCCCGGTGGGAAACTTTTTCGGCAAAGATTTTTTTCGTTTTCGGTTTTTAGCTTCAGGCATGTCAGCATCTCTCCTTAATATTAAGCCTATGTCCCGATTCCGTTTTTAACAAGATATTCTGGATTTTAAACATGGCTCCCTTCTCTGGCTTCCTCGTTAAAGAATATTTCTGTTCTGGCCCCCGCCGGTTATAATCCCTGGCGACAAATATGGAAACAATTAGTTGACAATTAAGCTGCGGTTTTTATAGAATTTGATCATGACCGTAAAATACGAGCCCCGCTTCCAGCGCTCGGCCTGGCTGGTCCAAGACCTGGGCCGGGCTTCCGCCTTATGCGCCTGGATCCAGGAGCAGTCCGTGGATGTCTCCTGGATTGCGCCGACCCAGCGCGACGCCCTGGTGCGCCTGGCGCATTACTCCACCCGCATCGAAGGGAACCCCTTAACCCTACCGGAAGTTCAAGATCTCGCCCGGGGAAGGCAGAACCTGGAGACAGCTGATCCGGCCCGGAGAGAGGTTTTGAATTATTTTGCCGCGCTCCGCTGGATCTGGAAAAGAAGCCCTTCCCGGCTGATCGGAGAAAGAGATCTGCTCCATCTCCACAAACTCCTGTCCCAGGGAATCCTCCCGGGATCGGAATCCGGCGCCTACAAGACCCGGCCGAACGCCGTCTTTCGGGGGAACCGGATAATTTATCAACCGCCTCCCCCTGAGGCAGCTCCTATTCTCACTCGGTCTCTGTTAAAATGGCTGTATTCCCGCCCCGCCTGGAGAGAACACGCGGTGATCGTGGCCGCCGTCGCCCATCACCGCCTGGTTTCGATCCATCCGTTCAGCGACGGGAACGGCCGGGCGGCCCGGCTCCTGGAATCCTGGATCCTTTTCAGCCGGGGATTCGATACCAACCACATCTTTGCCCTGGACGAATTCTTCGACCAAGATCGGGAACGATACTATCGTGAAATCCAGAAGGTGCGGGGTCAGGCGGATGATCTCACTTCCTGGCTGGAGTACGTAGGGGAAGGAATCGTCGAAACCCTCCGGAAAACCCAGCAGCGCATTCAAACCCTGCGCACGCAAGGTCCGGAGACAAAAATCACCCTCAATCGGAAACAGGAAAGAATCCTGCGGATCCTCGCTGAGTCGCCCCGTCTGGGCGGAGGCGAGCTGGCACGCTCGCTGGGGATGACCCGCAGTCATCTCAGCAAAGTTATGAAACCTTTGGTCCAGGCCGGGCTGATTAAAAAAGAGGGGTCCACCAAGGCCGCCGTTTATCGTTTATCCTAAGCGCGATAAGCTCAACGAAATAAGGGGTCAGCCCTTGACATTGGACAAAAGCGCCTCGATTTTCTTCCCCAGCTTCCGATCCTCTGCAACCCGCGGGGAATATCGCTTGACCAACTTCGATACCGCCGAAAAACTGATACCCCCGAACATGTCTCCAATCTGACGATTCGTCAAACCGGAATACCTCTTCAAAAGATAAATCGCCAGATTCCGGATCTCCCCTCTCTTCAGCAAAACCTCTTCCCGGGGAACTTTATAAGCATCGCAAATGAGTTCCAGAATCTCCTCCGACCCCGACACCGGATTCATCTTCCTCCGGTGCGATATCTCCTGCTTTCCCTCCCACGTCTCCTTCGCCCGCTTCAGGGCCGACTTGATAAATCGCTCCTCACCCAAAACCATCCCCGCGTATACCTTCTTCAAAGGACTCTCAACTTCCTGCCCGATCTCCCGTTCCGTAAAATACCGGTATCTCTCGAACGCCTCCTTGGGCTTATTAGATACCATCCCCAGGATCATATCCCGATCCACGATGCTCTCTCCCGCCGGAAATATGTATGATCGGTAACTTGAATAAGCATAATCCTCCGGCTTTTCTACCATCCTGGCCCGCACCGGGTTCAAATGCATATACCGGCTCAATTCCTCCAGATAATTATCTCGATCCACCAGGAGCGCCTTATATCTCCCCTGGAATAAATGCCCCACCCGCCGGTTATGACGATTGAAATATCCCGTATACGATCCGTTAATATAATGCATCAGCCGATTCAGGTTGGCCTCCGGCGTCTCGATCAATAAATGAAAATGATTGGTCATCAAAACATAGGCATGGAGCTTATAACCGAACTTCTCCCGGGCCTCGTAAAGATAGGTCTTAAACTGCTCGTAATCCTCCGGCGCGGAAAAGATCTCCTTCTTCTCATTTCCCCGGGAGGTCACATGATAAAATGCCCCCTCATATTCAACCCGCAACGGTCTGGCCATGGCGTTTATCCCTCCTGATGGTGTTTTCTTAATTTTTCATCATTCTATCCCCAACAATATCCAATATCAAGGGCTGACCCCTTCTTTTCTCACCTCGCCTCTCCCCACAAGGGGGAGAGGAATATTATCAAATGATTTCTGGATTCCCGTTTCCACGGGAATGACAATTAAGAAAAGGGACGCAACCTAAAGGTTGCGGCTACCGAGCTCTGCGAGCCCGACGTAGCCGTGAAAAAGTCTGAGCCACCTATCACCCATCACCTATGACCTATCACCTATCAAGGGATTTTTCCTTCCAAAGATGATAGATCGCGGGATAGACGAGAAGCTCCATCAAGGCGGAGGTCAAAATGCCGCCGATCATCGGGGCGGCGATTCGTTTCATCACCTCCGCCCCCGTCCCCTGGCTCCACATGATCGGCAGAAGGCCCAGGGCGATCGCGGCCACGGTCATGATCTTGGGCCTGATCCTCTGGACTGCGCCCTCCGAGACGGCCCGGGTCAGGTCGGCCAGGCTTGAGAGTCGCCCCTCGCTCTTATGGCGGTTGTATGACTCATCCAAATAGATGAGCATCACCACCCCGGTTTCGGCGTCCACCCCGAGCAAGGCGATAATCCCCACCCAGACCGCCACGCTCAGGTTGTAGTCAAGAATGTATAAAATCCAGATCGCCCCCACCAGGGAGAAGGGCACGGCCAGGAGAACGATCAAAACCTCGGGGACCGATTTCTTGTTGAAATACAAAAGGAGAAATACGAGTAAAAGCACCAGGGGAATAACCAGGGTGAGCCTTTTCTTGACCCTCTCCAGGTTTTCATACTGCCCCGTCCAGGTAAGCGTGTAACCGGTGGGCATCTGCAGATGCTCGGCAATTTTGGCGTTGGCCTCCTTCACATAGTCGGCGATATCGCGTCCGCCCGCATCAATATATATATACGCGGTCCGGAACCCGTTTTCATCCCGAATCATGGCGGGCCCGGTGGCCTGCTTGATCTCCGCCAATTGCTCCAGGGGAATAAACCGGCCCCCGCCCGCGGGCACCTGAACCCGCTTTAATCTTTCGATGTCATCCCTGAATTCGCGGCTCAAGCGGACATTTACCGGGTAACGCTCCCGGCCCTCGATCGTGGTGGTGACGTTCATTCCCCCGATGGCCGACTGGATCACCTCTTCCACGTCATCAATCGTCAGCCCATAACGCGCGATCGCCTCCCGCAAGATTCCGATATCCACGAAATAACCTTCCGCCGCCTTTTCGGCGTAAACGCTCTTCGTCCCCTTCACCCCCTGCAAGGCCATGCTGATGTGCTCCCCGAGCCGCTGGACCATTTCGAGGTCATCACCCGAGATCCTGATCCCCAGGGGCGACCTGATCCCGGTGCTGAGCATATCCACCCGGGCCTTGATCGGCATCGTGAAGGCCCCCGCGTTGGAAACCCCGGGCAGGGTGAGGGCCTGGTTCATCTCCGCGATCAGTTTTTCCAGGGTCATCCCCTTCCGCCATTCCTTCTTTGGCTTCAGGACGATCGTGGTCTCCATCATGCTGAAGGGGGCCGGATCGGTGGCGGTATCCGCCCGCCCGGATTTCCCGAAAACCGACTGGACCTCGGGGAAGCTCTTAATAATCTTGTCCTGCACCTGGAGCAGGCGGCCCGCCTCGGTTACAGAGATGCCGGGGCTGGTCATCGGCATGTAAAGAATGGTTCCTTCATTTAAAGGAGGCATGAACTCGGAATGCCGGGGGAAAACGAGCCAGCAGGCCGCGCTGGCCAGCAGGACGGCCCCGGCGATTGCCACCGTGGCCCCTCGGTGCGCGAGAACCTTCTCCACCAGGGGATGGTAGAGCCGGATCAGCCCGCGGGTGACCGGGTTTTTCGCCTCGGGGGTGATTTTGCCCCGGACGAAGAAATCCATGATCGCCGGCACCAGGCTCACGGACAAAAGCGCGGCGAAGAACATGGCGAAGACCTTGGTAAAGGCCAGGGGGCGGAAGAGCCGGCCCTCCTGGGCCTCCAGGACGAAAACCGGGAGGAAGGAAACCGTAATCACCAGGAGAGACAAGAAAAGGGGACGCCCCACCTGCTGGGCGGCCCGGAGGATGACCTCCTTCCGGTCCGCTCCGGGTCCCGCGCGCTCGAGATGCTTGTGGGCGTTCTCGATCATCACGATCGCGGCGTCCACCATCGCCCCGATCGCGATCGCGATCCCGCCGAGCGACATGATGTTGGCGGTGACCTTCAGGAAGAACATCGGGATAAAGGCCAGGAGAACCGCGATCGGGAGCATGATGATGACCACCAGCGCCGAACGGAAGTGGTAGAGGAAGAGGATGCTGACCAGGCTGACGATGACACCCTCCTCGATCAGTTTCTGTTTCAGGGTGGAAATCGCCCTTTTCACCAGTTCCGAACGGTCGTAGGTGGTGACGATCTCCACGCCCTCCGGAAGGGAACCCTTGATGCTCTCGATCCGGGCCTTGACCCGGTTGATGACCGCGAGGGCGTTCTCGCCTGTCCGCATCACCACAATTCCGCCCACCACCTCGCCCTCGCCGTTCAGCTCCACCACCCCGCGGCGGAGGTCGGAACCCACCACCACACTGGCGACGTCACCCAGGAGGACGGGGGTCCCGTTGGAGCTTACCCCCACCACGACTTGCTGCAAATCGGAAATTGACTTGAGATAACCCCGGCCCCGAACCATGTATTCCCGGCCGGAGAATTCCAGGACCCTCCCATCCACGTCCCGGTTCGAGGCCTGGATCTTCATGATCACGTCGCGGATGGAGAGGTTGTAGGCCACCAGCTTGTTGGGATCGAGATTCACCTGGTATTGCTTGACGAACCCGCCCACCGAGGCCACCTCGGCCACCCCTTCCACGGAGGAAAGCTCGTAACGCAGGTACCAGTCCTGGAGCGTGCGGAGGGAACCCAGGTCGGAATTCCCGGTCCGGTCCACCAGGGCGTATTCGTAAACCCAGCCCAGGCCGGTGGCGTCCGGGCCCAGGGCGGGGCTCACCCCGGGGGGAAGCTTGCCCCCGATCTGTTGCAGGTACTCGAGCACCCGCGAACGGGCCCAGTAGATGTCGGTCCCTTCGTTGAAAACTACGTAGACATAGGAGAAGCCCAGGTCGGAGATCCCGCGGACGGTTTTCACCCCGGGGGTGGAGACCAGGGCCGAGACGATCGGGTAGGTGATCTGGTCCTCGATCAGGTCGGGGCTCCGGCCCTCCCACTTGGTGTAAACGATGACCTGGGTGTCGGTCAGGTCGGGGATGGCGTCCAGGGAGATATTATTGATCGCCCACCAGCCCCCGATCACGCCGAAAAGCGTGAGGACCAAGATGGGGAACTTGTTCCGGGAACAGTACTCGATGAATTTCTCGATCATTGATATTTAAGTAGCCGGTATCCGGTCACCGGTAACCAGTTAATTGGAACCGGTTTTTGATGTTTTTTTTATTCCGCGGTCGGTGGTCAGCTAATGATGATGTCCCCCCGTCCCCCCCTGTCCCTTGCCGAAGCCCTCCAGGGCGGATTTCAGGCGCGACTCGGAGTCCACCAGGAAATTGGCGGAGGTCACCACCTTATCCCCTTCCTTCACGCCGGAAAGCACCTCGAGGAAATCATCCCCCTGGATCCCCAGGCGCACCTCCCGCGGCTCGAAGTAACCGTTGCCCCGGTCCACGAACACGATCTTCTTCTCCCCCGCATCCAGGACCGCCCCGTCCGGGATGACCAGGCGTTGGCCGTAATCCACCTCGATCTCGACGTCCAAGAACATCTTGGGCTTCAGGCGGTAGCCCGGATTGGCCAGCTCGAACCGGACCCGGTCGGTGCGGGTGTCGGCATTAAGGTAGGGGAAAATATATTTGACCCGGGCCTGAAAGGTTTCCCCCGGGAGGGAGGACGATTTCAAAACCGCCGTTTGCCCCACCTTGATCAGGGGAATTTCATTTTCATAAATATCAGCGTAAACCCAGACCTGGGATAGATCGGCGATCTTATACAGCTCCTGGCCGGAGGTGATCTTGTCCCCCTGCGAAACCCCCTTCTCAATCACGAAGCCGGCGGAGGGCGAATTCAGGGTCAGGGTCTTCTTCGCCACCCCGCTCTTCTCGAGCCCGGCGATCTGATCGCCGCTGATGTCCCAGAGCTCGAGTTTCCGGCGCGAAGCCGAGAGGAGGCTCGCGGCATCCCCCTTGACCTCCTCCGAACCGCTCCCCGAGATCATCCCCCCGGCCTTCCGGGCCAGGAGATACTCCTCCTGGGCGGAAACCAGTTCGGGGCTGTAGATCTCGAGCAGGGGCTGGCCCTTCTTGACCAGCTGACCGGTGTAATCCACATAAAGCTTCTCCGCCCAGCCTTCAAACTTGGCGTTCACCGTGGAAAGGGAAGGTTCCCGGTAATCCACCCAGCCCACGGCCCGGATGGTTTTCGCGAACGGCTTGACCGCCACCTCGTCGGTGGTGACCCCGATCAACTGCTGTTTGTCCGGCCCGATTTTGATGGGGGCGAATCCTTCGGGTGTGGGCACCCTCGGGACAAGCCCCTCGGGAGAATCTGACTTCGGGGCCGCCGTGGTTCCGGCCGGGGCGGCTTCCTTCGGCTTTTGGGCGGTTTCTTTCCGGCCGCAGAAAATGATTAAACCGCTGAAAATCAGGATTATCGTCAGAAATATTTTCAATCCTTTGCTCATTTACTTATTTCCTTTCCAATTAATCTCTCGATCCGGGCCAGGGCCTTCTGATACTCGGCCAGTTGTTCGTAATACTCGAGCTGGTGGTTGAACAGGACCGTGACGCTGTCAAGGAGGGCCAGGAAATCCACCTGTCCCACGGTATAGCCCGCGAGCGTCGATTCCAGGGAAAGCCGGCACTGGGAAAGAATCCCATTCTGGTAAAGATTGACCAGGGTCTCCGCGGTGGAAACGATCTGATACTCTTTCTTGAGCTCGCCCAGCACCTCCTGGAGGGTCGCCTGTTTCTCCTGCTCGGACCGGTAGAGCCCCGCCTCCGCCTGTTTCACCTCGTTCCCCTGCCGCTTCCAGAAATAAAGAGGGAGGTTGAGGCTGACCCCGGCGCTCCACATGTCCCCCATCGCGAGCCCCTTCCGGTACCCGTAAGCCCCGCTCACCTGGAAATCCGGAACGTAGCCCCACCGGGCGACCCGACGCATCAACCGACTCTGCTCGATCATCTTCTCCCGGGCCTGCAGTTCCGGGTTCCCCTTCCGGGCGAGCTCCTGTAACTCCTCGAAGGTAAGCTTGAAATCGGTCTTTTTCACCTCGCCCGGAATCCCCAGTTCCGCCTCCGGGGGTCGGTTCAGGAGCCGGTTCAGCTCCGTCCCGGCGTTATCCCGCTTCTGCTTTTGCTGGAGGAGCCAGGTTTCGAGCTTGGCCACCTCGACCTGGGCCCGGAGCACATCCGCCTGGGCCCCCTTGCCCACCGAGTAGCGGGACTCGGCGGCCTGCCTGAAGCCCGTCATGGTCTCCTTCACTTTTTCCGCGGATTCGATGGCCCGGGCGAAGTACCACCAGTCATAAAAAGCGCTCTTCAGCCGGGACAGGACATCCAGTTCCACCGCCCGGTACTGGAGTTCCCGGGCCAGGGTTTCCTGCTCGGCCACCGCCCGGTTCAAACTCAGTTTTCCGGGGAAGGGAATCTCCTGGGAGAGGGAGAATTCCAGAACGGACATCGGTTGTTTGCCCAGGGAAAAGCCGGAACCGTCGTTGGTGAGCTTGACCATGAACATCGGGTCGGGCCAAATCCGGGTTCCGGCGGTGAGGTAGCCTGAAGCCTTCCACTCCCACTCGGCGGCCTTGAGCTCCGGGTTATTTGCGCGGGCCTCGGCCACCAGGCTTTCCAGCGAAACTGTTTTAGCTTCCTCCGCGCGGGCGAAGGAAAACATTCCGGATAAAAAAAAGATCGTGATAATTCTCAAAAGATATCTGAAATTCACTCCACCCTCTCCCACGCCCTCCCCCCTCAAGGGGGAGGGAATATATTTTTTTCGCTTCCGGTTACCGGATACTTGATACTGATTACTGGTATTTCTTCGCCTCGTCCACGATCTTCACGATCGCTCGGCCCACCTCCTCGGCGATCGCCTTAATGTCAGCCCCGGGATAAAAATCTGCAACCACCCGCGGTCTTAACGCCGAGATATAGGTTCTCCCCTTTTCCACGTAAACGCTGATCGGGCAGGGAAGCATCAAGGAAATCTTGACGTCCTTTTCCAGGAGCTGACTGGCGCTTTTGGCGTTGCAGATCTCGATGATTTTAAGAGGCTCGCGGTCAAATCCCTGGGCGCAAAGGGTGGCCTTGACGTCGTGGACATGGAGAACGGAAAAACCGTTTTCCTTGGCCCGGGCCTCGACCGCCGCCACGGCTTCATCAAATTTTTTCAGGGCCTCGACGGTGTAATCAAACTGTCCCATGTTTGCTCCGTTCAATAATCCCCCTCACCTATCCTCTCCCCACAAGGGGGAGAGGGAAAAATAGGGGACGCAACCTAAAGGTTAGTTCAAGCTTTTAACTCTTTTTACTTTTTACTTTTAACTTTTAACTTTTTACTTGAGGATGGGGGCGCCACGTTCAGGGCCTGGTAAAACGCCTTCCAGAACGGATCCACGATCGGATGTTTTAGCTCCTTCTCCTTCCCGCCTTCGACCAGGATCATCCCCCGCTTGGGTTCGACCAGTTCCCCCACGATCGAGGATTTGATTCCCTTCCTTCGAAGCGCCTGGACCACCCGGCCGGCTTTAGGTTTCCGGCAGGAGATGATCAGGGTGCCCTCGCTGATCGAGGCGTAGGGATCGATCCCGAAATATTCGCAGATCTCTGGGACGCACTCCTCCACCACGATCTTTTCCTTTTCCACCCGCACCCCGAGGCCGGCCGCCTGGGCGAGTTCGTAAAGCCCGCCCCAGATCCCGCACTCGGTAGCGTCGTGCATCGCGGTCACGCCGTCCTTCCGGACCCCCACGCTCACCGCGGTCATCGCGTCCTTGACCACGGTCATTTGGTAAAAAATCTTTTCCGCTTTTTCCCGGAATCGCCGACCGAACTCCTTTTCCAAAAGCCGGGGAAACATCGCGGCGAAGATCCCGCTGGCCTCGATCGCCGGGCCCTTGGTGATAATAATCTGGTCGCCCGCCCGGGCGAATTTCGGTGTGACATATTCATCCTTGCCGCCTACGCTCATCACCACCGCCCCGCCCACCATCGGGTAATTGCAGTTGTCGTAGCGGCCGGTGTGCCCGCAGATCACCGCGATGCCCATCTTCCGGCATTCCCGGTGGATCGTTTCCCAGACGATTTCGAGGGCCTGCTTGCCCATCCCGAGGGGAAGGTTCAGATCGATCGCCAGGTAGCGGGGCGGAAGGCCGGAGGTGGCGGCGTCGGAGGCGAGGATATGGATGGCAAACCAGGCCGCCCTTTCCCAGCCGTACTCGGGAACGATGAAAACCGGGTCGGAGGTCAGGGCCACCGCCTGCCCGCCGATCTCGATGATCCCCACATCCACGCCGTGCTGGGGTCCGACCAGGATGTTTTTATTCTTCGCCCCCAGGCGCGGATAGATCAATTCATTAAATATCTCGGGTGAAATCTTCCCGATTTCCGGCAATTTGCTCATTTTTCTCCTCCTGAAAGTAATAAATCCCCGGTTAAATTATTGCCACAAATGGCGGTTTTGCCAACCAACCATAAAAAGCCCGCGGCTTTTTGTGGTTTCTAGTTTCTAGTCTCGAGTTGGCAGTTTAAACCCGAAAAATGCCGTCATTATTTCCTAGTGTTTTGTAGTTGCCCAATTTACTTGTCCCGACTTCAGGGGGATTTATCCCGACAACGGAGGGATCGGGCGACTTTGAAAACCGCCGATCCCCCCAGAGACGGGACAAGTGAATCGGCAGACTACAAAAAATTCCACCCACGAACTACGGAGGAATGGATTCAATCATATTTTTCGGGTTAATTGCTTTGGCTCGGATTTAACCGGCCATTGACTACCGGTTTACTGTCAGTAAGTTTTTTTCGGCGAAGCTGAAGTAGCCGTCCTTGCCCACCACGATATGATCCAGAATCCGGAGGTCCATCGGACGGGCCACCTCGGCCAGGGCCTGGGTGAGTCTTTTGTCCTCGGGTGACGGCTCCGAGTATCCGCTCGGGTGGTTGTGGACGAGGATGATCCCGGCGGCCTTATGCTTCAAGGCCGCCTCGATCAAACGGCGGGGATACATCACGGTGTGGTCCACCGTGCCTTTCTGAATAATCTCGTGGCCGAGGACCCGGTTCTTGGTATTCAGGTAAATCGCCAGGAAAACCTCGTGGTCCAGCCCGGAGAGACTGACCCGGGCGAAATCGATCGCCGCCTGGGGCGAGGAAACCAGGTCGCGGCCCTTCATCCCCTCGGACAGGTATTCCCCCTGCAGTTCCTTGACCACCCGGATGAGCACGGCGGAGATGGGGCCGATCCCCTTGACTTCATCGAGCTCTTTCTGGCCGGCGTCGAGAACCCCGGAGAGGCTCCCAAATGTCTTGATCAGATCCTTGGCAATGGGCTTGACGTCACACCGGGGGATGGCGTAGGTGAGTAGAAGCTCGAGCAGTTCATAATCGTGGAAACCTTCGGCGCCCCCCTTCCCAAACCTCTCGCGCAGGCGTTTCCGGTGCCCGAGGTAATGCGGCTTTTCTTTCATGCTTTTAGCTCCAAGCGATCAGCTTTCAGCCTTCCGCGAAAACCACTTAAAGCTCGATAAATCGAGCAACAACCTAAGTACTGCAACTGATGAGTTGTTATCGCCTTCGACAATCGTAAATCGTCAATCGTCAATTTTCTCCTTGATCCCCCCGCAGGGCCTCCTACTGGACGCTGTATTCCGTAGTGGCCACCGTATTGTTTCCGGTCACCAGGATCCCCATCACCCGGAAGTTCCCCGGGCCGTAGGTATGGGTAAAGGACGACATCAGGATATGGCCATAACTCTGGGGATTCGGAAAGGTGAGAGTGCCCATCGGGGTGGTGCCCCCCAGAAGCTGCTGCTCGATCTCGAGCTCGACGGTTGAGCCGCCCATGTCGGCGGCGCTCTCGAGCCGGAAATAAATCTGAGGCGTGCCGGTAAAGGTGTCGGTTTCCCCCGTCAGGGTAAAATTATTCGTGTTCATTCCCATTCCCAGCGTCAGGCTGTCGGTAAACGAATCCCCTCCTCCGCCACAGCCGCCGGCCACGATGAGAATAAAAATGGCCAATCCGATCAGCTTTTTCATCTTTGTCCTCCTCTACTTGTTTGATTCTGCCCGCGCTTTAATACCTGCATTCCTTTTGTTGACTCCCTCGAACCCTGGGACCCTCGGCCTCTTGAACCCTCATTGGTTTCTCTGGTTTTTCTGTTTGATCTCATCGTTCATTGCTCTCGCAGCCTAAAGGCTACGGCTACCCTCGGACCCTTGAATCCTTGAACCCTCGAACCCTGTCTTTCAGTGTTCCCCGAACTCGCCCCGGACGAGTTCAAGGGCGTGGTAGAGCACCGGTTCCAGGAACTCGAGGCACTCCCGGACGGCCTTGGGGCTCCCGGGCAGGTTGATGATCAGGGTTTTCTTCCGGATCCCGGCCCGGCCCCGGGAGAGGATCCCGTGCGGGGTTTTTTTAAAGCTCTCGGCCCGGAGGTGCTCGGCGATCCCGGGCATCTCCTTCTCGATCACCGCCAGGGTGGCTTCAGGGGTGACATCGCGGGGGGCAGGCCCGGTGCCCCCCGTTGTCATGATCAGGGCGATCTCGCCCCGATCCGATAATTCCCTGAGCTTCTTTTCAATGAGAGGCCTCTCGTCCGGGACAATCTCCAGGATCGGAACCCCGAAACCCTTCGCTTCCAGGAGCTCCTTTAACAGGGGACCGCTCTGGTCCTTCCGCTGTCCGGTGGAACCCTTGTCACTGATGGTGAGAACGGCGCAATTAAATTTGGTCATCTGGTCTATCTGGTTTCTTTAGTTTCTTTGGTTTGTTTGGTCCATCTGGTTTTCATTCGTCATTCGTCAATCTGGATATAAATTAACGCAGGCTACCCGTTCGGGTTCTTGTCCTGAGGACCCTCAGGGTCCGTAGGAAAGCCTGCGGCTATCACTATTTAGAATATGATTCCCAGCCTTCTAGCGTCCTATCTTGTGCTTGCGATAAACCGCGCGGAAGGCGAGGAAGATACAGACCAAGGCGGGGATGGTGACCACACCGAGAATGGTGATGTAAGGCCGGGTCACGATCAGCGAGGGCAGGAAAGCCGAGGTCAGCCAGAAAGAAAAGATCGCGATCAGTGGATAGTAATCAACTCGGTGCTTCATAGAATCACCTCGCACAGATTCAAACGGATGAAAGCAGATTCAGAAGGATAAATAATCCGTTTGCATCCGTTCCTTTCCGTTTGCATCTGTTTCCTCACTAGATTCCTCCTAGGGTCAGGTTGATCGGCTCGGGGAATAAAGGCATTACGATGGTCCCATAGAGCCCGAAGAAGATTAATATCCCCACTTCGAGGAGAAGCAGAATGCCGTAGAAACGGAGCATCGCCCAGGTCTGCCCGTAGCGTTTCTCCATCACTGTAAGTTTATCGAACACCAGGGCGAAGAGGAAAATCAGAAGGAACCAGCCGATGAAGTTGGAAAGCGGAATCGAGAAAATGTTGATCTTGTCGGGGGAAAGCCAAAACCACGTCTTCCATTCCGGCGAGGTCTGGACTGGGTCGACCCAGAGGTCAATGTTCATCGCGATCAAGCCTCCGCAGATTGCCCGGGTCCAAAGACCGCTGTTCTTCAGAATCAGCGAGGAGATGTAAACGCAGGCATAGGCGATGAAATACCAGCCCAGGCAGGCCATGACCGGGGTCTCGAAGAACCATAAGAAAGCCCGGCTGAAATAGTAAGTTTCTTGGATCCCGCTGAAGCGCCCCGCCAGGATCCACATCGATTCCTCGAGCCCGGTGAAAACGAAGGAACCGGAAAGAAACATCGAGGCCTGCCAAGGCCCGAAATATTTGAGGGAATGAACAAAGCAAATATAGGCAAGCCCGATCGGGATCAGGTCCTGTATCAGAAGCGAAGGAAAATCATAAAAGGGAATGCCCTCGTGCGAAGGGACGCTGAGCACCCCGGGAAAAAAGTGGTGGAGGATGGTGCTGGCGAGGATCAGGACTCCCAGGATCCCGAAGTTGATGGTAAGAAGCTGCTTTTCTTCCGGTTTGATTTTTCCCATGGTCGAGTTATCCCATTGTACTAACTCGGTCGATTTTTTCAAGGTAAAGAGAGTCAGCGCTGGGTTAGCCGCCGGTTATTCCTGTCCCATCCCATGCGGGAGGAATCCGGAAGAATAAGGAGTTCCTGGATCCCTGCTGGAGTTTATCCCGCACTCTGATGCGGGGCAGGAATGACGCCATAAAGAAGCAGGGCGGCCCTTCAGCCGCCTCGATTGAGCGCAACTTTGGTTTAACCAGAAACCAGAAACTAGAGACCCGAAACTGTCTTTATATATTCCGCAATCCCTCCGGGCCGTAAGCCCTACAGGGCCGGAGGCCGCATTCCGCAATCGTCAATCCGCAATTTGTTAGGCTCCGTACTTATCCATTCTTTTGGCGTTGGAGAGCAGGATCTTCATCAGGTCGCGGGAGGGGAACATGCCCAAAGCCCCGTGGACGGCCTCCTGCTCGGTCAGGCGCTGGGTCGAATCCCGGCACACGAACCTCGAGCAGACGAGGAGCGGCACCGGATGCCAGCTGTGCGACTTGAGGAGGGCCGGGGTGGAATGATCACCCGTGACCGCCAGGACCGCCGGCATTTTCGCCGTGAGGATCGGGAGGATCCGGTCCACTTCCTCGATCACCTTGACCTTCCGGGCGAAGTCGCCGTCCTCCCCCGCTGAATCGGTGCCCTTGATATGGATGAAGAAGTAGTCGTACTTATCGTAATTCTCGATATAGGTCTTGAACTCGTCCTCGTATGACTCGCCGCTGACCTTTAAAATCTCCATCCCCACCAGGCGGGCCAGACCCTTATACATCGGATAGGTGGCGATGGCCCCCGCCTTCACTTTGAAGCGCTCGGGAAAGAGCGGGATCGTTGGCGGGGTGGCCAGCCCCCGGAGAAGGATGGCGTTGGCCGGCGACTCGTTTTTCAAAATCTCCTGGGTCTTCTTCAAAAAGGCATTGATCACCCGGGCGGCTTTCTCCGCCCCGGCCTTCGTGGCCCTGATCTCGGGGAGCGGGCTCCCCTCCCGGTGGGGATCGGCGTCGGAAAGCCCGTCGGCCAGTCCTTCACCCCGGAAGACCACCACGAACCGGTGCTCCTTGGCCGGGAAGATCTCCACCTTTACGCCCTCGAAGACACCGATATTTTCCTGGAGCTTTTTACAGATTCCGATTGTTTTCTCCGTGGGGATCCGCCCCGCCCGCCGGTCGGTGATGATGCCCTTCGCGTCCATCGTGGCGAAGTTGGCCCGGGCCGAGAGGCTTTGCGCGTTCAGGGCCACGCCGATCCCGAGGGCCTCGAGCACCCCGCGGCCGATCTCGAGCTCAAGCGGGTCATACCCGAAAAGCCCGAGGTGGGCCGGCCCGCTCCCGGGGGTGATCCCGATGGCCACTGGGATAATTCGACCGAGCGCTCCCTCCCGGGCCAATCGATCGAGGTTGGGGGTTTTCGCCGCCTCCAGCGGGGTCTTCCCCCCGAAATCGGGGTGGGGGATGTCACCCAGCCCGTCGAAAACCAGGAGCACGATCTTCTCCCCTTCCGGGGCCTTCACCACGAGTTCATCTTCCGGGTATCTGTTCATCTACGGCCCTCCTTAGATTTCCCCGTTGCCGCCATACCCCAATCCGATAAAAATCATTGCCGATCAGGGATAGATCAACCGATAAAAGTCATCCAGATATATTTTGCATAACGTATCATAAGAAACCACCTCAATTCAAACGGAAAGAATGGCGATAATCCCAGCGGGAGCGATGAGAAAAAAGGGGGGGAGATTTATTTAATCAGGAGTCTTTCAGGAAATTCTCGGCGTCGTAGAGGGGGGCGCTGATCCAGAGGCTTTCCAGACGGTAATAGTTGCGGGTTTCGGGGGTGAAAATATGAATAATGGCTGCGCCGTAATCCATGAGGATCCACTCTCCCCCCCGCTTGCCTTCCACCCCCAGGGGACGGAAACCCGCCTCTTTCAGGTTCTCCAGGATGGCTTCCCGGATGGCCTCCACCTGTCGATCGGTCCGCCCGCTCGCGATGATGAAGTAATCGGCGATGTCCGTGAGTTCCCTGACCTCCAGGACCACCGGGTCCAGGCCCTGTTTTTCCACGATCGCTTCCACGCTCTTCCGGGCGATTTGCCGAGAAATGTCTTTCATCTTAATCCGTCCTCCATGTTTCTTTATATTGGGTTTTGAGCTTTGGATTTTGGATTTTCATATAGTCCTTTTTCCTGGATATATTCCTCCACCTCCGGGGGGAGGAGGTAACGAATCGACTGGCCGGCGCGCGCCAGGCCGCGGATCTGAGTAGAGGAAACCTCGGAACCGGTGATCGGCAGGATAAAAATCCTCTTGCTCGAATCGGCCAGGTCCCGCAATGAGCGGGAAAACAGCGGCTTGAGCTTCGGGGGGCAGCTGACCCGGCTGCCCCCAGGGAGTCCGGGCCGGGTCACCACCACCACCCGGCAGAGCTGGAGCAGGCGCCGGTATTCCTTCCAGGTTTCGATCTCCCGGAAGGAATCCATTCCCATGAGGCAGAAAATTTCGACGCTGACCCGGGAAAGAAAATATTCCACGGTCTGGACCGTGTAGGAAGGTTTTTCCAGGCAGGTGATTTCGACTTCGGAAACGGAAAAGTAAACGTTGCCGGCCACCGCCCTTTCCACCATCTCGAGCCGGTGATTGGGATCGGAAAGGGGCTCGTTCTGCTTGTGCGGAGGCAGGGCGGCGGGAATGAATATCACCTGGTCGAGGGAAAGCTTAAGGCGAGCCTCCTCCGCCGCCCGGAGGTGGCCGTAATGAATCGGGTCGAAGGTCCCTCCAAAAAGCCCGATCCTCTTTTTCTTATGCGCAGTCAGTTGCAGAAAACTCCTTTCAGCATCGCTATTTTTCCCCCTCCCCCTTGAGGGGGGGAGGGCCGGCCTGTCCGCCAAAGCCTTGGCGCAGGCGGGGGTGGAGGTGACAAGACTTTATCTTCACCCTCCCCTCTATCCCCTCCCCTCAAGGGAGGGGAAGATATTTCGGAAATTCCCTCAGTAAAATAATTTGGATTTTTCCCCTTCTTTTCGAACTTTGAACTTTGAACCTTGAACTTTGGTTTTCCTATTCCCGAATTTGTCCCTCCCCCAGGGCGAAAAATTTCTGGGTGGTGAGTTCCCTTAATCCCATCGGTCCGAAGGCGTGCAACTTGGTCGTGCTGATCCCGATCTCCGCCCCCAGGCCGAGCTCGCCCCCATCGTTGAACCGGGTGCTCGCGTTGACCAGCACCAGCGAACTCTGCACCTCGCTGATGAAACGGCGGGCCTCATCGTAATCCCGGGTGATGATCGCCTCGGTGTGCGCGGAGCCGTATTTTTCAATGTGTTCAATCGCCGGGCCGACGCCGCCCACCACCCGGATGGCCAGGATCAGGTCCAGGTATTCGGCGTACCAGTCCTCCTCGGTGGCTTTCTTGATCCGCGGGACATGCTTCCGGGTTTCCGGACAGCCGCGGAGTTCCACCCTGGCTTCCTCGAGTTTCTTCGCCATCCGGGGCAGAAAGGCCGCCGCCGCCTTCCGGTCCACCAGCAGGGTCTCCAAGGCGTTGCAAACCCCCGGGCGCTGGACCTTGGCGTTGAGGATAACCTTCTCGGCCAAGTCGAGGTCCGCGCTCCCGGCCACGTAAATGTGGCAGACGCCCTTGTAATGCTTAATCACCGGGATGCGGGAGCGCTCGACCACGTAGCGGATCAGGCCCTCGCCGCCCCGGGGGATCACCAGGTCAATGTAGTCTTCCAGTTTGAGAAGCTCGCCGATCAGCTCGCGCTCGGTCCAGGGAACGATCGAGACGGCGGCCGGCGGGAGGTCCACCGCGTCCAGCGCGGACTGCAAAACCCGGGCGATGGCCAGGTTGGAATTGATCGCCTCCGAGCCCCCCCGGAGAATCGCCGCGTTCCCGGATTTCAGCGTGAGCCCCGCGGCGTCGGAGGTGACGTTGGGACGGGCCTCGTAGACGATGCAGATCACCCCCAGCGGGATTCGCATCCGCCCCACCCTCAACCCGTTCGGGCGGCTCCAGACCTCGGGGATCTCCCCCACCGGGTCGGGAAGCGCGGCCACCGCCCGGAGCCCGGAGGCCATCTCGGCGATCCGCTTCTCGTTGAGCTTGAGCCGGTCGAGCATCGCCCCGGAAAGGCCGTGGCCGGCGATCTGGCCGAGATCCTTCCGGTTCGCGGCCAGGATCTTCCGGGTTTCCTTTTCCAGCCCCTCCGCCATTTTCAAGAGGGCCCGGTTTTTCAGGTTGGTGTCGGTCCGGGCCAGTTGCCGGCTCGCCTCCCGGGCCCCGGCCGCAATCTTCAATAAATCATTTTTTCTATTCATTGCCTACCCCGTTAATTAAGCCGCCTTGGCCATTCCTCCGGCCGGAACTCCCAAGGTCAAAATCCCAATGACAAATAAAATCCCAAATCCCAATTCCCAACGTTTACCAGAAATCTGTTATCTTCCCCCGATTGCTTCTTTGTTTTTAAGCTTTAAGCTTGATTTGACCTCTTGATTTTTTCATTTATATTTTGCCATTTGGAAATTGGTCATTGGGATTTAATTGGGATTTTGGATTTGGTCATTGGAATTTTTCAGATTATCACCAGATCATCCCGGTGGATCACCTCGTCGCGGTATTTGTATCCCAGGATCCGTTCGATGTCCTGGGTATTATGTCCGCCGATTTTTTTCACTTCCTCCGAGCCGTAAGCCGTGAGGCCCCGCGCGAACTCCTGGCGCTTCTCGTTCAGGATCCGGATCGAACTCCCGATCTGGAACCTGCCCTCCACCCCGACGATCCCGGAGGGCAGCAGGCTCTTCCCCTTTTCCCGGATGGCGGTCTCGGCGCCCTGGTCGACTACAATGGCTCCCGCCGGTTTCAGGTTGTAGGCGATCCAGGACTTCCGTCCCTGCAATCGCCGGGACTGGGGCGGGCAGAAAGTCCCCATCGTTTCCCCGGCCATGACTTTTTGGAGGGTCCTGGGTTTCAAACCGTTGGCGATCACCACCGGAACCCCGAAGCGGGTGGCCCGGGTCGCGGCCTCAATCTTGCTCTTGATCCCCCCGGTACCGAGGGGATTGGCCTTCCCCAGCCCGGCGAGCCGGGCTTTCTCCTCTCCCAGGAGGAGAACCGGAACCAGGCGGGCATCCTTATTTTTCCGGGGATCGGCCGAAAAGAGCCCATCGATATCCGAGAGGATGACCAGGAAGTCGGCCTTGACCAGGTTGGTCAGATGGGCGGCGAGATTGTCGTTGTCCCCGAACTTGATCTCCTCCACCGCCACGGTGTCGTTCTCGTTCACGATCGGAAGCACCTTGAGCCGGAGCAGGGTCTGCACCGCCGCCCGGGCGTTCAGGAACCGGGTCCGGTCGGCCAGGTCCGCGTGGGTCAGGAGGATCTGGGCCACCCGGATTTTGTGCCGGGCGAAGGCCTCGATGTACAAATTCATCACCTGGACCTGCCCCACCGCCGCCGCCGCCTGTTTCTCCGGGATGGTGCGGGGGCGTCCCTTGAGCCGGAGTTTCCCGGTCCCGGAAGCGATGGCCCCCGAGGTGACCAGGATGACCTCCCGCCCGGATTTGCGGACCCGGGCGATGTCGTCGGCGAGCCCGAAGACGATCTTCCGGCTCAGGTTCCGCGTCCCGGCGGTCAGGGCGCTCGAACCGATCTTCACCACCACCCGCCGGGATTTCCGGACCAGGCTTTTCCTCTCGCGCTCAAACTCTTCCATGGTCTGATTTTTTTTGTACCATCCCCAAAAGATAATCGGCCAACCCCTGGATTCCTTCCCCGGTCAGGGCCGAAATCGGAAAGGTTTTGACCTTCTTCCTTTTCAAGGCTTTCTCCACCGCGGCTTTTTTCCCCCGGCCCTCTTCGAGATCGATCTTGTTCAGGGCCACGATCCGGGGTTTTTCCGGGAGGCCCTGGCCGAAAGCGGTGATTTCCCCGAGCAGCACCTGGTAATCATCCTCCGGGTCCGGGCTGGAAAGGTCCAGGATCAGGAGGAGAATCCGGGTCCGCTCGAGATGCTTCAAAAAGCGGATCCCCAGCCCCTCGCCCCGATGCGCTCCCTCGATCAGCCCCGGGATGTCCGCGATCACGTAGTTGACCAGGCGGTCCGGGGACTCGGCCACCCCCAGGTTGGGCGAAAGCGTGG
>Ga0315295_10001134_pt1 | contig 22950 bp, 26 predicted proteins | sample YL17G14_0_MG_FD_204453 | JGI IMG/M metagenome (GOLD analysis project Ga0315295, IMG submission 204453) | Sediment microbial communities from Yellowstone Lake, YNP, Wyoming, USA - YL17G14_0 | ecosystem: Environmental > Aquatic > Freshwater > Lake > Sediment | place: USA: Wyoming | collected...
GGTGGTGACCGTCGGCGACCTATCCAGGCCCATGCTGGAGCCGGTCGCGAGAGGGCTCCCCAGGACGATGGCTTTCTGCCCGACCTTGACCGCCCGGTAATCTGCCAGGGTGAGGGGGAAAACCTCCTCCTCGGGGATCCCTTGCACCCGGAGAACGGCCAAGTCGGTCAGCCTGTCGCTGCCGACTACTACCGCGCTGTAGGACCTGCCGGAGAACGTTTGCACTTCGATGGCGGTAGCGTCCTCGATGACGTGGTTGTTGGTGACGACATGGCCTTGGGCGTCGATGAAGAAGCCGGAGCCGTTGCCTTTACGGGATATCCCCGGCTTTCCTGCGCCGGAGCGGCTGCCGCGGGACGTGGAGACCATGACCACGCCGCGCTTCGCGGCCTCGAACACTTCGACTGTGTTCTCTTCGTCCTGGATGCGCCAGGACGCTTCGTTGCCTCCGGATGTCGTAGGGGGTCTTGCCGGTCCCGCGAGGCCGGGGACCTCGGGCGAGAGTTTCTTGGCGTAGGTGGCGGCGGCGCCGAGGAAGATGCCCAGGACCGCGAGGACAAGTAGCCAGTACTCTATCTTCGAGAGCAGAGACGTTTTCTTCATTTCGGGCCTCACCCCGGTTTCGGCGCTGCTATAAGTCTACAACGATTTTCCCTCCTTTTCCAACCCCGGGTTCTCCTGATTGTACCGCACGCTGCCGTGGCACCCCGGTCCCGCCGCCAGGCATCATCCTTTGGGATTGAAGAGCACCGCCATGAGATACCCGAATACCACTGCGGCGGTCAAGGCGGGAGCGGTCGCCCGCAGGCCCCCGGTCAGTATGCCGAAAAGGCCGGCCCTCTCTGCGTCCTCGATCATGCCCGTCACGAGCGCATGGCCGAAACCGAAAAGGGGGATGGTCGCGCCGGCGCCGCCCAGCTTGACCAGGGGACCGTAGATGCCGAGGCCAGAGAGCACCGCACCGGCGCAGACTGCGGAGACCATGACTACGGCTGGGTTTGCCTTGGTCGAGTCCACCACGCCTTGAGCGATGGCGCACAAGGCTCCTCCTACCAGGAACGCCCGGATCAGCGTCACTGTCGCACCTCCCCCGTATGCCGGCTCCCTTCGCCCACCAGGGACACAGCGTGGGCGACGCACGGGATCGACTCGCCTTGCTGGCAGGTGATCGGGCTGTGGAGGGCGCCCGTCGGGACCAGGAGCGCCCTTCGCAGAGCGCCGCTGGCCAGGTCGGCCCATATCTTTGCGGCGAAGACCGAGGCCGCGCATCCGCAGCCGGATGCACCCGAGGAGACTTCCGGCTTCATCTCGTAGATCATGAGGGCCGTGTCCCTGTGCAGAGCCTTGATGTCCAATCCCTTCTTCCCGAGCAGGTCGTCAGCGATGGCCGACCCGACCCTCCCCAGGTCGCCCGAGAATATGATGTCGTAGTCCTCCGGCTTCCTCGACATGTCCTGCAAGTGGCGCCAGACGGTATCGGCAAAGGCGGGGGCCATCGCCGAGCCCATGTCGTTGGCGTCCGACACGCCGAAGTCCTGGACGCGCCCGACGGTGGCCGCCTCTATCCTCGGGCCACGGCCGCTGAGCCCGACCACGGCCGCCCCGGCGGCGGTGACGGTCCACTGGCTCGTGGGGACGCGCTGGTAGCCGAACTCGGTCGGGTACCGGTACTGCCGCTCGGCGGTATCGTGGTGGCTGGAGGAACAGACGACGACATTGCGGGCGAAACCGCCTGCGACCAGGAAAGCCGCCAGGGCCAGCCCTTCGCCCATGGTCGAGCACGCCCCGTAGAGCCCCAGGTACGGGACGTCATGGTCCCGCGCCGCGTAGCTGGAGGAGACGATCTGGTTCAGGAGGTCTCCCGCCAGGAGGAAGTCCACATCCGCGTCAGCGATTCCGGCCTTGGCCATTGCGATGTCCACCGCTTGCCTCAACATCCGGGTTTCGCCGCGCTCCCAGGAGGTCTCTCCCGCTGCCGTGTCGCGGTACGCGAGGTCGAAAAGGCTGCCGAGCGGGCCCTGGCCTTCCCTCGGCCCGACCACGGAACCCGTGGCGGTGATGACCGGCATCTCGGGGAACAGGCACGTGGACGTCCCTACGCGATACAGACTCAAGCTTTCGCCCCCGGGCTCGAGCAATATCTATCCAGGTCAAAGCCTATTTGAAGACGAGCACGCGCAAGATGCTGACGATGACGGCGGCCACGCTCCCGTACACGATGACTGGCCCGGCGATCTGGAACATCCTCGCGGAGACTCCCAGGATGAACCCTTCGCGCTTGAACTCGATGGCCGGGGAGACCATGGAGTTGGCGAACCCTGTTATAGGGAGCGCGGCCCCCATGCCCGAGAAGGCGCCGAGCCTGTCGTAGATCCCTATCCCCGTCAGGAAGGCGCCTATGATGACCATGGCGGTGGAGGTCATGGACGAAGCCTGGACGAACGGGATTCGCCTAGCCACCAGGTAATCCAGGATCAGCTGCCCGGCGCCGCAGATGGCACCGCCAACGACGAAGGCCACCGCCAGATTGCGTAGCGCCGGCCGTGACGGTTGGTGGCTCCGCGCGAGACTGGCGTAAGATTCGCGCTCGCGGACCGTCGCCCGCGTCATTTCATCTCGTCCACGTAAGCCACCTTGACGTTGGCCTTGTACTCGACTATCTCCCCATTCCTGACGTTAGCGGTCCAGTTCAGGACCTCTACGCCGCTTATGTTGGGGACTTTGGAGGCGGCCTCGCGGACGGCCTGGCTGGCGGCGTCGCCCCAGTCCTTATGAGATTGCCCGACCAGTTCCAACACCTTGACTACCGGCATGCGTGTCCTCAGCTCCTTCGCCGTGGGTGACTGCAAGCGGTAGTATTTCCGTAAGCTGCGGCGTCAAAACCCGGAGGCTTTGGGGCTGAGGCTGGCCCTCAAGCTCAGGAGGGCCTTCTTTTCGAGCCTGGAGACGTGGGCCTGGGAGATGCCGAGCTCCCTGGCGATCTCCGTCTGGGTCTTGCCAAGGAAGAACCTCCCCTCCACGACGGTCCTTGCGTCGCTCTCGAGCCCCTCCAGGGCTTGCTTCAGGTCGAGGGTCTCGGCTCCGCGGGCCGCATGCTCGACGGCAGCGGCGGGCGCCTCCCCGTAGCCCGGGATGTCCTCGAGGTAGAGCACCGACGAGACAGCCTCCATCGCTTCGCAGAGAACGTCTACCGGCACGCCGAGGTCCTCGGCTATCTCCGATAGCGCCGGCTCCTCTCCGGTCTTCGCTACTGCTTCCCGGCGGGTCCTGGCCGCGAGAAAGGCGAGCTCCCGAAGGCGCCTGTCCACCTTTACCAGAGCGTTGTCCCGCAAGTGGCGGCGGATCTCGCCGAGGATGTGGGGCACGGCGAAAGTCGAGAACACGACGCCGTAGGAGAGGTCGAACCTGTCTATGGCCTTGAGCAGGCCGATCGCCCCAAGCTGGAACAGGTCCTCCTTCTCCAAGAGGCCACCGTACTTCTTGGCGAAGGCCCAGATGAGGCCAGTGTTGGCGGTGAATATCTCTTCCCGGGCTGCCCTGTCCCCGCCACGCGCCCTCTCGAAAAGCGCCTGGTCTAGGGGTTGCATCGTCTCTTGACCATCCTCACTCTGGTCCCCTTGCCGGGGGAGGATTCCAGGGAGAGGTCGTCCATGAAGGACTCCATGAAGGAAAACCCCAGCCCCATGTGGTCGGGGGCGGTCGTGAACCCGGGTTCTCTGGCCCTCTCCACGTCAGGGATCCCCACGCCCTGGTCCTCCACTTCGACAACCAGGCCGCCGTCCCCCGCCGATGCCTGGACCGTGACCTCGCCAAAGCCTCCGGGGTAGGCATGGAGGACAGCGTTGGAGACCACCTCCGACACCGCGACCTTGATCTCCTCGATGTCGGGCAAGGTGAAGTCCAGGCCGGCGGCGAAGGTGGCCACGGCGATGCGGGCTACCCCGATGTTGGCCGGGAGGCAGGACAGGCGCAGGTACATGCGGTTCTCGCTCACGCGGCCGCACCCCCTTCCGGTCCGGCGGCGCCCTCGCCGGAAGCGATACGGAACGCGTCCTCCTCGGTGCGGGCCACGGGGATGAGGGATGCGAGCCCGGCCATCTCCAGCATGGACATCACCTTGGGGGGGACGGAGGCCAGGACGATCCTGCCTCCGCTGGACGTGACCTGGCGCATCCGGCCCAGGATGGCGCCAAGTCCGGTGGAGTCCACGAAGTCCAGATTCCTCAGGTTCAGTACCAGGTTGGGCGCGCCGGTGGCGCGCAGCTCCTGGTCTATCCGCGTTTTGAAAGCGGTGGCGGAGGAAAGATCCAGTTCGCCGGACATCCTCGCCACGAGGCAAGAGGGTCCGCGATGGAATGTGAGGTTCATGCCCTCGCACGCTCCAGTGCCGAAGAATCCGCGTTTGGGTAGTCCTTTGCAGCGTTTCTACAGCGCGAGGGCGATTCCTTTTTCTGGTAGACCAATTCCCAGCTATCCTGGGTCGAAGCCGGCGGCTTGCCAGGCCTCTTGACGGTCTCCCGCTACCTCCCCACGCTAAACGCCCGGAAGTACCTGGCAGCGTAGTCCAGGAAGCCGGCCCGGTCAACCGCCTCCCTGGCGACCAGCGGGACCTCCGCCACCTTCTGCCCGTCCACTTCGATGAGCATGATGCCCAGGACGGCTCCCCGCTGCACCGGCGCGACCACCTTGCCGAGGGTTATCTGCCTGCGCACCTCGCCTTTCTGCCCCTTGTTCAGAGTGACCGCGAAGGCGTCTTGCGGGAATAGGGATACCAAGTCAGTCCGCCCCTTGAGCACCCTGGCTTCCGCCACGACTTCGCCCGCGCTCAAGATGGGCAGCGAGCGGAAGTTGGCAAACGACCAGTCAAGGAGCCTCCAGGCGTCGTTCATTCGGTCGTCCGGGTTCTTCGCGCCCATGATGACCACGACGAACCGCGAGGAGTCCTTCTTGGCGGTAGCGGAGATGCAGTATCCGGACTTCTCGGTCATCCCGGTCTTGAGGCCGTCGGCTCCCGGATAGAGATAGACGAGCTTGTTGAAATTGGTCAGCAGGTTTTCCCCGCCGCGGAACTCCTGCTGGTAGATCTTGGTGTAGTCAAGCAGGTGGGGCACGGTGACCGCGTGCCGCGACAAGAGGGCGAGGTCCATGGTCGTCGTCTGGTGGCCTTCGGCGTCCAGCCCGTGCGGGTTCTTGAACGTGGTGTCGTTCATGCCAAGTTCCTTCGCGCGCTGGTTCATCCTGGCCACGAAGGCCTCCTCGGCGCCCCCGATGAACTCCGCCAGCACCACGGCAGCGTCATTGGCCGAGGCCACGGCCACTGCTCTGACCCACTGGTCAAGGGTCATGCTTTCGCCGGGCTCGGCCCACACCTCGGTTCCGCCCATCTCCCAGGCGTTCTCGCTACAGACCGCCTCGTCGGTGAGCTTGACCTTGCCAGCCGCGACGTCCTCGAGCGCCAGCACCAGGGTCATTACCTTGGTGACGCTCGCGGGGTTGCGCTTGACGTGCGCGTCCTTCTCGAAGAGGACTTTGCCCGAGACCGCGTCCATCACCACGCAGGAGGGGGAATCCGCTCTGGGAGCCGGGACTGGCGTGGGATCCGGCCCCGGGCCGGCCATTGCCCCGGGGCAGCCGAAGGGAATCCGCAGGGAAACACATAGGATGAGGGCCAGTAAAGCGGCTGTCAGTCTGATCCGGCCGGTGAGATGCATGTTCGCGCGCCTCCAAGTCTGGTATCCTTGTTCTATGATTCCTTCAGTGAGCGAGGGCTATTAGCGGGGGTCGTGGCCGCGGCGCGTCCATGCTCCGCGACCGGCCGAGCGATCCTCGTCAGGCTGCCATTGTAGCTCGGGGCGGCAAGGTTCGGGGCAGGGATCAGGCCCTGGGATGGCTCTTCGCGTAGACGTCCTTCAGCCGGTCCTTGGTGACGTGGGTGTATATCTGTGTCGTCGAGATATCGGCGTGGCCGAGCATCTCCTGCACCGAGCGGATGTCGGCGCCATTCTCCAGGAGATGGGTGGCGAAGGAGTGCCTCAAGGTGTGAGGAGTGATCTCCTTCCGGATCTGCGCCTTCGCGCCGTATTTCTTGACTATCTTCCAGAAGCCCTGGCGAGTCAGCCTCTTCCCGTGGTGATTGACGAAGACCGCCTTCTCTTTGGGATCGGCGATGATCTTCAGACGGGAGTTGTCCAGGTAGGCTTTGAGCGCGCCGACGGCGATCTCTCCCATCGGGACGACGCGCTCCTTGGACCCCTTCCCCATGCAGCGTACGAAACCTTCCCTGATGTCCATGTCGGACACGTTCAGGTTTACCAGTTCCGACACGCGGATCCCCGTGGCGTAGAGGAGTTCCAGCATCGCCTTATCCCTCTTGCCCACCGGGTTGGTGACGTCGGGCTGAGACAGGAGACGCTCGACCTCCTCGACGGTCAGGACCTTTGGCAGCTTCCGCTCGAGCTTGGGGGACGAGAGCTCGTCGGTGGGGTCCTGGACTACATAGTTCTCCTTGACGAGGAACTGGTAGAAGGCCTTCAGGGCGGCGAGGCGACGCGCTATGGTTGCGGTGGCTTTGCCCTGCTTGCGGAGGTACATGAGGTAGGCCACGATGGTGGACTGGGAGGCGTTGGCGAGGGAGGCCGCGGAATCTCCCGACAGGAAGCCATAGTACTGCTTGAGGTCGCGGCTGTAGGATTCAAGGGTGTTCGTCGCCAGCCCCTTCTCGTGCCCGAGGTAATCGATGAACTCCTGAATGAGGCTTTCCATTAGCCACCATCCTCCCCCGCACGATGAAAGCCATTCATCTTTCGACCAATGCTGGTCAAACCCTCTTCGGTTCTCTATGTTTCCCTACAAGCGGAGAAATATCCTACCGGAAGAAATGCCTTCCTATCTGAGTCTTATGTCAGGTTGGTCTCTGCTATTCCGCAGTTCTGTCGCCGAGTGGGGATTGGAGGAGATCACTCAAGGAGGGGTCCCGTCCGGAACCCCTCCTGTACCGTTATCGTCGGGACCGCTCCACGCGGAAACCTGAACTAGCCTAGGATTTCCTCCAACGGCGTGTAGGGCAGGCTGTGAGATTGAGCAACTGCCTGGTACGTCACCTTTCCAGCCGTAACGTTCACGCCTTTGGCGAGCGCCGGGTTGGCCTTCACGGCCTCCCTGAACCCCTTGTTCGCGAGGAGCTGAGCGTAAGGGAGCGTCGCGTTAGTGAGCGCCAGGGTCGAAGTGCGCGGAACGGCCCCCGGGATATTGGGCACCGAGTAGTGGACGACGCCGTGCCTCACGAACGTCGGGTCGGAGTGGGTAGTCGTACGGTCCATGGTTTCCATGCATCCGCCCTGGTCGATCGCCACGTCTACCATCACTGAACCAGGCTTCATCTCTTTGACCATCGCCTCGGTCAAGAGCTTGGGGGCTTTGGCGCCAGGGACGAGGACCGCCCCGACGACCAGATCCGCGCTCCTCACGGCCTCGGCCACGTTGTAGGAGTTGGACGCCAGGGTGTGCACGCTGGCCCCGAAGATGTCGTCGAGGTAGCGAAGCCTATCGAGGTTGACGTCGAGGATGGTCACCTGGGCCCCCAGGCCGACAGCCATCTTCGCGGCGTTGGTCCCGACGACTCCGCCTCCGAGGATTGCGACGCCGCAGGGAGGCACACCGGGCACTCCGCCCAAGAGGACTCCCCTGCCGCCGTGCCTCTTCTCCAGGAAGTGAGCGCCTATCTGGATGGACATCCTGCCCGCGATCTCGCTCATGGGCGTGAGCAGCGGGAGGCTCCGGTTCGGCAGCTCAACGGTTTCGTAGGCCACGGCGTTTACGCCCTTGTCGATGAGGGCGTGGGTGAGCTTGGGCTCCGGGGCAAGGTGGAAGTATGTGAATATGAGGAGACCTTCCCTCATGAAGGCGAACTCGTCCGGAAGCGGCTCTTTCACCTTGACGATCATCTCGGCTGCTTCCCATACGGACGCGGCGCCGGACAGGATCCTGGCGCCGGACACGATGTAGTCCGCGTCGCTGAACCCGCTGCCTACTCCCGCGCCCTTCTCAACGAAGACCTGGTGTCCAGCCGAAACCAGGGCCTGGGTGCCTGCCGGCGTCACGGATACCCTGTTCTCGTCGGGCTTTATCTCACGCGGTATTCCGACTTTCAAAGCCTCATCCCCTTTGAAGTTCCCTGGAAGCCGGGAGATTGTCCCGACCTCACAGATTCTACACTTGTCCATTAGTTCCTTCTAGAACAATCGCAGGGGATGCAGGACATTTATTGGGCTAGAAGCCTGCGGTTCGAGTGAGAAGGAGCGGTGAAACGTACGCCTCGACGAGGGAGGACAGAGCCAACCCCAAGGACAACAGGGCGAAGCGCCAGGTGTACCCCGCGGCCATCTTCCACAGCCCTCCGTAGTTCCACGGCCGCTCCCTGACCAAGGTAAGCGAGAAGGACATTGACAGGGCCGAGAGAGCGACGACCGTGGGAACCGCGATGAGGCTGTGCGGGAGCATCCCCGAGAGGAACATGGCGACCCCGCCTGTCGAGACTTCTCTCACGACGAAGGCGGACCCGAACCCGATAGCGAACCCCCGCGCCAGCAGGAGGAGGCAGGTCAGAGGCGCGCCGATGACGGCGAGACCGAAACCCCACAAGAGGGTCATGGTCTTGAGGTTCTGGGTTATGGACAGGCGGAAGATGGCGATTGGCTCGAGTCCCGGATTGCGCACCCCGCGCATGAAGACTTCGAGATAGGAGACCAGCTCGGCCTTCTCGTTGGGCGATAGGACCTTGAGGCCCAGGATGCCCATGGCGAGCCCGGCCACGAAAAGCACCACGCTGAGGATGAGAGGGGAAAGCTCCTGGACCTTGCGCACGGCGACTGCCCCCCGGAACAGGTCTCTCGCTAAACTATGAGGGGGCGAGGCCGGGTATTACCGCCGGACGCGTTCCATTGCCGCCTTGATGAACGAAGATGATGCAGGCCGGGGAAGCTATCCGCCATAGGGAGGTCCCGTGGGTCTCGTGCCCCCACCGATACGAAATGCACCAGTAGTTGGGAGGCAGGACCTCCTTTGAGGTTCCAGTGCTGCGAATTGCACCTGTGGATCCGCGATTGGGGCCGATTCGGGTCTCAGTGCTGCACGATGCATCAGCGGAAGAAGGATCCGGGGCTGGTCTAAGGTTCTATTGCTGCAGAATACATCATCAGGTCGACGGACCGGCAGGTTTCCAGATTCTACCGGTGCAAGATGCAGCGGCGGATAGGCCTCCGGCACAGCTGCGGCACTCTGCTGATGTAAAACGCATCGATGGACGGGCTTTCGGCGCGATCGCGGAATCCTGCTGGTGCAAAAAGCAGCAGTGCGCGCACGGTCAGGAGGGCATCGAGGTATCGATCGAGGATCGTCGGCGCGACCATAGCGTCGTCGCCTGCTCCTGAGCAGTTCTGGTGGCGAGCCCTCAGCTCTTTCAGCTTGGCGACAAAAAGGAGTGCGAGCAGTGGCGTTGCGGCACCAGGATCGCCCCTGCCGGCCCCCTTGCGTCTTGCGGAATCTCCGCCGTCGGCATGCGGCAGCCAATGTCATGTGCAGTGGACGGGTGACAGCCAACGTCCCAGGCTACCCTGCCAGTTTTCGTGCGGGATGCCGCCTCACGACTTCCCGGAAGGGCTCTTCCTGGTCTTGGGGTCCGGCGACGGGAGGTCGGGGACGTCTTCCTCGTCCTTCTCCCCCTCGTCGGACATGGGCAGGGCAGGCTTGTTGGCCGGGGTGACGGCAGGGCCAGCCCTGGCCTGCGCAGGCCCGAACGCGGTGGGCGGGGCAGCCGGCGCTGCTGGCTGACCGGGCTGCGCAGACGACGGAGCGGTCAGCCCCGGTTGCATGCCGGCCGGAACCGGCTGGATGGCCTGGCCTCCCGCGGGACCCAGGGACTGGGCGGCGTCGGCCTTGATGCCGCCCTTTTGCGGCAGGACCTCTATCCGGCGGTTCATCGCGTCCAGGGTCGCTCGGACGCACGCCTCGCGGATGTCGCGCTTGGCCAGGGCGCAGCCGACCATCTGCTCCTGGTTCCGCCTGGGGGTCAGAAGGTCGATGAGCACGGCTACCGCTTGGTACTGGCCAACGGTCGTGATCGTGACGTCGTCAACGAAGAACGCGTTGGGGGGTTCCAGAGTGAGGTTGCCCGCGAGGCACGTCGCCCTGGCGACCCCCAAGAGCGTGGCTATCTCGGTCGAATCAGCGATGGCCTTCCCGACGTAAGACGGGGTCGGCCCCTCCCCCGCCCTGTCCAGGGTCACGATGATCTCGCTCTTCCCCGTACGGGCGTCCGTCTTGACCTCCAGGCCGGAATAGCGAAGCCGGCTGGTGGCTTCGGGGAGCCCAGCCTGGACCTGCGCCACGGACACCTTGCGGCGATCGACCGTGATGTCCCACTGGGCTTTCAGGGCGCTTTGGACGTCCCTGACGATCTGCTTCGGATTCCGGCCGAGCCCGGTGAGGATGTGGATCTCCTCGATTGCTCCCCAGTCGTTCACAACGACTCGCGCCTTCTGGATGCCAGGCAGACACACCAGGAGCGATTCGATGTCCTTGACACTCACCGTTCTCCGCTCGCTCACGCTACACCCCACCCATTCGCCCGGTCCAACGGTCCGCGGGTGATCGACGGGACGGCTACCTGGCAGCTCCTGCGACTGCGGCCCTGGCGAGCTCGATTCCCCTGACCAGGGCCTTCTGGTTTAGCGGCAAGAGGTCATGGTACCTCGCGCTAATCACTTTGGGTAGCACACTGCACACGGTCTCGAGCTTGACTACGCCTGTGGCTCCCAATAGAGCGCCGAGGCAGACCATGTTGGCGACCCTGCCGGATCCCAGCTCCTTTGCCTCGTCGTTGGCCGGAATCATTAGGACCAAGATGTCCTTTCTAAGATTCTCGGCATGTACAAGGGAGGAGTTAACGATCAGCACGCCGCCAGGGACTACGGTCCTATGGAACCTCTCGAAGGACGGCAGGTTCATGACGATAGCCGCCGTCGGCTCGACCACGACCGGCGACGCGATGCGCTCGTCGGAGACGCAGACCGCGCAGTTCGCGGTTCCTCCCCTCATCTCGGGGCCGTAGGAAGGCAGCCACGAAACGTCCTTGCCCTCTTCGTTGCCCGCATAGGTCAGGACGGTGCCGATGAGCATGATCCCCTGGCCGCCGAAGCCCGCCATGATTACCTCGTGGTTCACGCCACCGGCCCCTCCTCGTTCCTGAGCTCTCCAAGCGGGAACTCGGGAATCATCTTCTCTTCCAGCCACTTGAGGGCAGCCTGAGGGGTCATGCCCCAGTTGGTCGAGCAAGTGGACAGGAGTTCTACCAGGGAGAAGCCTTTACCTTCAACTTGGTTCACGAATGCCTTCCTTATGGCTTGCCTGGCTTTCTGGATATTCGCTGGGTTGTGCAGCGAGCATCTCGCCACGTACCGCGCGCCCTCTATGGTCGCCAGGAGCTCCGAGACCTTCAGCGGGTACCCCTGGAGCTTGGGGTCGCGCCCGAACGGAGACGTGGTGGTCTTCTGGCCGACCAGCGTGGTCGGCGCCATTTGGCCTCCGGTCATCCCGTAGATCGCGTTGTTGATGAAGATGACGGTTATGTTCTCGCCCCTCACCGCCGCGTGGACGATCTCGGCCATCCCGATGGACGCCAGGTCGCCGTCGCCCTGGTAAGTGAAGACGATGCACTCGGGCCGCACTCTTTTGATGCCGGTCGCGACCGCCGGGGCGCGGCCGTGGGCCGCCTGCTGGAAGTCCACGTCGAACACGTTGTAAGCGAACACTGAGCACCCGACCGAAGCCACACCGACCGTCCTGCCCTGAATGCCCAGCTCGTCGATGACCTCGGCGACGAGCCGGTGGGCGATCCCGTGGGTGCAGCCCGGGCAGTAGCTGGTCGCGGCGTTGTACAGGGATTTCGGTCTCTGGTAGACGACCTTCACGCCCTGACACCTCCTACCTTGTCCCAGTAGTCGGTCACGCTGGGCACTTTCCCCGCGATCATATCGCGCAGGCGCCGCTCGACGTCCCTGGGATGAGGGACCGCGCCGCCGGTCCTGCCGTAGAAACGCACTATCTTGCGGCCTGCTACGGCCAGCTTCACGTCCTCGACCATCTGGCCGGTAGACATCTCTACGCACAGGAACCCCTTCGCGCGGTCCACAACCTGGTCGAAGGCGTAATCCGGGAAGGGCCAGAGGCTGACGGGCCTGACCAGCCCCACCTTGACACCCTCCTTGCGCAGTCGATTGACTACCGACTGGCATATCCTCGCGACCGTGCCGTATGCAACGAAGAACCACTCGGAGTCGTCGCCGTAGAGCACCAGAGCCTTCTTCTCGGTCTTCTCGATCTCAGTGTACTTGGCCTGGATCTGCCAGTTGTGGGCGTCCAGCTGCTCGGGGTCGAGCAGGATTGAGCTCACGAGGTTGGACTTCCTACCGGCGTTCCCGGTGGTTGCCCAGGGTTTCTCGGGCAGTCTCGGCTTCTCTGGCCGGTCGGGGAAAGAGACCGGTTCCATCATCTGGCCGATCATGCCGTCTCCCAGGATCATGACTGGGTTCCGGTACTCGTCGGCCACTTCGAAGGCGTGGGCCATGAGGTCGCAAGCCTCCTGTATCGTGGCCGGACCGTAGACCACCAACCGGTAGTCGCCATGGCCGCCGCCCTTGGTCGCCTGGAAGTAGTCGGATTGGGACGGCTGGATACCTCCCAGGCCGGGGCCGCCCCTGGCCATGTTGATGAGCACGCAGGGAAGCTCCGAGCCGGCGATGTAGGAAATGCCCTCCTGCATCAGGCTGATACCCGGACTCGACGACGAGATGAGCACGCGGCCTCCCGCCCCCGCGGCCCCGTACACCATGTTGATTGCCGCGACTTCGCTCTCAGCCTGGACGAACACGCCGCCCTCCTCCCCAAGCCTCCTCGCCATGTACTCGGAGATCTCGTTCTGTGGCGTGATGGGATAGCCGAAGTAGTAGCGGCAGCCAGCGCGTATCGCTGCCTCCGCCAGGGCCTCGTTTCCTTTCATGAGGACCGATTCTGCCAAGAGCTTCGCCTCCTGGGGTTATGGCCTGAAGACGTCGATGACCGCGTCGGGACACATCCTGGCGCAGAGGGCGCAGCTCAGACACGAAACTTGGTCCTCGTCGCTTACGTACACAGGATGGTAGCCCTGGGGGTTCAGGCTGCCTTTGACCTTGATGATCTTCTTCGGGCAGACGGCCGCGCAGAGCTCGCAGCTCTTGCACAGCTCCTCCCGGAAAACGACTCGCTTGTCCAACCCTCTCCCTCCCTCACTCTTCGGTCTCCCACGGCTTCTTCAGGAACCTTTCCAGCCAGAGAATGGGGAGACCCCGGATCCGCCTGCCTATCGAGTCTTCCTGTGGCTTGAGCTCGATAGGCGCGGCGCAGAAGACCACGGGCAGGCCAAGCTCCTCGCCAAGCCTGCGGGCGAAATCCACGCCTTCGACGACGTCATCTTCGGTGGTGAGGTCGCTCAAGTGGGTGTTGGCGACGATACCCGATGGATCGAGGCCCGAGGCCGCCGCGATCATGGCGACCGCCTTCTTGGCGTCCTCCACAGTCCTGGTGAACGGCCTCGACGAGTTCACGACGAACAGGCCTCTGGCGTCCGGCGACAGCGCGTCCAGGAGACTGCCCAGCACTCTCGCGCCGGTCGGGTCCCCTCCGAGGTCGACTACGACCTCGCCGGGCCCGTGTCGCAGCACCCGCCTCACGCCCTCGGGCAGGACGGGCAGGTCGGCGTGACGGAGGGAGTCCTTGGGCGCGATCACCGCGACGCCCTCCTGTGAGAGATGGTCACGCACGTCACGCACCCGGAAGTACGGAGTGACGGTGTCCAGATCCACAATGCTTACGGTCTTGCCCTGCCTCGCCAGCTTCAGAGCGTAGCTGATGGAGACCTCAGACTTGCCACTCCCGTAGAAACCGTAAAAGACCGTTACGTCCGGCAACTTCGAGGACCCTCTTTGCCCATCATCGTGTCTTTGGTTTCGATGATAGGGCTGCGTTTCCCTCTTGCAGGAGGAACGGGATCGCCAAGTCCTTCATGAAGGCCAAAACCTTGACCCACTTGCCGGTGCGGCTGGTTACGCCCGAAATGAGAGGCGTCAACGAAGCGCCGGGCCCGCACAGGACCACGGCGTCCACCCTTCCTCTCAGCGCCGCCATCTGGCGGCCGATCTCCTTGGCGATCTGGTACGCCATGCCTGATATGCCGGTGACCGCCCCTTCCTGCCCCAGAGATAGGGCTTCGGACAGCGCGCCCTGGTCGCCGACTCCTGCGTAGGCGAACGCGCCCGAACCCTCCTTGAGCGCCTCCCGGAGCTCGAACGCGGCGCCGGGGCTCCGGTCGCCTCCCCGCTGAGCCACCCACGACACGAAGGCGGTGGCCGGAGGAGTCCCGGCGGAGGTGAAGCCGAACGGCCCCTCACAGGCGACAGGGTCGGAAGTGTCGACGATTCGCCGGCCCCGGTGGGCGGAGACCGACACCTCATCCCCGAGGTAGACGGTTATGACCCGCGCCTCCGCGGCCGGCAGCGACAATGTCTCGACCGCCTTCTCGTAGGCGGCTCTCTGCGGCACGGCGTAGAAGACCCCTCGCCTCTCGTACTCCTTGTACCCCGAGAACCTGGCCTCCGCGACCAGGTCCGCGGAGCTCATTGGGTCGACGACCAGCATGCGGATACCATTCTCGGCAGAGTAGCAGCGGGCCTCCGCTTCGAGTCTGCTCAAGGGGTGCCAGGGATGCTCGCGCACGCCCCCGGGCACGACTACGATGGAGGGCGAGGCGCCGGCAAGAGCCTCGCCCTGCTGGAACGCGTCCTCACCGGGAGGGACAGATCCGGTCAGGATCTGGCCGTCCTTGGAAACGCCCAGGCGGGTGCCCCGGTATTCCGCGAAGAGTGCCAGCACTACGCTCATTTTGGCAGGAACATCCTCTTTTGAAGCAGGGCCTTGTGAATGCGCTCCTCAGCGTACAGGTCGGCAGCCTCGTGCGGTCCGATGCCCTTCTCCTTAGCTATCTCCAAGACCCGGAGGAGAATGTCGTGGATCTTGAACACCCTTGCCAGCGCTCGCTCCTCGTTGTAGCCACCGGGCAGGAGCTCGTCGGCCACGTTGATGACTCCGCCACCGTTGGCGATGAAGTCCGGGACGTAGAGGATCCCCTTGGCCGACAGGGCTTCGCCATGTCTTTGCTCCAGCAGCTGGTTGTTGGCGGCGCCGCAAACGATCTTGCACTTCAGCCTGGGGATGGTATCGTCGTTGATTACCGCGCCCAGGGCGCACGGCGCGAACACGTCGCACTCCTGGTCGAAGATCCTGTCGGCGGGGACCGCGAGCCCGCCCGCCTCCACGGCTCTCTGGACCTTCTCAGGGTAGATGTCCGTCACATACGTCTTGGCGCCGGCCGCGATCAGCCGCTGCACCAGGCTGAACCCGACCGCGCCCACTCCCTGGACGGCCGCCGCCCGCCCTTTGAAGCTGGGGCTGCCGAGAGCCGTCTTAAGAGCGGCCTCCATTGCGCGGAACACGCCGAACGCGGTGACGGGCGACGGGTTGCCTGAAGTGTTGGCCAGCCCGGCCGCGTGGGTAGTCTGGGTCCTGATGATGTCCATGTCCTCGGTGTTCGTGCCGACGTCCTCGGCGGTGATGTACCGGCCGCCTAGCGAATCCACGAGCTTGCCGAACGCCCTGAACATCTCCTCGCTCTTATCCTTCCTGGAGTCTCCGATGATGACCGCCTTGCCGCCGCCCAGGTTGAGTCCCATGGCTGCGTTCTTGTAGGTCATGCCCCTGGAAAGCCGGAGCACGTCTATGAGAGCTTCCTCCTCGGTCCTGTACGGCCACATCCTGGTGCCGCCGAGGCCCGGGCCCAGCGTGGTGTCGTGCACCGCGATGATCGCCCGGAGGCCGGACACCCTGTCGTAGCCGAAGACCACCTGCTCGTGCCCGTGCTTTTCCATCAGCTCGAAAACCCTCATAGTTCTCCTCCTTCTCTACTTGATGAGACACCTGGCCATAGCAAGGGAATTGAGCTTCGCCACATGGGTGTCGGCCCTCGAAATCACCACGATGGGGGCGGCTGCGCCGACTATGACGCCACCTATGGCCGCATGCGCGAAGTACTGCATGCTCTTGGCGATGCTGTTGCCCGAGACGACGTCCGGCGCGAGAAGGACGTCGGCCTTTCCCGCGACTTCCCCGGTCACGCCCTTGATCCTGGCGGACTCAGGCGATATGGCCACGTCGAGGGCCATCGGGCCGTCGACTGACGAGCCCGGGAAGGCGCCGCGATCCGCCATCTTGGAAAGGATCGCCGCGTGGATGCTATCTTCGGAGTCCAGGCTGGGGACCTCGGACGGGGCCAGGACCGCGATCCTGGGGTGGTCCACGCCCATCATGTGGCAGACCTCTATGGCGTTCCTCACGATCTCGACCTTCTTCTCGAGGTCGGGCTGGAGAACCACACCGCCGTCCGTCACGAATATGAGGCGATCGAACCCAGGCACTTCGAGGGCGGCGACGTGGCTCAAGATCCTGCCGGTCCTGAGGCCGGTCTCCTTATCGAGAGCGGCCCTGAGCAGGGTCGCCGTCCCCACCTTGCCCTTCATGAGGATGGCGCACTTGCCGTCGCGGACGAGCCCCACGCCCAGTCGCGCCGACTCCTCGGGCGTACGCGCCTCCACGAACACCGGATCCCTGAGAGATATGCCCCTTTCGGAGATGACGTTCTTGATCTTCTCGCTGTCGCCGACCAGGTAGGGGGCGATGAAGCCCTCCTCCTCGGCGGCGGAAAGCGCCGACAGGGCTTCCTCGTCGATAGCCTCGACAAGGCTTACTCCCGCCGGCCCCATCCTGCTGACCTTGTCCAGGAACGCGCGAAACAGCGGGCCGGCTGCATCCGTCGTCGTCATCGCGTCGCCGCCTCTCCTTCTGGATAGGTACGCGGCGTCTCCTCTCCCCTTAGGACCCGGAGGACCCCCGCCGCAAGGGCCTCCATCTCGTCTTCTCCGGGGTAGATCAGGTGCCGTCCCAGAAAGCCCGTGTACTCCCTGATGATGCTCACGAAGCTGACCGATCTGGCCAGGCCGCCGGTGATTACCACCGCGTCGGGGCGCTCCGGATACGTGGCGGCCATCGCGCAGATCTCCTTGGCCACCTGGTAAGCCATCGCCCGCCATACCAGAGCGGCGGGAGGGTCCCTCTTGGCCGATTCCTCCACTTTCCTGGCGTCTTTCGTCCCGGTGTAGCCGTACATGCCTGCCTCGGTCGTCAGGACCATCCGCAACCTGGACGCGTCGCCGAACTTCAAGGCCAGGTCCAGCAGGCACAATCCCGGCAAGGTCCCGGCTCTTTCCACCGTGAACGGCCCTTCTTCGTTCGAGTTGTTGGCGTCCCTGAGCTCGCCTTTGTAGCAGGGGCTGATCGAGAACCCGCTGCCGAGATGAGCGACGACCAGGAACAGGTCCTCCAGGCGAGCGTCCAGATCCCGGGCGGCCCGTCTCGCGCAGGCCCTCATATTCAGCGCGTGGAGCAGGCTCCTGCGCGGCACGGCCGGGATGCCGGAGACCCGCGCCTCGGGCGCGTACTCGTCGACGGCGACCGGGTCCACGATGAACGACGGGACCCTCCCGCCGGCGGCGCTACCTTTCCCGGAACCGGTCCCCAGGTCGCCCAGCGCCCAGGCGATAAGGCCGCCCAGGTTGGACGCGTGCCTGCCTCCCACTTCGTCCTGCAGGTCCTGCACCATAGCCTGGTTGACCACGTAGGCGCCCGACTTGACCGGCCGCAACAAGCCTCCTCTGGCCACGATGCAGGAGAGGTCCGCAGGTTCGATCTTTTGCCTGGCGAGGAAGTCGCGGACCATGGAAACCCTATAGCTTAGCTGCGCTACGGTCTTCATACGAGTCGCCCATTCCTCGCCCGAATGGTCGACGTTCTCGATGGCCGCCGCCTTCTCGCCCCGGTAGATGGCGAGCTTGGTCGATGTCGACCCCGGGTTGATCACCAGGATCGTCTCGAGGCGTTCCATCTGGTTTCGGCTCACCTCGCTATCCCTCACCTGGCGGGCGCCATGGTGGCCTTGAGCTTCAAGACCTTGGCTATCCTGTCCGCGACCATGCGGGTCGCCGCCTTATCAGTGTTGATGCCCTCGGCCTTCGAGATGGCGAAGACCGTCTTCAGCAGGGCGGGGATCTTCTCTACCTTTGCCTTGCACCGCTCGTAGTTGTAGCCCTCCAGCTCGTCGGCCACCTGGATGACTCCGCCCGCGTTGACCACGTAATCGGGCCCGTAGACGATGCCGCGCTTCCAGACGCGGTCGCCGTCCTCGGGCGTGGCGAGCTGGTTATTGGCGCCTCCCGCGATGGCCTTGCACTTCAGGTTGGGGATAGTTCCCTCGTTGAGGACTCCGCCCAAGGCGTTGGGCGAAAGCACGTCGCACTGCGCGCCGAGGACCTCGTCGGCGCCGGCGATCTTGGCGCCCGTCTCGGCAGCGACCCGCTCGACGACGTCCTTCCGCACGTCGGCGACGATGATCGAGGCGCCGGCATCGCGGAGATGGCGGCACAGCTTGGCGCCGACCTTGCCGGCTCCCTGTACCGCGACGGTCAGACCTATGAGGTCCCTCTTCCCGAACGCCTCCTCGGCGCAGGCCTGGATACCGAGGAGGACGCCATATGCCGTGAGGATGGAAGTATCGCCGCTCCCTCCGTACTCGACCGGGAGCCCGACCAGGTACCCGGTTTCCGGCAGGAGGTTCACGAAGTCCGCGGAGTAGGTGCCTACGTCGGTCCCCGTGATGAACCGTCCTCGCAACCCCTGGATGAAGCGGCCATAGGCGCGGAGCAGGAGCTCGTCCTTGTCCCTCACGGGGTCACCCCAGATGATGCCCTTGCCGCCTCCGTAGTGCAATCCTGCGACTCCCGACTTCAGCGTCATGCCCTTGGACAGCCTGAGGGCGTCGATTACGGCCTCGTCTTCCGAGGCGTAAGGGTACATCCTGGTCCCGCCCAGGGCCGGACCCAGCGTGGTATCGTGGAACGCGATGATGGACCTAAGCTTCCCGGCCTTGGCCCTGAAGAACATGACTTCCTCGTGCCCTTCCGCAGCCATTTTCTCGAACAGGTCCAAGCTCATCCCTCCTTCGGTTGGAGCGGTACGACCTTACAGCAAACGATGGAAGCAAGAATCGTGCCGGGGCGGCGTCGTCCGTCGGCTCGTACCAGACCGGATGGATTCGTCCTCGAAAGGCCAACTGAACTGCAGGCGTCCCCGCGCAGGCACGGCATGCTCCAGCGGACAGGACACGCAGCTCCGGGTGCGACCGTGCGCATCCTTTCACATATGCCTGGCTGTGCGTGCAACAGAGTGCGCGCCGGCTCCGCTTGAGTCGCCGGGTGCGCTCGCCATGCCGTATTTCTCCAGCTTGTTGTACAGCGTCCGGATGCTGATCCCCAAGGCTTTGGCGGCCCTGGTCTTGTTGCGGCCGGCCTTCTCCAGGGCCTCCAGGATGGCGCGTCTTTCCGCGCCCTCGAGCGCGTCCCTGAGAGGAGTGCCGCTGTCGGGTCCTATCTCGCGGCGCTCGACGCCCTCCTTGAGGACCGGGAAATCGCTCAAGATCATCGGCGGCAGGTGTTCCAGCCGGACGACGTCGTCCTGGTAACGCATGTTCATCATGGCCCGCCCGAGCACGTTCTCCAGCTCGCGCACGTTCCCCGGCCACCTATACTGCCTGAAGGCGTCCATCACCTCGGGGACGACACGGGTGACCGACCGCCCGTACTCCTGGTTGAGCCTCCGCAGAGTGACGCCGGTCAGGTCGGGCAGGTCCTCGGCCCTCTGCCTGAGCGGGGGGATGAATATGGGGATGACGTTGAGCCTGTAGTAGAGGTCCTCGCGGAACCGGCCTTCTGCCACGAGCTGTTCCAGCGAGACGTTGGTGGCAGCAATGACGCGGACATCCACCTGAGTAGGCTTGGAGTCGCCCACCCGGACTATCTCCTTCTCTTGTAGCACGCGGAGGAGGTGCGCCTGGGAGGACAGGTTCATCACGCTGACCTCGTCCAGGAAAAGCGTGCCGCCTCCGGCCTCCTCGAAGAGACCGCGGCGGCCGCCTTTCCGCGCCCCCGTAAACGCTCCGTCCACGTAGCCGAAGAGCTCGGATTCCAGCAGGCTCTCGGTCAGGGCCGCGCAGTTGACGCGGACGAACGGCTTGCTCTTCCTCGGCGACGAACTGTGGATCGCGTGGGCGAAGAGCTCCTTTCCGGTGCCGCTCTCACCGCGCAAGAGCACGGTCGCCGACGTCGACGCCACCCTCCTTGCCTGGTCGACCGCCTGAGCGGTCAGAGGACTCCTGGCCACCACCTCGTCGAAGGTGTACTTTGCCTCCAGCTGCCGGACTATCTTCTTCATCCGGTCGAGCTCGTCGTTCAGGCGCATGATCTCCGAGACGTCGTGGATCACGCCCACGCTGCCCTTCAGCTGGTCGTCCACGATGACCGGGTTGACCGACACCACCACCTGCCTGTGCATCGGGCCCACTTTCATGAGCACGTTCTTGACGGGTGTGCGCGTGCGGAGCACCTGCATATGCATGCTGGGCGTGCCCTCGGCGATGTCGACCGTGGCAGGCTTGCCGATGACGTCTTTCTCGGTAAGCCCGGTGAGCCGCGTGTAGGCGGGGTTTATGAGAAGGCCGTTGCCGTCGGCGTCGACCACCGCGATCGCGTCCTGGGTCGCATCGATGATGGCCGTGAGCAGCGACTGAACCTCCGTCAAGTTGGTTATTTCTTCGGCCAGGTTTTTGACCTCGGTCAGGTCTCGGAAAACCGCCACAGCCCCGACTACGTTTCCTGACTCGTCGCGGACCGCCACGCGATTGGTGACGATCTCGGTGTCCCCGACCATCTGCCTCTGGTTCAGCTCCACGGTCCCCGTTGCCAGCACCTGATCCAGCCGGGTAGTGCTGATGACGTCCTTCACGTGCTTGCCGATAGCGTCCTCGGCCTTGACGCCGGTGATCGTCTCTGCGGAGGGATTGAAGACAAAGACCCTGCTGCCGGCGTCTACCGCGACGATCGCATCGTGGGTTGCATTAAGGATCAGGTCCAATAGCCTGGTCCGTGCAAGATCATGCATGTAAAACACCTCCGCCTGGCTGTTCGCCAGGCGGAGGCTGGATCCTCTTTTGCGGGTCCCAGAGGCGGCTCTAAGCTCCGAGCCGCATCCTGTCGGCCACCATCGCGATAAATTCCGAGTTGGTCGGCTTGCCTTTCTCCTGGCTGATCGTGTGCCCGAAGACCCGCTGTATGAAGTCCATGTTGCCCCTGTCCCACGCCACCTCGATGGCGTGGCGGATAGCCCTCTCGACCCTGCTTGGAGTGGTGAGGTACTTCTGGGCGATGGTCGGGTAGAGCTCCTTGGTTATCTTGGAGAGGAGGTCCACCCTGTCGACCACCATGATGATGGCGTCGCGCAAGTACATGTAGCCCTTGATGTGGGCAGGAATGCCCAGCTCGTGCATGGTGGAGGTGACCTTCGTGTCCTGACCCTTATCCTTGTCTCGCACCGCCGGCGGCTTCGGGGCCACGGGTCCCTTCTGGAAAAGCTGGCGGAGTCGCTCCGTCAGTATGTTCAGGTCGAAGGGCTTCAGTATGTAGTAGTCTGCACCGAGTTCAAGCACCCGGTGGGTAATGGACTCCTGTCCGAACGCCGTGAGCATCACGATCTTGGGCCGCTTACCGGATTCCTGTTGCTCCAGCCTTTCAAGGACGCCGATCCCGTCCAGGTAGGGCATGATGATGTCGAGCACTACGACGTCGGGATCAGTCTCCTCGATGGCTTCCAGGGCCTCCACTCCGTTGTAGGCTACCCCGGCGACCTCGATGTCGTCTTGCTTCTCGAGGTACTCTTTGAGAAGGCCGACGAACTCCCTGTTGTCGTCAACGATGAGAACTCGCATCTTCGGCATCCCGCAGACTCCCCCCTGAGTCAACAGTCTCTGTCCGTCCTTAATTTTACAACATATTCCAGACCGGATCTACCCTAGTTTCCTCAACTTGGCAATATAGACCAACGGATTCCTCCTGCCGCTGCAGCGAAGACTGCCTTCACCAGGCGCCTCCTCTGCCCAATCTAATCAACATCCGATGCAGCAACGAAAGACTTACCGGAGATGATCTGGAGTAATGGAAGAGAAGCGGAGCATACAGAACGTCCGGGAGGAAATGGAGCAGGCGAAGCAGGTAATGGCGGTAGTGGTCAGCAGGAAGGCGGATCTGCGTGACCCCGAAATAGTGGAAGCCTCGAGGAAACTCGATGTCCTATTGAACGAGTACTACCGGCTTCTCGCTCCCTCCCCCTGAAACGCGGCCACCCAGTCACCCTGAGATAGCCCCGGCATCATCCGGGCGTCGCGGGCCATCCACTCGGCAAACGTTCCGTACCCTCTGGTCGGATCGTTCACGAGGACGTGGGTCACCGCGCCCACGAGGAGGCCGTCCTGGATGATGGGACTCCCGCTCATGCCCTGTACGATGCCCCCGGTACGCGCCAGCAGAGCCGGATCGGTGACGCGCACCACGAAACCTTTGGAGGGAGACCCGCCCGAGTAGATCTGCTCGATCTCGGCGGCGAACTTCTCGATCGTTGTCCCGTCCACCGTGGTAAGGATCTCGGCAGGCCCCTTCTTGACCTGGCTCTCTAGCCCGAGCGGGATCGGCTCCGGGTAGTGAGGGTTCCGCAGGTAGCCTGAAAGCACTCCGGTGATGCCGCAAGGCCCGTTTTGCAGGATGCTGCCGATCACGTCCTGGCCCTCGACGAACGTGCCCAGCACTTCACCCGGCTGCCCCCTCCGCGACGGCTGGACCCCGGTGACGGTGGCCCGGACTAACTGGCCTT
>Ga0315295_10001135_pt1 | contig 22948 bp, 19 predicted proteins | sample YL17G14_0_MG_FD_204453 | JGI IMG/M metagenome (GOLD analysis project Ga0315295, IMG submission 204453) | Sediment microbial communities from Yellowstone Lake, YNP, Wyoming, USA - YL17G14_0 | ecosystem: Environmental > Aquatic > Freshwater > Lake > Sediment | place: USA: Wyoming | collected...
TTCGACCTTTTCCTGCTCTTCATCGTGGCAGTGGTATTCCTGTACGGGATGTTTCGCCGATACCGGCTGTGGATGATGGGCAAACCCGAGAAGAGGACCGATCAGCCCAAGGAGCGTCTGAAATCCGTATGGGCCTACGTGATGGGGCATAAACGGATGCTCCGGGACGTGTATCCGGGATGGATGCACCTGCTCATCTTCTACGGGTTTTTGGTTCCCTTCGTGGTGGTGGTGATCACCCAGGCGAACTTCTCCCTTCCGCGCGTGGTGGCCCTTCCTCTGTCTTTATTATTCGACCTGGTGGGAACGCTGGGTATCGTCGGTCTCCTCATGGCCGCCTACCGCCGCTATGTGCAGAAACCGGAGAACCTGACCTACGATAACTACTGGGGCAACGCCGTGGCCCTTCTCCTGCTACTGGGAATCTTCGGCCTGGGTTTCTGCGTCGAGGGTTTGCGGATCGCCCGGACCCAGACCGAGTGGGTCGCCTGGTCGCCGGTGGGATGGCTCTTTTCCCAGGTGTTCAGCGGGCTGTCGGACACGAACCAGATTCTCCTGCACAGGCTTCTCTGGCGCCTCCATCTCTTCCTGGTCCTCGGGTTTATCGCTTTCATTCCCTATTCCCGCATGCTGCACATCATAACCGGACCGGCCAACGTGTACCTGCGCTCCCTGACCCCGAAAGGGGAATTGCCTGCGATCAGGGATTTTGAAACGGCCGAGACTTTCGGGGCGTCTAAAATCACGGAATTGACTCGTAAGCAGCTGTTTGACTTTGATGCCTGCACGCGGTGCGGACGCTGCCTGGATCACTGCCCGGGGGCGATCAGCGGGAAGCCCCTGGCGCCCAAGAAAAACTGGGATACCCTGCGGGTCCATATGGAAGAAAAAGCGGCCCTGGTGCGGAAGGGAGTCGACCCGTATGCGGAAGGGCAGACGAAGCTGATCGGCAGCGGGGCAGGGGACGGGGTTTCGGAGGACGTGATCTGGGCCTGTACCAACTGTCTGGCCTGTGCCATGGTTTGTCCGGTGTTCATCCCCTGCGTGGATAAATTTCTGGAGATGCGCCGTTATCTGGTCCTCATGGAAAGCAAATTCCCCCAGGAAGTGCAGCTGGTCTTCCGCAACATGGAGAATAACAGCAACCCCTGGGGGGTGGGTTCGGGACTCCGGGCCGAGTGGATGAAAGGCCTGGAGGTCAAGACCATGGCGGAGGACAGCGACATCGACTTCCTCTTCTTCGTGGGATGCGCGGGCAGCTTTGACGATCGCAACAAAAGGGTGGCCACGTCCCTGGTGAAGATCCTGAAAGCGTCGGGGGTGAAATTTTCCGTCCTGGGGACGGAGGAGGGCTGCTGCGGGGACTCGGCCCGCCGGATCGGGAATGAATATCTCTACCAGACCCTGGCCCAGGCCAACATCGAAGTCTTCAAGAATTACGGGATCAAAAAGATCATGACCATGTGCCCCCACTGCTTCAACACCCTCAAGAACGAATATCCCCAGTTCGGGGGTAAGTACGAGGTCTTCCATTATACCCAGTTCCTGGCGGATGTTTTGGGGAGTGGAAAGCTGAAGCTGAAGAAGCCCCTGGAAAAAGTGATTACCTACCATGATTCCTGCTACCTGGGACGGGCCAACGAGGTCTATGAAGAGCCGCGGCGCGTGCTCCAGGCCATCCCGGGCCTGAAACTGGTGGAGATGGAGCGCAACCGCATCCGCAGCTTCTGCTGCGGGGCCGGGGGCGGCCGCATGTGGATGGAGGAGAAGCTCGGAACCCGGATCAACCAGCTCCGCACGGATCAGGCCGTCCAGACCAAGGCCAGCCTGGTGGGGACCGCCTGCCCCTACTGCCTGACCATGATCGGCGACGGAATCAAGGAGAAGGGGCTGGAGGAATCCATGGCCGCCCTGGACCTGAGCGAGCTGGTGGTCCAGGCCATGGACTCTCCCGCCGGGGCGGCAAGCACGGGACAAAAAGCGGTGGGATAAAGCGGGGCCTTTTCCCCCTTACTCCTCACCACTCACCTTTCACGGTATTCGAAGAGAGGACACGGAAATGGTCAGAAGGGAAACTCGGAGCCTTGGGCAATTCAGTCGAACGCTGTTCCCGATTTTGGCTTTATGCTTCTTCTGGGTCGGCGCTGCCCTGGCCGCCGATAACGCGGAATGTTTCAAGTGTCACCAGAACCCCAAACTCAGCAAAGGGAAGAAGGACGGCTCCCTCCTCTCCCTCCACGTGGACGAAAAGACCTTTGCCGCATCGGTCCACGGGGCGGCCGGGATGGGATGCACGGACTGCCACCAGGAAGCCAAGCCTAACGTCCATCCCGCGGAGGGATTTCCCGAGGTCGGATGCGTCAACTGTCACCAGGATTCGGCGGAGGCCTACAAGCAGACGGCCCATGGGATGATGCTCGAAAGCGGCATGGAACGGGCCCCCAAATGCCAGGATTGCCATACTTCCCATTACATGCGCAAGATCGCCGACCCGCAATCGCCGGTAAAGGCTTCCCGCCTGCCGGAAGCCTGCGGCAAGTGTCATGATGTCGCCAAACCGCCGAAGGGCTTCTTTATGGCCCTGGCCACCTACCGGATCATGGGCCACCCTAAGACCGACCTGGGAGAAAGTTATCACACCCAGGGATGCGCCAACTGCCATCCGGAGAATGCGGGGCATCCGCAAAAAAAAGGCCCCAGCCCTTCCTGCGTCAAATGCCATGATCTTTCAACTTCCAAGCCGCTCCTTTTAGGACCGATCCATTTCAAAGTTTCCTTCTGGGAGCAACCGGTTCCTTTCCTCCTGCGCTTCCTCTACGGGGCCGGCCTGATCCTCGCCGTGTTGGCCTGCGTCGGGTTCTTCGGCTATCGGACCTACACGAAGAGGAAGGCCCAAAAAGCGCAAGGGGAGAAACCCGCCGAGGGGCAGGGAACTCCTTCCTGATAAGCGTTTCGCTCACGGACCGGCTTCAAAGACCTTGAGGCTCTGCTTGAGGATTGAGGCAAGAAGAAAGAAACCGATTTTTTTCTTCTTGCCTCTTTTTTTGCCGGGTGTCTTGTCACGGCACCTGCAAAGTGGTATAAGAATCCGAACTTGCATTTTGACCTGGAAAAGCAGACCATAGGTCAGAAAAAATATTTTAAGGAGGAATGATTATGGATTTTCAGTTTTCACCCCAGCAGGAACTGCTCAGAAAAAGCGTGCGGGAATTCGCCGAAGGGGCCATCGCTCCCAAGGTCCAGCACATGGAGGAGACGGATGATATCCCCTGGGGCCTTTACCAGGAGATGTCCAAACAGCTGTACCTGGGCGTGCTCATCCCCAAAGAGTTCGGGGGAACCGCATTGGGAAATCTGGCCCGGATGATCATGCTGGAAGAAGTGGGGCGGGTTTCGGCGGCCATGGCCATGGCCCTGCAGATCTTCCATCTGGGAACGGTGCCCATCGTGGATTTCGGCAAGGAAGCCCAGAAGAAAAAATACCTGCCGGCCATGGCCAAAGGGGAAAGCCTGTCCACCATCGCCGTAACCGAGGCCACGGGCGGGTCGGATCCCACGGGCATTCAGACCACCGCCAAGCTGCAGGGGGACAGCTACATTCTCAACGGCCGGAAGTGCTTCATCACCCACGGCCACGTGGCCGATGTCTTGACCATCATGGCCAAGACGGGCGAAGGCCCTAAGGGCTTCAGCGCCTTCATCGTGGAGAAGGCCTTTCCGGGATTCAAGCTTGGGCGGAAGGAGAAAAAATTCGGCCTCCACGGGTGCAACACGGGTGAGATTGTCATGGAGAACTGCGCCGTCCCCCGGGAAAATCTGCTCGGGAATGAGGGAGACGGGTTGAAAGTCTCCATGGCCGCCATCAGCGAAGTAGGACGGGCCGGGATGGCGGGATGCGGCCTGGGGGTCATCAACGCCTGCCTGGAAGCCTCGGTGAAATTCGCCAACGAGAGGCTCCTGGGGGGCAAACCCATCAGCCAGCACCAGGCCATCCAGTGGATGATCGCGGACATCTACATGGACCTGGAAACCAGCCGCCTCCTGTCCTACCGCGCCGCCTGGCTCAAGGACCAGAAAGTCCGGTGCGACACGGACATGGCCATGGCCAAGTACTACGCCACGGAGGCCGCAGTGCGCTGCGCCAAGAAGGCCGTGGACATCCACGGCGGATACGGGTACATGATGGAGTACCCGGTGCAGCGGTACTACCGCGACGCGGAAATCCTGATCGCTTCGGCGGGCACCTCGGAGATCCAGCGGATCGTCATGGCCCGCAAAGCCCTGACTTCTTTCAAATAAAGCATTTTAGCCACAGAGGGCACAGAGGACACAGAGGTTGATAAATATCAAATTCCAAAATCCCAATCCCAAATTCATAAATCAAACACAGGTTTAGGAGTTTAGTCCTTATTTAGAATTGGGTGCTTGGGTTTTGGAATTTTTCTCGGTGATCTCTGTGTCCTCTGTGGCTAATGGGTTTTTAGAATGAATATTATTGTCTGCGTCAAGCCGGCGCCGGATCCCAAGCGCTGGGACAGCATCCAGCTGGACCCCCAGACCAAGGCCCTGCGCCGGGAAGGGATTCCCAGCGTTCTGGGGCCTCTGGACAGGCGGGCCCTGGAAGAAGGGCTCCGGATCCGAGAAAAGCGCGGTGGAAAAGTGGTGGTCATGGCCATGGCTCCTCCCTCCGCCCGGGACAACCTGGTGGAGGCCCTGGCCATGGGAGCGGATGAAGCCTGCCTCCTGAGCGACCGGGTATTCGCCGGGTCCGACACCTGGGCCACTTCTCTCGTTCTGGCCAGGGGAATTCAGAAATGGGGAAAGGTTGACCTGGTTCTCTGCGGGGAATGGAGCCTGGACGGATCGACGGGTCACGTGGGAGCGCAGCTGGCTGAATATCTGGGAATCCCCCATGTCAGCCGGGTCGTGGCGGTCGAGAGCCTGGAAGGCGGAATCCTGCGGACCCGAAGCATGGTTGAACTGGGCAACCGGATCATGGAGTCGAACCTTCCGGCTTTGATCACCGTGACCCGGGACATCAACACTCCCCGTTTTACTTCCCTGCTGGGGGTGATGGAGGCGGAAACGAAACCTCTGATCGTCTGGTCCGCGCCGGAACTGGGAATCCAGCCGGAGGAAGTCGGGTTCAGCGGATCCCCCACCCAAACCGGCGATGTCTTCCTGCCGGAGATGAAACGGAAGGCGGAGATGCTCAAGGGGGAGCCTGAGGAGATGGTACCGGAAATCATCCGGAAGATCCGGCAAGCACTGGGCTAAAACGACCGACGACCGATGACCGTAGACGGCTGAACGATTTCTATCCTGGCGGCGGTCAGCGGTCTTCGGTCCGCCGTCGAAGAGTTCTTGTGAAAAAATTGGAGGATTGGAAAGGGATCTGGGTTTTCATTGAACAGGAAGAAGGCTGTGTGGCCGAGGTCTCCTTTGAGCTTTTGGCTGCGGCGAAGCAGCTTTCTTTGAAGAGGGGAGGGGCCGAAGTTGTAGCCCTCCTTCTCGGGCACGGAGTCAAAGGGATCTCCCAGGACTTGCTGGCCTATGGCGCGGGCCGGGTTCTTCTGGCGGATCACCCTTCTCTGGAAAAATATCTGACCCTACCCTATACCCGCGTGATCAGCCGGTTGATCGCTGAAGGCAAACCCGAGATTTTTCTTCTCCCGGCAACCTCCGTGGGAACTGACCTGGCCGCCCGGACGGCCATCCGGGTCAATACCGGCCTTTCCGCCCACTGCACCCAGCTGGACATCAATTCCCGGGGAGAGCTCATGCAAGTGGTTCCCGCTTTTGGCGGGAAAGTCATGGCCACCATCCTTTGCCCGAAGCATCGCCCCCAGATGGCCACGGTTCGGCCGGGAGTCTACCGCCGGGGAGAACCTTGCCAAACGGGGGGCATCATCGAGGAGCGGATCGTTGAAATTCAGCCCGAGGACCGGAGGCAGAAAGTAATCGAGGTCCATTGGGAGAAAAAGCCTTCCCGGTCGATCGAAGAAGCCGAGGTCGTAGTGGCGGGAGGGGCCGGGATCGGCAACGGCGAAGACTGGAAGTGGATAGAAAAACTGGGAGAGACGCTGCAGGCCGCCGTGGGAGGGACGCGTCCCCCCCTGGACGAAGGATGGATCTCCGAGGAACAGATGATCGGCCAGAGCGGCAAGACCATCCGGCCCAAGCTCTATATCGGGGTCGGCATCTCGGGGGTCATCCAGCACGTGGTGGGGATCCAGGATGCCCAAACGATCATCGCCATCAACCAGGACCCGAATGCGGCCATCTTTCAGTCTGCCGACCTGGGAGCCGTGGCCGATTTCCGCAAGATCCTTCCCCTCCTGGTCGAAGAACTGGGGAAGAAATAGAAGAATCGATCCTGGAATCGACCCCCCTGCTTTTCATCCTTTTTCCGGGAAGGGGGGGTTTTTAAAGAATCGATTGGCAACTTGTAGGGGGAGAGAGATGAAAATAGACCCGGATGCGTTAGACCGTAAGACCTCCCATGACATTATGGTGGGGGCAGCCCTGCCGCGGCCCATCGCTTTTATTTCCACCGTAGGGGAGAACGGGATTTACAATCTTGCCCCCTATAGTTTCTTCATCCCCATGTCTGCCAAGCCGGCCATCGTGGGGGTAGGCATCGGCCGGAAGAGGGATGGAAATAAGAAGGATACCCTGGTTAATATTGAGTTTTCCAAGGATTTTGTCATCAACGTGGTTACCGAATCCCTGGCCGAGGCCATGAATCAGACGGCAGGTGAATATCCCCCCGAGGTTGATGAATTCCAGGTGGCGAAGTTGACCCCCGAGAAGGCCGAGTTGGTGAAAGCCCCGATGGTGGCCGAATCTCCGGTTAGGATGGAATGCCGTTTGCTCCAGATCTTGGAGTATGGAGAATTCCCTAGCATTAATAACTTCGTAATCGGGGAAGTGATCCAGGTCCATGTAAAGGATGAATTCTGGGCGGATGGGGAGATTCAATCTTCCAGGCTGAAGACGATCGGGCGGATGGGCGGAGATTTTTACTGCCGGACGACGAATATATTTGAGATGAAAAGGCCGGTGGTTCCGCCTAAAAAATAACCTTCTTTGTATCAATATAACCGTTTGAAAATCATATCAAAGCCATGTCGATTGGGATACCCATCGCTGAAATCCCCCCCAACCCCCCTTTTGCAAAGGGGGGCAGGGGGGATTTCTGGTGAATCTTTTCAAAAGGTCAAAGTTACCTTTTTCAAATAGGTAGAGTTTTACCCTTCTTTATGTTCCTTCCGTACTTTGGAGAAGGAAGAGAATAAAAAAAGGGGCCTTCGCCGCATTCCCTGACTTCAGGGGGGAGAAGGCCCCTTTTTTCTGTCGAAGAAAAGTTTACTTCAGCCTTCCCTCCGCGGCCTTCCAGTCGATATTCTTGAAGAAGGCGGCGATGTAATCGGGTCTCTTCAGACCGTAGTCGATCATGAAGGCATGCTCGAAAACATCCAGGATGAGGATGGGGTTGCATCCGGCCAGGTGGCCCCCATCATGCTCGTTGATCCAGCAGTTGCAGAGGGCCCCGGAGGCGCTGTCCTGGTAGAGGATGGCCCAGCCGATTCCCCTCATGGTTCCCACCGCCTTAAAATCCTTCTCCCACTCTTCGTAGCTTCCGAAGGATTCGGAGATCTTCTTTAAAAGTTTGCCGCCCTTGTCGACGGCTCCCTTGCCCCCCAGGTTCTCAAAGTAGTACTCGTGAAGCCTCATTCCGTTGAACTCCCAGCCGAACCGTCTCTTCAGTTCGGCGAATTCGGGGGTGGCGGTCTTCCCCTCCTTCCGCATCTGAGCCAGAGTCTCCATCAGCTTGTTGGTGTTGGTCACATACCCTTGGTACAGGGTGAAGTGATTCTTCAGCAGGGTTTCGCCGAAACCCTCCATCCCGATGAGTTTGCTGTAATCTTTGGCGGTGTAGGGCATCTTGGACTCCTTTCTCGCTTGTGCGAAAGTAATGTGGGTTTTTCCGGCTAGAAAATAGAGCCCCCCCATGGCGGAAAGGGCTAAAAACTGGCGTCGGAGCAAAGAAATAGTTTTCATGGAGACTCAGGATTCCAGCGGGGAAGTATGAATTCAAAATACTAGATCAGGAGGGTGATGAGAATGGGGTGAATCCTGTATTTTTAGTCGGGAAACAAGGTATTTTAAGGAAGGAAAGGGCCTTTCCCCTTATCCGCCATCATTTCTTCCGGAGAGAGATTCCCCCACCAACCAAAAGGTAAGTTTTCCCCGAAGGCACGCGCCTCCCAGAAATCCCCCCTTCGCCCCCCTTTGGCAAAGGGGGGTTGGGGGGATTTCAGAGAATAGCCTTTCTATCCGTCCCGCTCCGCAAAATCTGGTTCTTAATCATGAATCCCCATTTGGAATTTGGCGCTTGAAATTGAGGATTCCCCCGTCTTGTCCGTTGGGTCTGAATTACTTTTTGCGTCCCTTCTGGATCAGCTTGGGAATTTCGTATTCGCAGGGCACTTTCGTCTGGCAGAGGCCGCAGCCGGTGATTTTCACCCCGTATTCGTCCCTCTTGAGGGGTCCGATGGTGTGATAGCTGTATTCCTGGCATTTATCTTTGTCATGGCCCTTGGCGGTGATGGCTCCGGCGGGACAGCGCGTCGCGCAGACCTTGCAGGTTCGATTGACATAGTAGAGGCAGTTAGCCCGATGATGGAGATATTTTTTGACCGAAGGCTTCAGGGGCAGGTTGGTAACCACGCTGCCCACCCGGATGGCTTTGCCCTTCGGAGTGATAAATCCATCGCTCAACCCGAAAGTCCCCAGCCCGCAGGCGTAAGCCGTATGTCTTTCGGACCAGCTGGATGCCAACCCGACCCGGGGAGATCGGACCCTTTTCCAGTGGGGAGAAATCATGGGGGCCACCGCCTGATAGCCTTTCTTTTTCAGGAGACTCTCGACGTGTTTGCGCAACTTGACATTGAATTGCTCGCCGAAGTCCCGGGCATGAGCCCAGAGGCGGGAAGGGTATCGGTTTTCCTTCCGGTTGCTTTTCCGGATTTCTTCCACGTGAGGAAGAATCCAGGAAATCACGGAGAGGGGCTGAGGTTTCTTTTTTTCCCCGAAAGTGAGGGAAAAAATTTTCTGCGGGATAAAATGAAATTTCCCGATGATCTTTTTATAGGCCTTGAACAGGGGATCATCCCCCGAGGCGAACCCCACCAGGGGCCGGTCCCAGTACTTCCCCCGGCCTTCCTTGCGGCGGTTGGCCGGGCTTTTCTGGACGAATTGGACAATGGCTCTTTCGATGAATTTTGCCGGGTTGTTGGCGAAGCGGATTCTTTTCTTTCCTTTCATGGCGCCCCCTTCCGGGAAGAATCGGTATAAAAACCCTGTACCATGAATTTATTCCAAGGGCAAGGACCTTATAAATTCGGAATTCGGATTGCGGAATACGGAATAAGAGGAAAGGATTTTAAACCCCGAACAGAATTGCTCCGAACCCTCATGGCCGGGAGAAGCGAGAAGTCGATTTTCGGGTGTGAATTTGGAATGCGGGGTTGAGGGGAGGCTTTTTATTCCGCATTCGGCATTTCGCATTCCGCATTTGGGAATCCGCATTTGCTGGTCTTGACTTTCCCTCCCAGATTCGATAGAAAAGATTAAAATCCAAAGCTTGTCAGATGGCTTCCGGTCAATGCCTCCCGCTTTGCCGGAATCAGGAACGGAGAGGGTAATATGATTCTAGAGGGAATCCGGGTCTTGGACATTTCCAACCTCCTGGCCGGGCCCTACTGCGCCATGATTCTAGGGGAGATGGGGGCGAAGGTTATCAAGATCGAACATCCCCAGGGAGGAGACCCGGCGCGGGTCATGGGACCCCCCTTTTGGCACAAGCAGAGTGCTCTGGCTCTCGGCGTGAACCGGAACAAAAGGAGCCTGACCCTTGACCTGAGCAAGGAAAGGGGGAGAGAAATATTTCTTCACCTCCTGAAGAACGCCCAGGTGGTGGTGGAAAATTTTCGTCCCGACATGATCGAGGAGATGGGCCTGGGCTTCTCCAGCCTCAACCAGGGCCGGCCGGACCTGGTCTACTGCTCGATCACCGGGTTCGGGGAACGGGGCCCTTACCGGGACAAGGCCGGCACGGATACCATCTTTCAGGGAATGGGCGGGGTGATGACGGTTTCGGGTGAACCGGGGGATCCCCCCCTGCGGCTTGGATTTCCCCTGGCGGATGTGGTCACCGGCGTTTATGCCGCGCTGGGAGTGATGGGAGCGCTGTATCACCGGGCATCGACGGGAAAAGGACAGAAGGTGGAAGTGAATCTACTGGATTCGCTGATCGCCCTGCAGACCCCCCGGGTGATGGAGTATTTTATCACCGGCGAAAACCCTCCTCGCACCGGCCGTTCGAGCCCTTTCGGGGCTCCCATCCAATTCTTCGAGACGAAAGAGGGGTATATCAATCTCTCCGTGTTCTTGGACAAGTTCTGGCAGAAGCTTTGCAAAGCCCTGAATCGGGAAGACCTGGCCCAAGACCCGAGGTTTGCCACCAACCCCGACCGGATGAAGAACCGGAAGGAGCTGCAAAAGATCCTGGGTGATATTTTTCTCCGGAAGACGGCGAAGGAATGGCAGATCATCCTGGAAGAGCACGATGTGCCCAACGGGCCTGTCCACACGTACCAGGAGATGTTCCGGGATCCCCAGGTTCAACAGAATCAGATCGCCTTGGAGCTGGATCATAAAATCCTAGGGCCCATGCGATACGTGGGGCTCCCTTTTCACCTCCAATCCACTCCGGCGCGAGGGCGGACCGCCCCGCCCATGGCCGGAGAGCATACGGTGGAGATCCTGAAGGAGGAGGGGTTCAGTCCGGCGGAGATTGAAGAATTGAAGAGGCAAAGAATTGTCTGAGAGGAAAGATATGGTTACCAAGAAATCATCCGAGATCCCTCCTTTCATCGTCATGGAAGTCATGGAGAAGGCCGCCTCCATGGAGCGGATGGGGGAAAACATCATTCACCTGGAGGTGGGAGAGCCGGATTTCGACACTCCGGAATGCGTCAAGGAGGCCGCCATCCGGGCCATCCGGGAGGGGAAAACCCACTATACCCACAGCCTGGGGATAGTTGAACTCCGGGAGGCCATTGCCGAAGACTACCACAAGAGATACCGGGTGGAAGTGAGTCCGGATCAGATTCTGGTGACCTCCGGGACTTCGCCGGCCATGCTCCTCCTCTTCATGAGCCTGCTGGAGGCGGGGGAGGAAGTCATCCTGCCGAACCCCTATTATGCCTGCTACCCGAATTTTGTCCGGATGGTCGAAGGAATGCCGGTTTTTGCCGACGTATTCGAAGAAGACGGCTTCCAGTACCGGCCGGAAGACATCCGGCCGCTCATCGGCCCGAAGACGAAAGCCATCTTCGTGAACTCTCCGGCCAACCCCACCGGGAACCTGACCCCCCCCGAGCGGATGAAGGCCATCGCCGATTTCGGCAAGACGGTGGTTTCCGACGAGATTTACCACGGGCTGGTCTATGAGGGGAAAGAACACAGCATCCTGGAATTCACCCGCAACGCCCTGGTGATCAACGGCTTCTCCAAGCAATACGCCATGACCGGATGGCGGCTGGGATACCTGATCGTTCCCCCGGAATTCATCCGCCCCCTGCAGAAGCTCCACCAGAATTTCTTTATCTCCGCCAACGCCTTCGTCCAGTGGGCGGGAATCGCCGCCCTGAGAGAGGCGGACGCCGACGTGGCCCGGATGAGGAACCTGTACAACGACCGGCGGAAATTCATCATCCAGAGGCTGAGAGAACTGGGGTTCGGAATCACGGTGGAGCCCACGGGCGCGTTCTATGTCCTGGCCAACGCGAAACGGTATACCCAGAAATCCTTTGATTTTGCCTTCGACATTCTGCAGAAGGCCAAGGTGGGGTGTACCCCGGGGATCGATTTCGGAAGCAACGCGGAAGGCTATCTGCGTTTCTCCTACGCCAATTCCATCGAAAATATCCACGAGGCCATGAACCGGCTGGAAGGTTATTTGAAGGAAAACTTCTGGGCCCGGGAGAAAAAGCCGTGAAGGTTCTCTCCGCCGAATTCGTCAAGAGCGCCACCAAACCCTCCGAGTATCCTCCGGGAAACCTGCCCGAGGTGGCCATCGCCGGGAAATCCAACGTGGGCAAATCTTCCCTGATCAATACCCTGGTGAACCGGAAGAATCTGGCCAAGACCAGCTCCGAGCCGGGAAGGACGCAGACCCTCAATTTCTTCCGGGTGAATGAAAAACTCTCCCTGGTGGACCTTCCGGGGTACGGGTTTGCCAAGGCGCCCCTGGAAGCCCGGAGGGCCTGGAAACCCATGGTGGAGACCTACCTCCAGACCCGGGAGGCGATCCGCCTGGTCATCCTGATCCTGGACTCCCGCAGGGGACTATCCCCCGATGACTCGACCCTGCTGGACTGGCTGGAGTACCATGAGATCCCCGCCCTGATCGTCCTGACCAAGGCGGACAAGCTCTCCCAGTTTGAACGGGCCAGGCAGAAGAAAGGATTGGCGGCCGTCCCTCTGCTGGAGGGAAGACCCCTGCTTTTCTTTTCAGCGCTCACGGGGGAGGGGAAAGACGAAGTGTGGAGTTTGATTCAAAAATCGGCAAGCGGAGATGCGGGTAGGGGCGATTCGTGAATCGCCCCTAAGGGGACTTTGCTTTTAGGATTCTGATGAGCCGGTCCGGATAATTGGTGATGATCCCGTCCACCCCCCACTTCACGAACTGCTCCAGTTCCTCCTCCGTATTCACCGTGTAGACGTTGAGCTTCATTCCCTCTTTGCGGATTTTGTCGACCTTTTCCCGGGTAAGATGAATATTCCGGAGGTTGAGCACCTGGTATTGCCTTTCTCCGGTGATTTCCGCAAGGGAACCCCAGGGCCGGTGGTACAAAAAAGCCACCCAGGCCCGCGGCTCTGTCTTCTCGATATACTCCAAGGAGACGGGATTGAAGGAGGAAAAGATCACCCGGTCCATCATTCCTGCCTTTTTCACTTCCTTTAGGGCCTTGTCCGCCAGTTCGGTGATCGGATACTGGCCGTAGGTGGGATCTTTTATTTCGATGTTGACCAGGACCCGCCCCTTGGCCAGGTCCAGAACCTCTTGCAGGGTGGGAATCCTCTCCCCGGAAAATTCGGCTCGGAACTTGGAGCCGGCGTCGAGCTTTTTCAGCTCCTGCAGCGTGTGGTCCGACACTTTGCCCTGGCCGTTGGTCGCTCTTCCCAGGATTTCATCGTGGATCACCACGATCTTCCCGTCTTTAGACAGCTGGATGTCCAGCTCGATCATGTCGCTGCCGACGTCGATGGCCTTCCGGAAGGCAGCCAGGGTGTTCTCCGGGGCCGCCCCGGAAAACCCCCGGTGCGCAACGACCATAATGGGAAACTTGCCTTTCCAGTAAGGAACTTTCGTTTCTTCAACCCGTTTCAGCGCGCAACCCATCTGCCCTCCGAAGGCCGGAAGAATGAGAAAAAAGAGAATGAGTGCTGTGGGGATCTTCATGTCCGATTCTGATCCGTAGCCTTTCTGCCTTCTTGACCTCTGCGTAATCTGCGGATAAAAGGTTTTTTATTAAATTTTATGAACCCCACCCGAGAATGCGAGCGTGCAAGGTGGCCGAAGGTCACCTTGCCGCGAGTTTACTTTTCGGTTTCCAGTAGTCCATGCATGAACCAGCGCTGCATGAAGAGAACCACCAGGACGGGGGGAATCAGGGCCATCATGGCTACGGCCATGACCAGGTTCCATTCCGGGGGCTGGGTTCCGGTGGGGATGGTGGAGGCGATTCCCACAACCACGACCTTCATTTTTTCCGAGTTGGTGGCCATGAGCGGCCACAGGTACTGGTTCCAGCCGTAGATGAACATGACCACGAAGAGGGCGGCGATGCTGGGTCCGGAGTTGGGCAGCAGGATGGACCAGAGGAATCGCAGCGGGCCCGACCCGTCGATCTTGGCCGCATCCACGAGCTCATCGGGAATGGTCAAGTAGAACTGGCGGAAGAGAAAGGTGGCCGTGGCCGAGGCAATGAGGGGGATGATCAGGCCCATGTAGGTGTCCACCCATCCCAGTTCGCTGATCACCTGGTAGGTGGAGATGATGCGCACGGGAACCGGGAGCATGAGGGTCACGAAGATCATCCAGAAGACGATCTGTTTCCCCCGGAAATTGAAATAGACGATGGCAAAGGCGGAGAGGATAGAGATGGCGATTTTCCCCAGGCTGACCGCCAGGGCCACGACGGCACTGTTGAAGAGAAGCTGGCCCATGTTGATTCGGTTCCAGATCTTGATATAGTTCTCCAGGAGATGGATGGAAGGCCAGAGCTTCTGGGGAGTCACCATGACCTCCTCCATGGTCTGGGTGCTGAGGACGAAGGCGTAGTAAAGAGGAAAGCAGATGAGCAGGACGGAGACGATCAGAATAAGGTGGATGACCACCTTCGTCCAGTCAAACTTTTCTTCGGGGGCCGCCGAATTTGAAGTATTCATCAATAGAAAACCTTCTTCTCCGTGTACCGGAACTGCATGACGGTTAAGAAAATCACCAGGGCCATGAGGATGACGGATTGGGCCGCCGATAGCCCCATCCGCAGATGGACGAACCCGTCCACGTAAGCTTTGTAAACCATGATCGTCGTCGTGTCGCCCGGGCCCCCCTGGGTGACCGCGTGGATGATTCCAAAGGTCTCGAAGAAGGAGAAGACCATGTTCATGATAACCAGGAAGAAAGTCACGGGAGAAAGCAGAGGGAAGGTAATCGATCGGAATAGCCTCAAACCGCCGGCTCCGTCTACCCGCGCTGCCTCCACCACCGCGTTGGGGATGGTCTGCAGGGCGGCCAGGAAAAAGGCCACGTTGTAGCCCAGATGGGCATAGCTGGCGGCAAAGATGACCAGGACGAGGGCGATCCACCCTTTGAGTAGCCAGTTGAATTCATAGGTAGTAATCTGGGCTAACCCATAGCTCAAGATCCCGTAAGAGGGATGGAAGATAAAAAGCCAGATGATCCCCGAAATGGGCGGGGCCATTCCAAAGGTCCAGAGAATGGCGGAGCGGTAAAAAGCGAGCCCGCGAATCTTTTGGTTGACCAGAACAGCCAGCAGCATGGCTACTGAAATGCAGGAAAAGGTGACCCCCAGGGAGAAAATAAAAGAATGGTAAACGCTCCGGTAATATTCGGGGGAGGTGAGGAGATCGATAAAATTGTCCAGCCCCACGAAGATCATTCGGTCCCCGAAAGGGGACACGTTGAAAATCGCCAGGCGGAGGGAGTCGAAGGCCGGCCAGAAGAAAAAGAGCAGAACGACGAATAGCTGGGGGGCGACCAAAAGGTAGGGGAGGATGGGATTTTTGAAGATGCTTTTTTTCATTCCGCGAATATGCTTCCAATCCGGGAAGACAGGAATGCGGGTCCGTAGGGGCGGTTCGCGAACCGCCCCTACGGATTTTCCATTACCGCAGGGTTATTTGTAAAGGGAAGCAAACTCCTTCAACGTCTGATTCCCCTTCTTCACCGCGTCATCCAGCCCCTGTTTGGGAGTCTTTCTTGCGGAGAAGACATTCTCCATTTCCGCCTCGATCGTATCCCGGACGGCTACGAAATTGCCCAGGCGGATTCCCTGGCTGTTGGGAGTGGTTTTGCCGCTGGTGATTTGGTAAAAAGCCGTCCACAAATTGGAGTTTTTGCGGAAATGATCCTCTGGTAGAGCCTTTACGGAAGCTCGGGTAAGGGGGAAATAGCCGGTATTGGCATGCCACCAGGCTTGCTGCTCCGGCTGTCCCAGAAATTCGAGAAATTTCGCCACCCCTTTATATTGTTCTTTCTTGTGGCCCTTCATCACCCAAAGGCTGGCGCCGCCGATGATCGAGTTGCCCTGGGGGTATCCACTCAGTTTGGGCAGATTTCCGGTCCCCCAATCGAACTTGGATGTCCGAGCCATGGTTCCTACTAAAGCAGTCGAAGCCAGGCTGATGGCAGCCTCTCCGTTGATGGTGGGCTGATCCCCTCTGGCCGCCCGTCCGGAGTAAGTAAAAATGCCTTCCTTCTGCCACCGGGTGAGAAGTTCCATAACCTGGGTCCCCAGTTTTCCGTTGAACTTCAGTTCCGTGGCCATGGCCGCAATTCCATTATTGTTGTTGGCAAAGGGTTGATCGTTCCAGGTATGCATATTCTCCATGAGGGTCCACGAGGGCCACGACACGGTGAAGCCGATTTTGGCGGCCCCCTTGGATACCACTGCCTTGGCGGCTTTTTCGATGTCCTCGAAGGTCTTGGGGGGGACTTGCGGATTCAGGCCGGCCTTTTCAAAGGCTGTCTTGTTATAATAAAGAATTGGAGTTGAAGAATTAAAAGGCATGGAATAGAGGTTCCCGCCTTTGGAGTAGTAGGTCTTCACTACGCTGATGAAGTCATCCCAATCGATCTTGATTCCCTGATCCTTCATCAATTGATAGACCGGGTAGATAGCTCCGGAAGAGAGCATCGTCTGGGTTCCCACCTCAAAGACCTGCATTATGTGGGGAGGGGTCTTGGCGCGGTAGGCGGCAATTCCCGCGGTCAAAACATCGGCATATCCTCCCTTGTTGATGGCCTTGATTTCGTACTCACTCTGACTGGCATTGAATTTGTTGGTAATGTCATTCACTCTCTCCCCGAGAAAACCGCCCATGGCGTGCCACCAGATGATCTCGGTTTTGGCCCAGCTTGTTAAGGGCAAAGCGAGAACGCCTGCCATGAGTATCAGAACCATCCAAGCCTTCGCCATTTTCATGATCTTTACCTCCTTGTTGAATTTGGCCCTGATCATTTTATATTTTAAAAGCCGGCATAAGGCAAGCGTTTTTTCTCTTTCGACGATTTTGTCGAAGCGGATGGTTTCGTCGAAATCGAAGAGAAATTTTAACATTTCGGAATCATTCGTTCTTTTGTTAAGGTTTCCCGAAAGCTTCGACATTTTTTCCGGGTTCGATTCATGGGGATTTTCATGCCCGTTATTTTTTTAAAAAAATTATTCCATATTTTCAGGCAGTTGAAATTAGAAACCGGGCGTGCCGGATTTTTGGCACGGGGGTTGCTAACCTAGAAAGGCAAAGGCAGAAGCAAACAAGAAAAAAAAGCAAAGCAAAGAAAAGAGAGGAGAAAGAAAATGAGAAAGATGATCGTTGGATTGATGGTAGTCGCCCTACTGGCCACTGCTGGCATGGCCATGGCCCAAGGTTGGGGAAGAGGCATGGGATACGGGCCTGGTCCCGGCGCCGGGTATGGTCCCGGAGCTGGCCCGGGATATGGACCCCAAGGTTCCTGGGGGCCTGGTCTGAATTTAACCGCCGAGCAGAACCAGAAGATCCAGGCCATGCGCGAGAGCTTCTTCAAAGAAACCCTTCCGTTGAGGAACGAAAAGCAGACCAAACAGCTGGAACTCAGGACTCTGTGGGCCCAGACCAACCCCGATCAGGATAAGATCCTGGCCAAGCAGAAAGAGATCAATGCCTTGAGGGCCCAGCTGCAAGAAAAGGGTACCCGGCATCGGTTGGAAATGCGTAAGGTCCTCACCCCGGAACAGCAAGCCCAAATCGGGGCCTTCGGACCCGGTTTCGGTCCGGGAGCTGGCCCGGGAATGGGAATGAGAGGCGGATTCGGACCTGGTCGTGGAATGGGAAACGCCGGCTGCCCCCGGTGGTAACCTGAAACCTTCATTCACAACCTCCTAGCAAGGGAGAGCCGGAAAGGCTCTCCCTTTTTTGTCTTTTCCAGGTCTTTTCCGATGTGTTATAGTTTTCCAGGAACTACAGGGGTGCCTCTGCGCCCCTTACGACGCAACAAGGAGGGTTTAGAGTGAATCAAGAAGAAATCATTTCCAAGTTGAAAGATGCGGCCAAGGACGGGAAAATTCCCTGCGCCATGGCCTTTAAAATCGCCAAAGAGTGCAACGTGTCCACCAAGGAAATCGGGAACCTGCTCAACCAAGTGAAGATCAAGATCACCAGCTGCCAGCTCGGTTGTTTTTAATAAACAACCTGTTTCGGGTTCCGGGTTTCGAGTTCCGGGTTAAAAACACGAAACCCGAAACGCGAAACTCGAAACTTTGGGTGGAGTATGAAAGGCCGAATCACCATCATCTGTGAAAACACGGTCACCATCAAAGGGGGAATCGGGGAACACGGGTTCTCCGCCTATGTGGAGACCGAAAGGGGCAATTTCCTCTTTGACACCGGCCGCGGGGATGCCCTTATTCTTAACCTTCTGGCTTTTGACAAAGACCCCCTGGCCATACAAAAGATCTTCCTCAGCCACGGGCACCAGGACCACACAGGCGGGCTGGCCGCCATCCTGGGGGTCCTGGGAGGGGTGGACATCCTGGCCCACCCGGATATTTTTTCCGTTCGGTACAACATCTCGAAAAAGGACGGCAAAGAGACCCGCCGGTATGCGGGTTTGAAATTTGTCCGGCCCTACCTGGAGAGTTTGGGAGGAAGGTTCATCCTGGAAAAGGGGTTCCGGGAAGTCACCCGGGAAATGTTCCTGACCGGGGAGATCCCGCGCCTCACCCCTTTTGAGAAGGGAGACCCGAGGCTCTTTGCCGAAAGAGACGGGCAGTTGATTCCCGACCCCTTTCTGGATGACCAATCCCTGCTGATATACACCCCGCAGGGGCTGGTTGTGCTTCTGGGATGCGCCCACTCGGGGATGATCAACATTCTGAACTATGTGATCGAAAAGACCGGCCGGGACAGGATTTATGCCATCCTCGGGGGAACCCACCTGGATTTCGCCTCCCCCGCGCAGATGGAGGAGACGATCGAGACGCTCAAAAAATACCGGGTGGAACGGGTGGAAGTTTCCCACTGCACGGGACCGAGGGCGGCCTCTCGGCTGCTGGCGGAATTCGGCGAGCGGTTCTTCTTCGGCGCGGTGGGAGAATCGCTGGAGTTTTAGAAGATAGGGGGAATTTCCAAAGTTCTTCTACAGACGAAAACCTCAAAAGCCTTTGCCACAGAGAGCACAGAGCCCACTGAGGTTTCAGGGCCAAATGATAAAAGACCATTACGAACGTCTGGGGAGGCTGTTTTGAGCTTTAAGCGCTGCAAAGCTATTCTGATTCATAGCGTCTATACCTCAGTACTACAAACGTGCAGACTCTCTAGATTTTGTAAAGAATATTTGCGTGGGAAACGCGTCTCTGAAATCCCCCCCAACCCCCCTTTAGAAAAGGGGGGCGAAGGGGGGATTTCTGGGATTGCCTGGCTGTAAGAATCAGGATTATGGACCGGGGTTTTGCTGAGCTATATGACTGTCTTTCTGTTTCTGTTTTTTTCAGGAATGATCCGTGTGTATCCGTGTTCATCCGTGTCCCGATAAAATTCTTTGGTTGCGGCTCGGCCGCGCGGGGTGCTCGGTGTCCTCTGTGGCTAAACATTTTCTTCTTTTTTTATTCCTCCTGGCCATCGTCCCCCCGGGCGCCCCAGCCCAGGGACCCCCGGGGAAGAGAGGATGGGACGATCGAGGCGGGAGGGGAATGATGCTGGGCCCCATGCATGCTCCCATGATGGATTGGGCCGGCCAGCTGGACCTCACTCCGGAACAGGCCGCGAAAATCCAGGGACTGCGGGAATCCTATCTGCGGGACACCCTGCCCTGGAGGAACGAACTGATCGTAAAACGGTTCGACCTCCGGGACCTGCTGCGAAACCCGCAGGCAGACCCTCAGGTGATTCTGGGCAAACAAAGGGAGATCTCCGACCTGGAAGCCAAAATCCAGGAGCGGGGGCTGCTCTTGCAAATCGAGATGCGAAAAGTCCTTACCCCCGAACAGATCAAACTCCTCCCCCCCTACTGGGGAGGGATGCCCGGTTCCCCCGGGATGCCGGGACGGGGACGGGGAATGGGTAGAGAATACTGACGGAGCGGCACACCGGTTATGGCTTTCCTCCCGAAAGGGCCGGATCGCAGGAAGCGTTGGGTCTTTCGTCCCCTGTTTCTTCTGATTATCTGGGGCCTCCTGGCTCTTCTCCTCCTGATCAATGGAATTTACGAAACCAAGAGGTTGAAGGACAACCTCTACCGCCTTCTGGCTGATGAGGGGTCCGCCCTCATCGCCGGCCTGGAGAAGAGCGCCCAGACGGCTTTTGCCTCCGCAGCCGCCCTGGAGGCTTTTCCCGAAGCCTCAGCCCTCCTGATCCCGTCTCCCTCGAATCCCCTGGCATTGGATGATTCCGTGGTCGATCTGCTGCTGGACCTCGCCTTTCAGATGGACCGGCAGGTGGGTTCCCGCACTCCGGAAGAAAAGGAATTGGCCGGCATCGCCAAGGCCTGGCATCTGTCGCTGGTGGCCTGGGTCAGCCCCCGCCGGACCCTGAGCTATCCTCCATCCCCGGAAGGACTCGCGGAGAAAGATTCTTTTTACCGCCCGCTATTGGAAGGGAAGGCCTCTTATAACATCCAGCGATGGGAAAAGAAAAAAACCGGCCAGATGGAACACCTCTCCGTGGCCATCGTCCGTAAGGCGGGAGAAGGGATCCTGGCCATTCGTGCCGACGAGTCCTCCCTTCGAACTCTCCGCCGGAGAGTGCTCCTCCAGGAGCTCGTGGAAGAGTGGAAGGGAAGGGGAGAAACCCGTTACCTTATTTTCCAGGGAGAGGACCTGGAGATCTGGGCCGACACGGCGCCGGAGCGGATCGGGCAGAAAGAGGAGAGCGATTTTTTACGGCAGGTGCCGGTCCGGGGGGGCGGGGAAGCCATGGTCCGGGAACTGGGGGAACAGAAAGTATTGGAGATGGCCAAGCTGGTGATCCTGGGGCCCGACAGCCGGGGGATCCTCCGGGTCGGGCTCTCCACCGAACGGGTGAAAGAGATCCTCGAGACCGACCAAAGGAACCTCCTGCTCTTCAGCCTGTTTCTCCTCATGTTCGGGGGGGCGGGAATCACCTTCATTTCCCGAATGGAAAACCGCCACTTGGCCCGGGTCCGGGAGATGGAGGAAAAAGTCCGCCAGTCGGAAAAACTTTCATCCCTGGCCAATCTGGCCGCCGGCGTGGCCCATGAAATCCGCAACCCCCTGAATGCCATCGGCATGGCCATCCAGCGGCTGCAGCGGGAGTTTTCCCCGACCCCGCCGGACGCGCAAAAGGAATACCTCCGCTTCACCGATGTCCTTCGGGGGGAAGTGAAACGGGTCAACCAGATCATCGAGCAATTCCTCTTCTTCGCCCGGCCGGCCCGGTTGGACCTTCAAGCCGTTCAAATCCGGGAGGTGTTGAAAGATCTTCTGCTCCTGGCCCGGGAGACCGCCGACCAGCACAAGATTCAACTGATCGACGGCATCGCCGCGGAGATTCCCCCCCTGAAGCTGGACCGGCAGAGGATGCACGAAGCCCTGTGGAACCTGGTAAACAACAGCCTTCAGGCCATGCCCCGGGGGGGCCGTCTGGAGATCTCCGCCCGGGGCCATCAGAGCGGAAAAGAAGTGATCATCGAAATTTCGGATACCGGGGAGGGGATTCCGGAAGACCATCTGGGCAGGATCTTCGACTACTATTTCACCACCAAAGAGAAGGGTATGGGCCTGGGCTTGCCCCTGGCCCACAAGATCATCCAGGACCATGGGGGAACCATCGAGGTGCGGAGCGTCGTTGAAAAAGGGACGACTTTTCGGGTTACCCTGCCGGTTCCCGGGGAGGAAGGATGAGGGGGACTCCCAAATTCCGGATCCTGATCGCCGATGATGAGCAGGTCCAGCGGGAGATGCTGGAAGGATTTCTGGTCAAGCAGGGATACGGGGTCGGGATTGCCGCAGACGGGTCTCAGGCCCTGGAAAAATTCAAAGGGGGCGCCTTCGACCTGGTATTGACCGACTACCGGATGCCGGGAATGGATGGAATTCAGCTGCTCAAGGAATTGAAGCGGTTGAACCCGGAAGTGATGGTGGTGGTCCTCACGGCCTTCGGGACCGTGGGAACGGCCGTGGCCGCCATGAAGGAGGGGGCCTATGATTATCTGGACAAACCCATCGACCTGGACGAGCTCCTCCTTCTGATCCAGAGGGTGGAGAAGGAAATCGGCTTGAGCCGGGAAAACCGGGAGCTCAGGGAGCAACTGCGGGAGAAATTCAAGGTCGATTTCATCATCTCGGCCAGCCGGCGCATGGAAGAGGCTCTGAACCTGGTCAAGCGGGTGGCCCCCAGCGCCGCGACGGTATTGATTCTGGGAGAGAGCGGAACGGGAAAAGAGCTCATCGCCCGGGCCATTCATTATTCCAGCCCGAGGGCCGAGAAGCCCCTGGTGAAGGTAAACTGCGCGGCGCTGCCCGAGAACCTTCTGGAGAGCGAACTCTTCGGCCATGAAAAGGGAGCCTTCACCGGGGCCGTGGGGCGCAGGATCGGGCGCTTCGAACAGGCCGACCAGGGAACGATCTTTCTGGATGAGATCGGCGACCTCTCGCCTTCGCTGCAGAGCAAGCTTCTGCGCGTCCTCCAGGAGAAGGAGTTTGAACGGGTGGGGAGCAGCCAGACCCTCAAGGTGGACGTCCGGGTCATCGCCGCCACCAACCGCAACCTGGAAGAAGCGATCCAGAAAGGGACCTTCCGCGAGGACCTTTATTACCGCCTCAACGTGGTGACCCTCTCCCTTCCGCCCCTGCGGGAGAGAAAAGAAGATATCCCCCCCCTCATCGAGCATTTCCTGAAGAAGTACAGCCGGGAAAATCAGAAACCGGTGGTCTCTCTGTCCAAAGAGGCAAAAGATCTCCTGATGAATTATCATTACCCCGGGAATATCCGGGAACTGGAAAACATCATCGAGAGGGCCGTGGTTTTGTCCCGCGGAGATTCGATCACCACGCAGGACCTGCCCCTGAACCTGCGGGAGAGCAAGGTCGAGGACCTGATGAAAGAGGCGGCCGGGGGGCGGAGCCTTCGG
>Ga0315295_10001136_pt1 | contig 22925 bp, 24 predicted proteins | sample YL17G14_0_MG_FD_204453 | JGI IMG/M metagenome (GOLD analysis project Ga0315295, IMG submission 204453) | Sediment microbial communities from Yellowstone Lake, YNP, Wyoming, USA - YL17G14_0 | ecosystem: Environmental > Aquatic > Freshwater > Lake > Sediment | place: USA: Wyoming | collected...
TTCGGGACGGCAGCGGTAGGATGGGTTCCGGGACAGGCTGGCCGGGTGATCTTCCTCCCTGTCTCTTGTCCCCGGGTTCCCGCAAGCCCAAGGTCTGGCCAGCGTATATGACGTCCGGGTCGAGGAAGGGGTTGGCGGCGAGAAGCGTGGCGATGTCAAGTCCGTACAGCTCGGCTATGCCGGAGAGTGTCTCCCCCGCCCTGACGCTGTGGCTCTCGGGCGGCTTCTTGCGGTAGTACTCGCGCGAAAGCGCGGCTAGCGTGGCCGGGCCCGCTACCCCGTCCGGGTCGAGGCCCTGGTCCTGTTGGAACTCCGCCAGCGAAGAGTGCGTTTGTTCGCCGAAAATGCCGTCAGCCGAGGCGGCGTAGCCGGCGCTGTCCAAGGCTTCCTGCAGCGCCCGGACCAGGTCCCCCCTGTCTCCCTTCCTGATGAGACCGCTATGCGCGAAGAGCGCCCGGAGTGCCGCGTTCCCCACGCCTTTGGACAGGCACTGGCCCGGATCTCGGACAAGGACGGCGACAACCAGGGCAGCGAGAATGAGGGAACGCCACGGACGGTGGCTCCTGGACCTCTGCAAACCGGGACCTCCCCGCGCACGTCGTCCTTCTAGGATGCCTCCACGCAGGGAGATTATACCAGCGCTCCGGGCGCTACGAGTTCACGCCCAGGATGCCGCCGCACGCTCCTGCCAGGACCGAGAACCCCAACCTCTTCAGGAAGGTGGTCATGCCCGCGAACGGCGGGAACAGGAGCGTCCCCAGTACAAGTGCAACGATGGCGTACCCCGCCCCGATCGCGACGCCGTACAGCAGGCCGTGCCGCCCCTCTTTTCGGGCCGTGACGAACGAAGCCACCCCCAAGACAACGAAGCTGCCGGCGTTTACCACCCACTGGAGGATCCTCTCGTCCAGGTGGCTGAAGTACACGACCGTGGACGCGAGCAACACGAGGATCACCGCCAGCAGGATGGCTCTGAAGACGCCGCCGCCGGCGACTCTGAGAGAGAAGCCCTCGTCGGCGTTCTTTGCAGACCACCTGGTATGCTTCGGCTTCCCAGGAGGGTTCACCATGGACATCGCCTCCTGGTGTTCTATATTAGACAGCCTTCACGGCTATTCGCTGGAGGGAATCGCCCTGACCGGCGACTAGATGCGGGTCAGGCCGTCTCCGCCGCGGTCCGCGGGTACGAGCAGGCTCTTCTTCGAGAGGGATCCTATCCCGCTGTGGTCGGTGAGGTCTGTGACGAGAGGCGTCACGGAGATGAGGTTCCTTCTGATGGCGCAGGTATCCGTGTCGCTCTGTTCCTCGTGGTCTATCAGCGTGCCGCTCAGCCAGAACCAGTCCCGCCCTTTGGGGTCCGTCCTCTTCGTGAAGGCGTCGCGGTAGGTCTGCACGCCCAGCCTGGTTATGGCGGTGCCCGAGAGAGACTCTCTCGAGACGGCAGGGACGTTTACGTTGACCAGCCTGGGCCAGTCCACGTCGCTAACCGCGAGGAGCGCCTGATCGACGGCGAATTCCGCCGCCACGCGGTAGTCCACGTTCTCGAACGCCGTGACCGAGATGGCCATGGACTTCACGCCCAGCAGGGCGCCCTCCATCGCGGCCGAGACCGTCCCCGAATAGAAAACGTCAGTCCCGAGGTTGGGACCCCGGTTGATGCCTGAGATGATGAAGTCGGGTGGGCTGTCCATGAGCCCCTGGATGGCGAGCTTCACGCAGTCAGCCGGTGTGCCGGTGGCCGCGTACACCCGTACGTGGCCGTCCTTGGACCCGATTTCGAGGGAAGTGACCTCTCGCACCTCGATGGGCTGGTGGATACTTATCGCGTGGCCGGACGCGCTTCGCTCGCGATCGGGGGCGACGGCGACGACCTCCAGGTCCGGTATCTCCCGGGCCCTCCGGATGAGAGCCCAAAGCCCGTCCGCGTTGACTCCGTCGTCGTTGGTGAACAGGAACCGCATGAGATACGCTCCTTCGTGCCGCCTGAGCGGTGCCACAGCATTATACATGGTGGAAATGCGACCCGCAAAGGAGCGAGTTGCCTCATCAGAGATTCCGCAAGACGTTGGAGGGGGCTGGCAGGGGTGATCCTGGCGGACGTGACTCCGCTGCCCGGACTCCTCTTCAAAGCCGCAGCCGCAAGACTGAAAGAGCTGAGGGCTCGGCAGGAAGACTGTCAGGAGCAGGCAACAACGCTGTGGTCCCACCGATGATACCTCGATCGATAGCTCGATGACTCGATGCCCTCCTGACCGTGCGCGCACTGCTGCTTTTTACAGCAGCAGGATTCCGCAACTGCGCCGGAAGCCCATCCATCGCTGCATTTTGCACCGGTAGGATCTAGAAACCCGGCGATCCGTCGACCCAGCGATGTATTCTGCAGCAATGGAACCTCAAACCGACCCAGATCCCCCTTCCACTGATGCATCTTGCAGCACTGGAACCCCGAATCGGCCCCCGTCGCTGACCTACTGATGCATTTCGCATCGGTGAGGCCGCGAGACGCATCGGCCCTCCCTTCTGTTGATGCATCTTGCACGGATGCTGCTCTAAGTCGTATGGACGTGGCACACCGGAGCCGACGATGACCCGGGCCAGCGCCTCAGCATAACCCGGTTCCGGTCCTCCTGCTTCTATGACCGGCCTACTCGCGGGCGCGGAATCCGCCGCGGTACCGAGGCCGAGCCCGCCGCGAGAGCCACCAACTTCGCGGAACCTCTGGCTGCCTCATCGAGAATCTGGATGAAATCGGTTCGTTGCCTCACCTAGGAATCCAAACGAATGACGATCTCCTTGGGGGAGTCCGAAAGGGGGTGGGAAGGTGGGGCTCTCGAAGCAGAGTAGGCTGGCTGTGGTCTTAGCGGTGGCTGGGAAGTACCAGCGCGCGAACAGGAATGGGAAGGCGATATGCTGGATAGCGTGGTGAGCGTCACCGGCTACAACAGGAGTTGCAGTCATGTGAGACACCGCGGCGTACTCAGGGTTTCCATTCTACCTGTCTCGCATGTATCTGAACTTACTCACCCCGTTGGTTGGTCAAGATGTTTGAGGCTATCGGTAGTCACGAAGGCGCTCCCAATTACCTGAACCCAGGACAGGACGATGTCTGGGAATTCCTGGACCAAATCGGTGCTTGGGCGTCAGGCAACGTTGGGTAACGCTGATAGGGTCGTTAGTGTCCAGCCTACCCCCCCCCCAGTGGGCAGCCGGCCCAACACGCTCGGCACAGCAGCCATCAGCGGGCGGACTCGGTCACTTCCGTCGGGGTCGGCTGTGCAGGTCACCTGACGACCGTCTGATCCCTGTGAGGGCCGACTGACACGTACTGCACCGGTGCGCCTGCCACCCGCTCCACGAAGGCCACGTAGTCTCTCGCCTGCGCGGGCAGGTCCTGGAAGCGTCTCGCGTCCGACACGTCGCACAGCCAGCCCGGAAGCCTATCCAGCACAGGCTTAGCCCTGGCAAGAAGGGGGGTGGTAGGGAACTCGGTCAGGCCACGGCCGTCCACGTCGTAGGCCACGCAGACAGGGATCTCTGCCAGATACCCCAGGACGTCCAGGTTGGTGAGCGCGACGCAGGTCGCTCCCTGTACCGCACACCCGTACCTTGTAGCCACGGCGTCGAACCAGCCTACCCGCCTGGGCCTGCCTGTCTTGGCGCCGTACTCCCCGTCGGATCCTCCCCTGCCCCTTAGCTCCTCTGCCTGCTCGCCTGCCAGTTCCGTGACGAACGGACCCTCGCCGACCGCAGAGGAATAGGCCTTCACTACGGCGACGATTTCGTGGATGGCATTGGGCGGAACGCCTGCCCCCGTGCACGCGTACCCGGCAAGGGTCGACGAGGACGTCGAGTACGGGTAGATCCCGTGGTCGGGGTCGCGGAGCGTGCCCAGTTGCCCCTCCAGCAGGACCTCCTTGCCAGACGACAGGGCCTCCCTCAGGAAAGCGGTGGTATCGGTCACGAACGGGCGGATTGCGCGGGCTGCCGCGAGGAGGCGGTCCACCAGGGAATCCTCCGAGATGGGCTGCTTACCGTAGAGATGCTTCAGGAGGACGTTCTTGATCTCCAAGGCGTAACCGACTCTCTCTCGCAACAGCCGCTCGTCGAAGAGCGTCGCCAGCTGCACCCCCGTCTTCGCGAACTTGTCGGAGTAGAAGGGCGCGATGCCGGACCTCGTGGACCCGAATTGCCTGGCCCCGAGCCGCTCCTCCTCGTATTCGTCCAGCATCCGGTGATACGGCAGCACCACCTGCGCGCGCTCAGAGACCAGGACTTCAGGCGACGGCACGCCGCGATCTACGAGCTCGGCCAGTTCCTTGAGGAACTCATCAATGTCCACCGCCACTCCCGGGCCGAGGACGTTGGTCACTCCCTGGTGGAACACCCCTGAAGGGAGGAGATGCAGCGCGAACTTCCCGTACTCGCTCACGACCGTGTGGCCCGCGTTGCTGCCGCCCTGAAACCGGACCACCACATCCGAGCTCCCTGCCAGATAGTCGGTTATCTTCCCTTTACCCTCGTCTCCCCAATTGGCGCCAACCACAGCAGTACCGGCCATTTTGAGCCCTCCTCTGTCCCGGCGAAATCGTTTGCGGGACACGCGCCACCATAGTACTTTGGATGTAAACTATAAGGGAAATTGAGGTTTCTTATACCCGACATAAGAGCATGTTATGACGTAAGGGTGAGTTTGGATGTACGTTGACTTGGACCTGTACCGGGTATTCTACGCTGTCGCGAAGGCGGGCGGCATATCGGCGGCGGCGAGGGACCTCTTCGTTTCGCAGCCCGCCCTGACCCAGTCCATCAGGAAGCTGGAGGATCAGCTCGGCGTGACGCTGTTCCTTCGCACATCAAGGGGCGTCAAGCTCACTCCCGAGGGAGAGACGCTGTACCAGCACGTGGATAGCGCCTACGGGTTCATCTCCCTTGCAGAGAAGAAGCTGTCGCAGACCAGGTCGATGGAGGACGGGGAAATCGCGATCGGCGCGGGGGATACGCTGTGCAAGCACTATCTCGTCTCCCATCTCAAGACCTTTCACCAGTCCTACCCCAAGGTCAGGATACACGTCACCAACCGGACCACCCCCGAGACCATAACCCTGCTGAAGGCGGGGAAGGTGGACCTAGGCGTAATCAACCTGCCGATCGAGAAGGACCCGGCGCTGGACGTCGAGGAGACGCTCACGGTCCACGACTGCTTCGTCGTCGGCGGAGACCTGCGAAGTCTGTCGTGGGCGCCTCTCCCGCTCTGCCGCCTCGTCGAGCACCCCATCCTCCTGCTCGAGAAGGGCAGCAACAGCCGGCGGTTCATAGACTCCTTCGCGCGGAAGCACGGCATCGCGCTGACGCCTGAGATCGAGCTCGGGAGCAACGACCTCCTCGCGGAGTTCGCCGCGGTCGGGCTTGGGATCGCCTGCGTGGTCAGGGAATTCGTCCAGGCGGAGTTATCTTCGGGGCGATTGCGCGAAGTCAGGTTGGTGGAAGAGATCCCGGCCCGCAGGACAGGGGTCATCACCATGCGGGACGTCCCCCTGTCGCGGGCGGCCGGCGAGTTCATGAGGCTGCTCAGGGAACTGCCCGCTAACCCCTGAGGTGCGCGGATACCCTTGCGACCAGTTCGCGCTCGGGACAGACCAGCCCACGGAGATCGTCGAACGCGGCCATGAACTCCCGACCCCAGTTCGACCTCCTGGGGAGGACCTTGGGGTCCGCGAGGACGATGGCGCACCGGTGACCCGACCTCAGCATTCGCTCGACGTGAGCCCTCAGGGATATCGCGGGGGGCCGGACGTTGACCTCCACGAAGCCGTCTCCCCCGGTGGAGGAGACCTGGGCGCGCCTGAGCTCGTCGAGGGGGTTTGGAGGCGCGAAGGGAACCCTGGCGAGCACCAGGCACTTCGGGACGGGGTCGCCGGCGATCGGACCGCTCCCGGCGAGCGCGAGCACCATCGCCTCGTCCTCTTCCAGGTGCTCGACCACTCTATGGCCACCATCGATCCCCTGACCGTACACCGCGATGCCCGCTTCCTCCAGGATAGGCTGGACCAGCGAGTAGGTGTCTTTGAGCAAGGCCCTCGAAGGAAATGTCACGAGGAGGCCTTTCTTCACTTCCGAGGCCAATCTCACGAGGAGCCCCTTCAGGTACTGCGGGTAAGCCTGAGGCGATACGGCAACCCCATCCAGGGTAGCCAGGAGGACGCTTTCCCGGGCCAGGGGTGCGGTCACTCCAAAGCCGGGGGCACCAGTTACCGACAGATCGACGGGATCAACCATGGTCAGGTCGAGTCCCACGGCCCGCCTGCCGCCGTTGCTCCTGAAGGCCGGAGAGTGGAGGTCGGAGAGCAGCACTAACCTGGCGCCGGTGGCCTGCGAGATCGCTCGGAGGCCGGTGGAAGCCGGCCAGACCACTCGTCTGACCAGGACTGCACCCTTGCCCCCGTCCTCCCCATAGCTCTGCTCCACCAGGGGGACTCCGCCTTGCGCATCCTCGACGCCGGATCCGCCCCCGCTGCCTGTGAATCTTCTGAAGTCCGCGACGTATGCCTCCAGGAAGTGCAGGTCTTTCCATAGCATCGGGGGATCGACCCTGTCTGGCCGCCGGTCGGGAAGCGACGCCTGCCGTTCCTCCCGCAGGACAAGGCTCGCGGCCGCAAGCTCCTCGGTTACCCTGGCCGCAAGCGACACGGTCTCATGCGACGCCAGGCCTCCGCGGCCGAGGTCGGTGTGGGCGGCGGACTGCAAAGGCGTGAGGGACGGCACCCGGCCGAGCAGTCCGGCCTGCTTGGCGATATCCCTCAGCCGAGATAGGTCGGTCCTGGGTTCCTGCCCTTGCCACGCCCTGGCCAGGTCGTGGGACGCCCACACGAGCGCCAGATCGTAGGGGGTGACCATCGCGAACCCGGAATGCAGGGACGCGAAGCACGCCAGTCCCTGCCCCAGGGATGGGTACCTGGTGCGAGCCTCGTTCAAGAGGTAGAAGCAGTCGCCGGCCCTGGAACAGTACCTCCTGCACTCCATCGCGGTCGGACAGGAGACCTCCGGCCTGACCTCGTAACCGGCGCTCCCCATCTGGACTTCCGCAAAAGCGCCGCCTTCCGAGAGCTCCGCCCAGCGGAAAAGAGCCGCCAGGAACCGCCTTTGTTCCAGGTCCACGCCGGCATATGCGTTCCTCTCTGCCTGGGCGGATGCCTCCCACAAGCGCGCCAGGCAGGCGAAGTCCTGAGGACTGCCCGTGCGGACCAAGCCTTCGGGCAGGCACTCCTCCGGGAAGCCCAGCAGCAGTACACGCTTCCCCTGCTTATGGGCGTATTCCTGAGCCGCGCGAGCCGCTGCCGCTGCGGTATCGCTCGAGAGGGGCACGTTCACCGCGGTCACCTTTTCGCCGCCCGCCAGGAGCTCCGTGACCCGCCGGCGCAGTGAATCCGCGACTTCAGGGGTACCCTCGATCTCGGGCGGGCGAGAGGGCGGCGCAGGCCGCCCCTCCATAACCGCGGGCTCGGCAAACAAAGGCTGTTGGGCAGATGCTTGCACTGCGGAGGGTGCGAGTCCCTGAGGCGCGGGTGCATCGAACGCGACCGTGAACAGCCGCGCGGCGGCCCAGTCCTTTCCCATGACCTCCCGGACCACGCGGCGGATCCGCTCCGGCATGGCGGCTATGGCGACCTGGATCAGCCTGAAGAGCACGCCCGACACTTCGGCGTCGTCGTAGGCCCTGTGGGCTTCGGAGACGGCGACGTCCATCTCGCGTGCTATGTCCGCGAGCTTATAGCTCCTGAACCCCGGCACCGCTATCCGCGACAGCTCCAGCGTGTCGTAGAGCGGCACTCCGGGGAACCCGTCTACGTGCTTGGCCAGGAAGAGCGCGTCAAAGCCCGAATTGTGTCCCACGAGCGGCAGGTCTTTGCGGAACTCCTGTATCCTGGGAACGAGGTCGGAGAGCGCAGGACTGCCCGGGAGCTCGCTCGGATCGATGTGCGTGAGCCTGAGGGTCTTCAGGGGCACCGGCCTCCCCGGGTTAACCAGGGACGACCATCTGGCGACAGGCTCTCCCCCCGCGAACCTGACCATGGCGACCTCCAGGATCTCGTCCGTTTCGGAGGACAATCCCGTGGTCTCCAGGTCAAAGGCCACGTAGTCCGCCACCAGGATCCGCGGATTTCCTGGCATTCCCGCAGCAACCGGCCTCAAACGCTCCATCTCCCCCGAAAATACCGTATAATTGGGCATATATCGCGGAGGTGCTTGTCCTTGCCCAAGATCGCGGTCCTGGAAACGCCGGATCTCATCCAAGATCGCGACCTTAGAGGAAGCGCGGCAGTCATCGACGTCCTCCGCGCGACCTCGTCCATCACCCAGGCCTTTTCTTCTGGCTGCAAGAGGCTGATCCCTGCCAGGACGGAAGAGGAAGCGCGGAGCATCCTTAGAGAAAACCCCGGCGCCCTGATCTCAGGCGAGCGGCGAGGGCTCAAGATCGAGGGCTTCGACCTGGGCAACTCCCCGTTCGAGTATTCGCCGGAGAACGTGCGCGGCAAGACGGTCATCATGACTACGTCCAACGGCACGAAGGCCATCATCGGCGCGGCGAGGGCCAGGGCGTCGCCGGTGTTCATCTGCTCATTCCTGAACCTCCAGGCAGTAGCCCGCGCGTACCTGGCCGGCGGCAGCAAGGACCTCGCGGTCGTCTGCTCCGGCAGCCACGACGAGTCCTCGCTGGAGGACTTCGCGTGCGCTGGGGCGCTGGTTTCGGCCATCCTGTCACTCGGCCCGCCCACGGAGTTCGTTCTGGACGACCCCGCGAAGGAGGCGGTCGCGTCCTTCAAGAGCTATGAAGGGAACGTGTTGGCCATTCTCGAGGAGTCCCCACACGGCCGCTACCTTAAGACCATAGGGTTTCAAAAAGACCTTGCGTACTGCGCGAAAGTGAGCTTCCTGGACGTCGTGCCGGTCTTCAGTGACGGCGCAGTCTGCCATTTCACGAGTCGTATCTAAGTCATATTCGAGAAGGTGACACGAGTTGCCGGTAGCGGGCTTCATCCTAGCGTTCGCGTCCGTCCTCTACCTTTCCATCAAGAGAATCAGCATAGCCAGAGTCATGTTTCTCGCCACCGTCATCACGGCGCTGACGTCCGGGATGGGGCCTTCCAAGGTAATCTCCACCGTTTGGGGCGCCTTCAAAGACCCATCTACGCTGGAGCTTGCCGCAGCGGTCCTTGCCATCGGCGTCTTCTCGACATTCATGAAGGAATTCAGCTTCCTGGGAAGGACGGTCAACGGGTTGTCGGTCTTCCTGGGGAACGTCAAGGCGGCGATCATGTCGGTGCCGGCGCTGATCGGCTCCATGCCGGTCCTTGGCGGCGCCGCTCTATCGGCCCCCCTTGTCGATAGGCTGGGCGAACCCCTATTCCTCCCGCCTGACGTGAAAGCTGCGGCTAACCTGGCGTTCCGGCACGGCGTGGTCTTCATCTTTCCCTTCTCACCTGGCGTCATCCTGACTTCGAAGATCACAGGCATCCCGATAGGCACGCTGATCTCCCGGCTCTGGCCGATGTCCGTGGCCATATGGGGCATAGGCTACCTGGCGCTCCTTCGGAGAGTGAAGCCCGCCTCGGCGTCCGCCAGCTCCCAGGCCGCGGCCACCGCCGCCCAGCCGGCAGCCGGGCAGAGCAGGTTCGCGGCCCTGGTCGAGTTCCTGACCTACGGCGGCCCGCTTATCGCCGCCCTGTTCTTCGGCCTCGTCCTGAAACGGCCCCTGTGGCTCTCCCTGGCAGCCGGGACGCTCATCGCCATCGCCCTGGCGCTCTTCCAGAGGAAACCGATGCCCGTCCGTGAGACGCTCCTCAAGGGCGCCAACCTGGCACAGGTCGCAGGCATGTTCTGGATCATGGCATTCAAGACCTTCGTGACCGCGTCACCGGTTTTCCCCGCCCTCATAGCCAAAGCGACGCTCAAAGGCGTCTCCCCTGCTCTGATGGCATCAGTGATACCCTTCGCCTTCGGGCTCGGCAGCGCGTCCCACACCACGACGGTCGGGGTCCTCATGCCGCTCCTGGCGCCCGCGTTGCTGCCAGCGACCGCGAGGTTGTACCTGACCTGCCTGGTCTACGTGTCCAGCTTCACCGCGTACTTCTTCTCACCCCTGCACATGTGCCAGGTGCTGACGTGCGAGTATTTCAAGATCGACATACCGACTGTGTACAGGCGGAACTGGCCCATCTTCGTGGGCTTCCTCGCGGTAATAGCCGGGTTCTACTTCATCGCGAACTCTCTCACGTAGGTCGATCCGCGGAGCCAGCCGGCGAAACGGCTCACTGGCCCGGAGTCTCGATCAGGTTCAGCAGCTCTTTCATTCTGGTCGCGTTCACGGCAGCTTGGCCCCTGTGGCAGTTGTTGTAGAGGACGTAGGTGTCGTCGGCCTCTTCCTCCATGGCGCGTATCTTGGGGATCCAGGAATTCATCTCTTCGTCCGCGTACAGGTAGTCGTACCGCTCCCAGGCCTCCTTGTGGCTCCACCACTTGGCCGCGTTCCGCCCGTGGAAGCGGACGTATCCCACGTTCGAGGTGACGGCGGATATCTTCGGGAACAGCCCCAAGAGGTTGGGCTCGTCCACGCAGCAGAACCCGGTGCCGCTGTCCCTGAGCGTCTGGTACACCTCGTCTCTCGCCCACACGGCGTTGCGGAATTCCACCACGGCTGGAGCGAGGTTGATGCGGTCCCTGAGCGACGCCACGTACGCCAGGTTCTCGGGGCTGTACTTGAAACCCCAGGGGAACTGGTAAAGGATGCAGCCGAGGGTACCCGAGTCCGCCATCGGTGCGACTCCCTCGGCGAATGTCGCCATCTCTTTGGCCTGCTCTTCGGTAGAGGCCGGGATGTCGTGGGTGATCGTCTTGTAGGATTTGACCGTGAAGCGGAAATCCGGGGGTACCTTCCCGGCCATCGCCTGCATTGTCCTGGGGACCGGCTGGCGGTAGTAAGTGAAGTCCAGCTCAACGCAGTTGAACTTGCCCGCGTAGAACTTCAGGAAATCCTGGGATTTCATCCTCTCCGGGTACAGGACGCCGACCCAGTCAGGGTAGCTGAACCCCGCAGTCCCAACGTACAGCACAGCCCCCACCTCCGGTCACCGTTCTCGATCTCTGTCGCCAGGCGCCTATTCCCCGGTAATGTACTTCTCCTGCGGCCTCGACCAGCTGTGGATCTCGTCCTCGCGGAAGAACAGCGCGATCTCCTTCCGGGCTGACTCCGGCGAGTCAGACCCGTGCATCAGGTTGTTCGATATGTTGAGGGCCAGGTCGCCCCTGATGGTGCCCGGGGCGGCCTTGGCGGGGTCGGTGGCTCCCATGACCGTCCTGACGGCGGATATCACTCCGGGCCCCTCCAGCACCATGGCCACGATGGGCAGCGAGATGACGTAGTCGACGGTCGGTTGGAAGAACGGTTTGCCCTCGTGCGCGGCGTAGTGTCTTTTCGCGAGGGCCTCGTCCATCCAGATCATCTTCATGGCCGCAAGGCGGAGGCCCTTGGCCTCCAGCCTCCCGATGATCTCGCCGGCAAGCCCACGGGCAATGGCGTCTGGTTTCAGCAGTACAAGAGTCTTCTCATCCAAGCGCGTCTCTCTCCTTCATCCAAAAGCGCCTGCATCCCAGGCCCGGACTGCGGGGCCGGGGCGCCTCTCCGGTTACTGCCCCTTGATCGCCTGCGCCGCAGCCTTGTCGAGCCTCTTTACGACCTCGGTCACCAGGGTGATGGCGGCGTCGAAATCGTCACGGTGTACGATCCCCGCATGGCTGTGGACGTATCTGGCCGGCACGGCTACAACCAAGCTAGGAACCCCGTTCCTGTAGATATGGATCCTGCCTGCGTCCGTCCCGCCGCCCGCCATCGAGTTGAACTGAAGAGGGATCCCCGCCGACTTCGCGGTCTCGGTCACGAAGTCGCGGAGCCTCCTGTGGCCGACCATGGAGCTGTCATAGAGCAATAGGCTCGGGCCCTTGCCGAGCCTAGACTGGGCCTCGTGTTCCTGGACGCCCGGTGTGTCGCCAGGGATATCGGCCTCCAGCGCAAACCCGATCTCGGGCTCGACCATGCTGACGCTGGTGGTGGCTCCGCGAAGACCGACCTCCTCCTGGACAGTCCCCACGCCGTAGACCGTGTTTGGATGGGCCAGGCCCTGGAGGTTCCTGATTACCTCCATGAACACCGCGCAGCCGATCCTGTCGTCCCAAGCCTTCCCCAGGAGGTATTTGGGGTCTTTCATCTCGGCAAAGGGTGACACCGGGACCACCGGGTCCCCGGGCAAGACGCCCATCCTCTCCGCGTCTTCCTTGCTGGAAGCGCCGATGTCGATGAACATCTGGCTCTTTTCCGTAATCTTGTTCCTCTCCTCGGTCTTCAGGATGTGCGGGGGTTTCGAGCCGATGATGCCCAGCACATCGCCGGCAGAGGTTTTCACTATGACCCTCTGGGCGAGCATGACCTGCTCCCACCAGCCCCCGAGGGTCTGGAACCTCAGGAAGCCCTCCTTGGTTATGTAGGTAACCATCATGCCGATCTCGTCCATGTGGGCCGCCATCATGATCCTGGGGCTCTCAGAAGCACCCGTCTTCTTGCAGATCACGCTCCCGATGTTATCGCGGGTGACCTGCGAGAGTCCCTGCATCTTGAGCTCTATGTACTTGCGCACCTCGTCCTCGTAACCTGGAACCCCGGGCAGCTCGGAGAGCTCTCTAATCAGCGAGAGCCTTTCGTCCACGCGCGATTGCCTCCCTTTCGCAAAGCCGCTTCCTGTCATGTTTCTCCGTGAATAGAATAAACCCTGGCGCTTAGCATCTCCAGGGTCTACTCCTCGTTCGAGTTCTGGGCTTTACTCCCCGGTAAAATACGAATCACCTTTCCCCATTTGGATGTCTTACCCGGCGCACTCTTGCGACCTCGAGAATATTCCCCGCTTGATTTCTGAGGCAGTGACCTGTACGGCCTTGAAATCCTTCACGATCGCGTCCGTTGCCACCCAAGGGTCGACGCGCTCCCCGCAGGTGAACACGTCCAGAGCAGCGTAGCCCAGTTCAGGCCAGGTGTGTATCGCTATGTGGGATTCCGAGATGACCACCACGCCGCTTACTCCCTGGGGCGAAAACCTATGGAATGCTGTCTCTCTCACTTCCGCTCCGGCGGCAGTCGCCGCACTGACCAAGATCTCCCGGATCTTCTCGAGGTCGTTGAGCACGCGGAACTCACACCCGTAGACGTCAGCCAGTACATGACGACCCAGCCCCTGCATTTTCATTCCCAGCCCCCTTCGCGAAGAAAGTTTCGGTACTCTAAAGGCCGACCAATGAGATTCTAGGAAAACGCTGCCGTCATTGTCAATCAGAACGAGTCGACGCCATCTCCAACACGTGCGTGACGCAAGATATGCCGGGGTCGAAGGACCGGACCACCGTCCCGCCTTCGACATGAGGACCCCCTGATTCCCGCCCGCGGAGTCGCCGATCGCGTCACCTCACCTGTAGATTGCGAGCTCACCGGGGGGAGCGGTGTAGAGGGCGGGACCCTTCCCTTCCGCTAAGAGAACGCTCGATACGGCGTCGCGGGCTATCTCGGGGGTGTTGCACTCGGTGCTGAGGTGGGCCAGTATGACCTGTCTGGTCCTCGCGGTCACCAGCTTGGCCAGCGACAGTGACGCCTGATTGTTGGACAGGTGGCCGTAGTCGCCGAGGATCCTCCTGATCAGAAAATACGGCCGGCCCGAGTTCCTCTCCATCTCCACGTCGTGGTTCGACTCGAAGACCAGGTGTTCCAGGCCTCTCAGGATGGGCTCCAGGCGCTCCGGGACATATCCCAGGTCCATCACGAACCCGGCTCTCTCGCCCTGGGACTCGACGACAAAGCCCAGGGGCTCCACCGCGTCGTGCGGCTTGGAGAAAGCCTGCACCGAGAGGCCCGAGACCTGCACCGGCTGGCCCGGCTCGATGACGCGCCTGAGATCAGGGTCTATGTAGCGGGGCCGATGCTCTTCGTACCATTCCCAGAAGCCGCGCGCGGCGAAAGCCGGGAACTCGAACCTCTGCGGCACCGGGGTAGCCAGGCACATCGACCTCACGTGGTCGCTGTGCTCGTGGGTGATGAACAGACCTGCCACGTCACGCAGCTCCATGCCCAGCTGCCGGAGGCACGACGTCAGGCGCCGGAGGGATATCCCGCAGTCGATCAGGATGGGTCGGGACGCGTCATCCCAGACCAGGTACGCGTTCCCGCACGTGCTCGAGCTCGACAAGGATGCAATGTACAATCGCGTCACCCGTCCTGACTCGGCTCTTTCCGCCTTATTCTATACCGCCGTCAGGGATCCCTCCGCAAGAAGGGTATCTCGGGCCTCCGGCGAACTACCAGAGCGAGGTCCAGGAGAAGAGGGGAGGAACCAGCGTTGCCGAAGAGAGGCGACCGCGAACCCAAAGTCCTGGCGCGCGAAAGCGGAAACGCCGTCTACAGCTTCTCGGCTGCGAACGGCGCCCGGATGAAAGCCGCGCCGGGCGAGACAGTCATATTCGAGACCCTGGATTGCTTCGGCGGGCAGATACGCAGCGCGGACGACAAGTTCGAGAAGGTGGGCTGGGATAAGATAAACCCCGCCACCGGCCCGCTGTACGTCGAGGGAGCGAGGAAAGGCGATACCCTCTGCGTTGAGATCCTCGACATCCAGGTCGACAGCCCCGGCATTATGGTGGCCGTGCCTGGTCTGGGAGCAGCCCCTGACAGGATCAGGGAGTCCGTCACCATTATCGTGCCTATCAAGAACGGGCTTGCGCACCTCCCGCAGGACGTCATCCTGGAGATCCGGCCGATGATCGGCGTCATAGGCACGGCGCCGGCTGAAGGCGCCGTCCCGTGCGGAACTCCCGGTCCTCACGGCGGGAACATGGACACCAATGTGATCGCGGAGGGTTCCATGGTGTTCCTCCCCGTTTGCGTGGATGGGGCGCTCCTCGCCATGGGCGACCTGCACGCGCTGATGGGCGACGGCGAGGTTCTGGTATGCGGGGTCGAGGTGAGCGGGAAGGTCACGGTCAGGGTGCGGCTCTTGCGTGGACACTCGTTGCCCTGCCCCGTGGTGGAAACCGAGAGCGCCTACTACGCTGTTTGGTCTGCCGAGACACTGGACGCCGCCGCGCAGGGCGCGCTGTATAGAAGCCTCGAGCTCTTGCAGACGGGGGTCGGGTACAGCGCCGAAGACTCGCTCGCTCTCCTTTCGGTTAGAGGAAACCTGCAGGTTTCACAAGTGGTCGACCCGTTGAAAACCGCAAGGATGGAAATACCCAAGTCGATACTGAAAGGCCGGAACCTCATCCCGGCCCAAGCGTAGCGGAAACACTCTTCCTGCTTGGAAGATACTCCGATGATCTGTCTAGGTGATTCAGATGAGGGACGACTGCACCCTGATACCGGAACCGTGGTTGGCAGTTGGCGAGGATCCGCTGACCGATCTTCCAAACATGCTGGCGCTCATTGCGGAGCTGCCCGGGCCCACGGGAAAGTCCGGAGGAGTCGCAGTTGGTTTTGACATCACCCGGCTCGGCAAGATCAACGAAGAACAGGGGCGGAACGCGGGCGACCGGACGCTCGTGGCCTTCGCCCGCAGCTTGGCAGACGCCGCGTCCCAGGTGGGGAGCGAGCGGGTGAGCCTCTACAGATTCGGCGGAGACGAGTTCTGCGCCATCATCCGCGGGCCAAGAGAGGATGCGGGCAGGCTAGTCGAAGCCATGTCCAGCGACAAGTCTGCGCCCGCGTTCCGCTACAGCGTGGTAGCGTTCTCCCCCGAAACCGGTTCCTCCAAGGAAGCGTTTTTCGAGATATGGGCTCCCCTGCAGGACGGGCTGCGGGTCCACGAGGGCGTCCAGACTGATCCGATGCGTCAGGTCGCGGGGAGGCTCGTTGAGCAGGTAAGGGAGACAGTAGAGCAGCTCAAGGTGAGCCGCCGGATGGCGTACACCGATGACATCTCGGGACTTCCCAACCAGAGGGCAGCGAGGTACCTCATAGGCGAGCACGTTAGCAGGCACAGCGGCGAAGACTTCCAGTTGAGCCTGCTCTTCGTGGACGGCGACAACCTGAGGAGGTACAACGACAACCTGGGATACGGGTCGGGCAACGAGATGATCAGGAGGCTGGGGGCGGTGTTGTCTGCCTCCACGTTGCCAACCGAGGTGGTGGCCAGGTGGCTCTCGGGCGACGAGTTCATGATCATCCTGCCGGGATACGGAAAAGCCCGGGCCCTCGAGAAAGCCCAGATCATCTGCGAGAACGTGAAGCGGGAGTCGAGCAACTGGATATACCCGGTCACGGTGTCCATCGGCGTGGCCACCTTCCCCGACGACGCCACGGAGCTGGAGTCTCTCCTGCTCAAGGCGGAGGAGGCCAACGCCAAGGCCAAGAACATGGGCAAAGACAGAGTCTGCGGGGGGTGACCTGCGCACGCCGGCGCCCGGGTCGTGAGGGAGCGTGACGTGCCCGGCCGCGCGTCGCCTACACGTTGAACCGGATGTTGAGGAGGTCCCCGTCCTTCACGATGTAGTCTCTGCCTTCCAGGCGGACCAGGCCTTTTCCCTTGCAGGTCTTCATGGAGCCGTGCTCGCGGAGGTCTTCATAGGCCACCACTTCCGCCCTGATGAACCCCTTTTCCATGTCCGTGTGGATCTTGCCTGCCGCCTCTCTGGCATTGGTGCCGCTAGCGACGGTCCAGGCGCGCACCTCGTCATCTCCTATCGTGAAGAACGAGACCAGGCCGAGGCAGCGGTAAGACGCCTTGGCTATCCTGGAGACCCCTGTCTCCTCGAGGCCGTACTCCCTGAGGAACGCGAGCCTGTCGGACTCCGGAAGCGTCGCTATCTCCGGTTCCACTTCGCCGCAGAACACAACTACCGGGTAGTCCATGACGGACGCCTTGACTTCCAGCTCCCGGCGACCGGCGTAGTCCCCGCTGCTTAGAGAGACCTCCGACACGTTGACCGCGAGGATGATGGGCTTGGCGGTGAAGAAGGCGAAGTTCGTCAGAAAGCCTTTCTCGTGGGGCTCAAACTCCACCTTGCGGAGCGGGATGTTGTCGTCGAGGGCCTGCCGGCACTTCTCCAGGAACGGTAGTTCCGCCTGGGAGATGGGCGTCGCCTTGTTGGAGGTCAGCCTGTCGAGCCGGCCCTCGACCGACGCCAGGTCGGATACGAAGAACTCGGTCTCCAGGTCGTCAACAAGAGACAGGACCGAAGCCGGGCCTTCCGCCATGAAAGCGGCCACGACCACTATGAGGGCGTCAAGGTTGCGCGCCGTGTCCAGGAGTTCTTGGCCCCTAGGGGGCTGTATGTCCAGAGCTTCCATCCTCGCGTAGACCGTGCGTTTTCGCTGGTAGAGCTGTGAAAGCCAATCGACCCTGGGGTCCGGGATCTCCATGATCCCCACGGCCTGCCCTGAAGCCCTGGGGCGAGCGTCTCCTCTGGCCTGGGTCAGCAGCTTCATCAGAGTGGTCTTGCCCGACTTCGGGAGCCCTGCTATGCCTATGTTCATCCGGTCAGGACCTCCACTGCGCCCATTGTAACCCAAAAGCAGCCGGGGGTGAGCGGCGCTCACTCCCGGCTTTCAGTGGATCCACTAAGGACGCGCGCCTAAGTCCAGTTGCAGCAGAGGCAGAATATCAGGATGATCAGCAGCAGGATGAGGAGCCAGGTCCAGTCGAAGCCGGATCCGCCAAGAACGCCTGCCATTTGCGGCACCTCCCCCAAGGTGGATTCGCTAGCGTCAACATCTTATGTGCCAGCCTCCCACGTTGACACTGGAGGGGGCACCTGCATAACCCCCACATCGTGGCCACATTCCGGAACCTGCCCATCGTGCCTGGAATATCATGGCGTGACCCTCCTGGGGGGAGGGCCCCAATCTCAACCGCACTAAGGGGGCGGCAGCATGCCACTTGGTCTTTGGAGGGGTAATCTCGTGCAGAACGGCGGGTTCGAAAGGGGGCTCGCCGATTGGCTGGGAGTCACCAACGTGGACCTCGAGTCCTCGCCCTTGTGTCACGAGGGTCTTCTTGCGGCAGCCATGGGGAAACCCGACAACGCCGCCCCGGCCGACATGTTCCAGGACGTGCCTGTGGCGCCGAGGCATACCTATAAGCTTGGGTTCTTCGCGGCCGGCGTGGAGACGAACCCGGGTGACCTGGTAGTTGACGTACGCTGGATCGGGTACGCCGGAGACATCGGGTGCGCCCTGGCCGGAGGCCCTGTCCTGGTGCGAGGCGACACCACCGGACGGGCGGCCTCCGGAGCCTGGAAGGCCGTCATAACCTACACCGAGTCGGCCCCGCCGGGCGCCGAAACCGCGAGAATATGCCTGGTCAAAGCTCCCGGGACTCTTACGGCCAGTTACCTCCTCGTCGACGACGTCGTCTTGGTCCAGCGGGACTGAGAGAAGGGGGTGCTCCGTTCAATGTTTGTGGTACCTAAAGGGAACCTGGTGAAGAACCCCGGGTTCGAGCTCGGCCTCGCGTTCTGGCAGGTCCCGACGCTGATGCCGGGCCTGTACGGCATCAACGCCGCCGCGTTCACGGTGTATTCCCACTCCGGGCTCGCGTCCCTCTTCTTAGGCATCTGCGACCCGGCGTTCTTGAGTGCCGTGTACCAGGACGTGAACGTCTCGCCAGGCGCCCGCTACGAGCTGGGCTTCTCGCTGGCAGGCCTCGGCGCGTATCCCGCAGCGTTTCAGGCGGAGGTCCACTGGCTTGATGAGGACGGAGAGGATCTCGGACCGGCCCTGTCAATCTTCGTGCCCGAGGTGGGCCCCGCGCAAGCCGGCGGGTGGACCCTGCATACAGGCATTACTGAGGAGGCGCCGCTTGGAGCCAGGCGGGCGCGGGTTTCCTTCGCCCGGGGATGCCCAGGCCGCGGCGTTCTCTTGGACGACGTATCCCTCGTGAAGAGCGAGTGAAGATAGGAGGTGTGACCATGCTGTTTGCACCCAAAGGGAACCTTGTGACCAACGGCGACTTCGAGGAAGGGACGCCGGGCGCGCCTCCGGAAGGTTGGATCTCGACAAACGTCACCCTGACGGGTCCGGACGCGGCCTTCACGGGGGAACAGGCTGCCCTACTGGGTGGGACCAGTCCTGGCGAGCCTGCGGTCCTGTACCAGGACGTGAACGTGTCCCCGCTCCGCAGGTACCAGCTTTCGGTCCAGCTGGCAGCGCCCGCCCGGCCTGCCGGAGACCTCATAATCGAGGTCCGTTGGCTGGATCCCGCTCAGACGGACGCCGGCGTAGGTCTTCACGCGTACGTCCCTGACGCATCTCTGGGAGTCCTGCCTCTCGGAGTGTGGGACGCCCAGGTCCATGTGACCGACTGTGTCCCTCTTGGCGCCTGCATGGCCAGGATCCTGTTCACCAGGAGCGCCCGGCCAGGCGCGCTGCCGACCGTCATGGACGCCGTCACTTTCGCGGACATAGGCTAGCGAGGTGAGAGTTGCATGATAGCCCAGGTCAGGCTCATCCAGCACATGGGAAAGACCGTTACCCTGACCCTGTCGACCATGTCCATCACCGGGACGCTCAAAGAGATTACCCAGGATCTCGTGATCCTGGAGACGGTCACCGAAGACAAGGTAGAGACCGTATACGTGTTGATCCCGCAAATACTGGCCATAAGAGTCCCCGGGAACGCAAGCCTCTAGGACCGAAGACCCACTCGCCGCTTCCGAGCAGACCCGAGAGACGTGCGAGTGCCGGCGCTGCCCGCTCGAGCACCGCGGGCGAGCCTCAGGGAACACGCCGCGGCGCAGAGGGACACGAGGCCCGCGCCGAGGAAGACGGCCCTGACGCCGAGAGAGTCGGCCACGGCGCCTCCTGCTCTGGCAGCTATTATGGTAGCCGCCGAGCCCAACGCGGCCGACGCCGAGAAAGCGCGGCCAGTCAGGCGGCGCGGCGCAATGAGCTGGAAGGAGGTCGTAGCTCCGTTCAGGAGCAGGGCGAAACCCGTACCGCACATCAGCTGTAGGGGAAGAGTCAGCCAGAACGCCTGGATCCTGGAGTATGCTAGCATCTGTATCCCTATCAAGCCGGCGCCCAGCGGCACGAGGCCCGATTCACCTGTCGCCTTCGCCAGGAACGGGCCGAGGACGGCGCCTATCAGGAGCCCTGCCCCGTACCCGGACGAGAGGAACCCTATGAACTCCGGCGGTACCTTGAGGTGCTTGTTGAGCAGTATGGTGAAGAGCGGGGAGACAGACGTGTCGGCAAACATCACTAGCGTCACCGCAGCCGTGACCGGGAGCAGCGCCCTCTCTGTCGCGAGGTAGCGTACTCCTTCGAGGAGCTCTTTCCACGCGTCCCTGACTCCGTCCGCCAGGCCCGACGCCCCGCCAGACCCCGCTGCCTGCATGCCGGCGACACTGACATGAAACACCGTGCCCGCCGCCAGGAAGTAGGAACACGCGGACCCGAGCAGAGCTCCGGACGTGCCGGCGATCGAAAGCACCGCGGCTGAAACGACCGGAGCGGCGAGCCGGGCGACCGACTCAGTGCCCGACTGGACGGAGTTGGCCTGCAGCAGGTGTTCCTTCCCCACAACTTCCGGCAACATCCCCTTGAGCGATGGGCCATAGACCACCGCTCCTAGGGCACCGAGGAAAACGAACGCGAGGACCAGCGACATGCTGTTCGAGTAGTAGAGGCCCACGGCGGCGGCGCTGGACAACACCAGCCCGCCGGCCGCGAGTCGCCTCCGGTCAAGCCTGTCGATGAACACACCTGCTGCGGGGCTCACGAGGGCCGGAGGCAGCTGGCGGATTACATAGTACGTTCCGAGAGCCGCCCCGGTCCCGAACGCCTTGAAGACCCTGACAGTCACGCAGATCGCCAGCATCTGGTCCCCCAGATACGTGAGCAGCCGGCAGACCCAGAGCGAAACGAACGGCCCGCGAGCCCACCACCTGTCCACAGGCGCCACCTCCGAACAAAGATTCGCCTTCGTCCGTTCCGGCTACTTCGACGGTGGCCGGGCGAATCCTTCAGGGTGGTTCCTACATCCTCGTGACCTCGTACCCGTCCTTGGTGTCCTTGACGGCGTAGCCCTTCTGGCGGAGCACTTCGCGCAGCCTGTCGGATTTGGCCCAGTCCTTGGCCTGCCTGGCGGCCCTCCGCTCCTCGAGCAGCTCAAGGACGTGAGAAGGCAGCTCGGCGGGGCCCAAAGTGACTTCGTCCGCCCTGGCCTTGCCGGTTGCCAGGTCCAAGGCCAGGATGCGGTCGAATTCGCCGGCGAGGTCCAGCAGCTTGCCTCCGAGATCGGCCTTGGTGGACTCCCAAAAGAGGGCAACCGCCCTCGGCACGTTCAGGTCGTCATTTACAGCCCGCGTGAACCGATCCACGAAACCCGCGTAGCGACTCGCCGCTCCTTCGGGCGCCGGCGCGCCCGCGCTCTTCTGAACCAGCCTCCGCAGCGAGTGAAGCCCCGTCTCGGCATGTGCCAGGGCATCCCACGTGAAGTTCAGCTTGCTCCTGTAGTGGGCGCTGAAGCACAGGTACCTGAACGACAGCGGCTCGAAGCCCTGTCCGACGACTTCGTCCAGCGTGTAAGTGTTGCCCAGGCTCTTCGACATCTTGCCGGCATGAACCAGGAGGAACTCAGCGTGCACCCAGACCCTGGCGGGTATCTTCCCTGTGCACGCCTGGGACTGGGCGATCTCGTTCTCGTGGTGGGTCGGGACGTGGTCGACCCCTCCCGTGTGGATGTCGAACTGCTCGCCCAGGTACTTCCTACCCATGGCCGAGCACTCGATGTGCCATCCAGGGTATCCCATCCCCCAGGGGCTGTCCCACTGCATGATGTGCTCTCCGGGGGCTTTCCTCCACAAGGCGAAGTCGGCCGGGTGACGCTTCTCGGGGTTGGCCTCTACCCTGGCCCCGGCTTTCTGATCCTCCAGCTTCACGCCGGAGAGACGCCCATATGCGGGGAACTTGGAGATGTCGAAGTAGATGCCGTCCTGTATCTCGTAAGCGTAGCCCTTGCCCACGAGCTCCTGCACCATCGCGACCATCTCGGGGATGTGCTGGGTGGCAGGAGTGAGGAGCGTGGGCGGCAGGATGTTCAACCTCGCAATGTCGCAAAGGAACGCCTCGGTGTTGTCTCTGGCTATATCCCAGGGCGACCTCCGCTCCCGAGCCGCGGAGACGAGCATCTTGTCCTCGCCCTCGTCGGCGCCAGAGACCAGATGGCCGACATCAGTGACGTTCATCACCTGCTTGACCGGGAGCCCGTTATACTCAAGGACCCGCTTGAGGACATCGGAGAAGACGTAGGTCCTGAGGTTGCCTATGCTCGCGCGCTGGTATACGGTGGGACCACAGGTGTACATCCCGGCCTCTCCCGGCACGACCGGGACGAACTCCTCCTTACGCCTTGTCAGCGTGTTGTAGAGGAGGATGGGATGCATGCTTGTTCCCTCCGTTCGAAGCGAATCCCGTGGCGGTAGCGGCGTTTCAGCTAATGTATCATACCCGGAGTCACGAGCGAAGAGAGGCGCTGTAGCGGCTTCGTGGAGGGCACCCGGTAGAAAAGCCCGGCAATCCTTCGATATCTATGTTACAGAGGGAGGATGGAAAATGCTGAGAACAAGGTCCATCGCCGCGTTGAGCCTGGCGCTGTGCTTGCTCATACCCGCCCCGACCATTGCCGCGGCAGCTCCCAGGACCGACGCACTAGCCATGACCCTGACGCCGTCCGGCGAGCAGTTCGCCGTCAAAGTGACCGCGAAATCTGACGGGAAGCCGGTGGAAGGGGCCGCGGTGTACCTCACGTCCAGGTACGAACCGCTGGCCCAATCGTCGGGCACCAAGACCGGGAAGCCAACCGAAAGGACCGCCATGGGCACCACGGACAAGGACGGGACGC
>Ga0315295_10001137_pt1 | contig 22910 bp, 19 predicted proteins | sample YL17G14_0_MG_FD_204453 | JGI IMG/M metagenome (GOLD analysis project Ga0315295, IMG submission 204453) | Sediment microbial communities from Yellowstone Lake, YNP, Wyoming, USA - YL17G14_0 | ecosystem: Environmental > Aquatic > Freshwater > Lake > Sediment | place: USA: Wyoming | collected...
TCGCGAAGAGATGGAGCGGTATTCTCCACGCAGACTAAAATGACCGCGGTGAGGGATGAAGCAGGCAGAACCATTGGACTCATTGTTTTTGTTACAGATGTCAGTGCAGGCAAGCAAACCAAGGAGCTCCTCAGGCAGCAGGCCGTCGGACTGAAGGCAGCTAATGAACAGCTCCAGAGTCAAATCAGCGAACATAAGCGGATGGAGAACCAATTACAGGAGCTGCGTAACCGGCTTGAGCAGCGGACTGCCGAACTGACGGCAGCCAACGAAGAGTTCCAAAGACAGACCGCTGAACACGAGCAGACAGAGAATGAATTGCAGGAATACTGCGATGGCATCGAGCAGCAAATTGCCGAGTTAGCTGCAGCGGTCAATAAGGTCATCCAATTCAGTGCATCGGCCCCTCAGTTGTTTTGCCACAGGACCCAATAAAATGTGAGGGGTTTGGAATCAGCCCTTCTGTGCACTATTACACTGCCCAAGAGTCGCATAAAATCTTTGCGCTTGCAATTCGGCCAAGCGAGTCTTACCATAGGTTACAAACGGAGTTGTTTGGAAGGATTAGACCTATGGGATGGGTTTTCTTATTTTTTCTGGTCGTGGCTGTCGCGTGTGTGGTCGGGGCCATCGGCTTTCGCACCCGGCGCATTAATTTCTTTTTCCAGCCGACTGCCCTTGTTGGAATGACACCTACACAACGTCCGTTCGCAATTAAGCCCCCGGAGCAGGATGATGTTTTTCAATGTGGCCCGTATAGAAGCGTTCTGGCCAGGAGATGGGTGATGATATGGGATTACCGCGACAAAGCAGGCAGATTACATTCGGGCATAGCTGAATCCTATGAACAAGCGGTCGAAGCCGCAAAAAGATTTGGGTATCAACCCGGCAAAGAAAACGGCAGCCCGATGCCGGTTGTGTCACTGACAAAGCGAGCGACCTTGCAAGAGCCAGCCGACAAAACTACGGCGGGCGTTGACTGAAAACATGACCTCTTGTCCTCCTACCTTACCATCACCGCTCAAGATACCTGGCCTTACTACAGCGTATCAGTGTAGAGAACAGACTGAAGGTTTTTCGACCAGTTCTTTGATTGAACCCGGTCGGCCAACTCGCAGACCGCCGCCTGCATAAAGAGCGTGATAGGCAGGCCTTCGGGCTCCAGATGGTCGCGGATGTTGTCGCGGTTATATGGCAGGCCGGCGTCATTGTCACAGAACGGTTTTCCAAAGCGGTTCACCCCGACCTGTCGGGGCTGACCATCAGCGAGCAGGCGTTCCACGTATGCGCGGTCAGGATTAAGACGCACAAACTTCGCACCCGCCTTTCTGAATCCTTCCACCTGCGTGAGGATGTGCGGATGGTCCGGTGCGGCCTGGACGTGGTCTCGCTGGCCTGCGTAGATAATAACTGCCACGTTAGGGCATTTGCGGATTATTTCAGCGATGCTGTCAGACGCATCGCGGTATCGCCAAAACTCCTGCGATTCAGTGAGGGTCGGGATGTGCTCCGGGCGCTTGGGGCCAAATAGCGACCGCCGTTCGGCCTCGGCAAGCAGCCGAGGTGAATACCACGCTTTGATATTCCCGCCGACATCGCCTATAAAGCAGTTGGCGGGAAAGTCCTCGTTCGGCGAAAACTTCGCGTCACCATTCAGGTCAAAAAACAGCGCGCCCTTGAGATTAGGCGCAGCGGGCATTTTTCGCCCTGCCAGACCCGGCGCAAGCTCAGGCGACCAGGCCAGAGTTGACAAATCCAGCACCTCCGTCAGTGGGTTGTATGCGGGATTTACTCTGGTTTCGAACCCACCAAGCTCAACATTGGCCGCACCTTCACCGTAGGGCGATTCCATAGATGCATAGAACGCCAGGTCAGGAAATTCCTGGCCGAACATCGCCATTGCCAGCCCGCAGGCGTTGCCGCCATGGCTATAGCCGATTATGCCGCAGTTCTTTTTAATCACTGTGATGCCCTGCGCTAACTGGTCGATATTGCGCCCCTGCTTGTCTGCAACCCGACCTGTGGCGAACCGAATTACGTCTGCGAGAGCGCGGATACATTGCGGACCCCGGAAGTCGTAGCTGCCTCCGCTTCGCTCTTCGCCCTGCCCGCCGCCGGGAAAGGCGAAAAAGACCTCCAAAAAACCAAGCTCCACGAACTCCGGCCTACCTGCTGCAGCCCCGGCCTGGACGCCTCCGGCCACGTGAATTGCGATAGGGGCGCCATCCCTGTAACGTGGCGTCTGCGGAACCAGGACCCGCACGGCAATGCCTTCTTTGCCGCCTGCCGTTGACGGGACATGAGTGAAAATGTTCCTGATTTGCTCGGATGACCTCGGTTGCCGCTGCCCCGCTAACGGAATTTTACCTGGAGGGAATGGTGGTGGTCCGACGTCAGCCCGAGGGGGTCCTGTCCCGACCATCAACCACCGTCCGCCGTTAATGGCGACAGCTCCAGGGTCCATATTTTCGCCACGGCTGCCTTCCTCCAATTGCCACTTCGACCCATCCTCTGAAACAGCACTCCAGACACCATTCTTGCCTGAGCCATAGAAGCGTAAGCCGTCTCTTGTCGCAACTGCGCAACCCAGCCACTCTCGGTCGCCACCAATGCTTACGTTCTCGAGCCGTTGAAACTTCAGGCCGTCCTCCGAGAGCGCATGATAGCCGGACCCCGGCTGTTTTTGGACTGGCGAGTAAAGATGCCAGTGCCTGCCCAAACGTGCAACGGCACAATCAATCACGGTCTCGCCTTCAACGCCGAAACGGACACCCGGCTCAAATGTGTAGTGAACAGCGTCAGAGGAAATCGCCGAGTAAATGGCAGGCGTCCGGTTTTGCTGCGTGTGTGAAGTGAAGTAGAGCCGAATCCGGCCATCCTCCAGGAGCACCAGTGTTGGGTCAAAAGGCCGCATATAATCTGTCGGCAGGTCTTTGACCTGAATGGGTTGCTGCCGACCCCAGCTTTTGCCTTCGTCGTTGGAGGTCATCACCGCAACCTGGTCGAAGCTTGCCTGGTTGTCGAACGGGAACCACTGGAATGCAGCTATGAGCTGTCCGCGAATATCACGAATCAACGATGGCACACCACCGCGCTCGATGAATTTCTTCTCGTTCCTGAAGCTCAAACCGTCAGATGATTCCGTCAGAATCAAGTCATGGTTCCAGGGACCCTGCTGGGGGCGCGGCTGTGCATAGCAAAAACCGGCGTATAACAAATTCAAGGCAAAGAGTATGAACCGGATGGTATGCCGAAGAATGTGAGGCTTATCCATAAGAGCACCTCCACGACGACTGGTTTTGAAGAGCAATTTCGCTATTTATTCCTGCCGGGCTTTTTCGAGGCGAAGTGAAATAACCGACAGATACGTTCTGTATAATGCTACGGCTTGCATCTTACAGGAGGCCGAATTTGGTCTGAACGTGTGAGAGCAGCTCACTTTCTCCTGTTATTCACCAAAGGTCTGTTTCTCTCGAAGGTATGCGTTTGTATTAAATCTGCAAGGTCCTGGCCTCTGTTATATCTATAGCCACCCATAATGTAGCCACTGACACCAGGGCTCGTTGGTGTCCTGATTCTTCTCACGTTGGTTCTGTAGCCACCCGTCATAAGAGGTCCCCCATAACCTCCATAAGGCATCCCGTATCCCCCTCCGTAAGGTCTTCCATAGCCGCCGTAAGGCATTCCATACCCTCCACCATAAAGCCCGGATAATCCAAGTCCGGGTGTGGGAAAATAATTGGCAGGTGCGCTTACTAAATCAGTAATATCATAAACACGAGTATTTCTTTTGTTGGGTAAAGAATCTTTTGTTCCAATAAGAATTACTCCATTTTCAACGACATAACCTAATTTTTTTGGGTCGCTCGAAACCGACATTAATAAAAGTTCCAAATTCTTACCCAGAGAAATCCCTGATATGGCTTCCATACCAACAGGGGTGTCCTTCGTTACATCTGAATTTTCCTCTACATCTTTCCACAAAACTACTATATTTAATGGCGGTCTGGTCGAATTGCGGAGAATCTCAATTGCCTCGCTAAAAGGCGTATCAGCCAGTAGAGCAGAGAGGCCAGCGGTCTTTCGTAATTGTTTATCTGGTTTGACTGTATCCGCGGGAATGTTTTTGGCTGTGTCCTGACCATACCTCTGTACTTGTTTGTACCGAACATCCAGGGAGTTTTGAGGGGAAGGACTTGCCGGACTTGCGTATGTTTCTATGGACAAAAGAAAAGTAATGGCCAGGCAAAGGGCTATTTCACCGACAAGTCGAACTTGAATTTGCCTTTTCATTTCTGTTCCTCGGTCTTAACCGAATAAGATTATAGCACAACTTTGGGAAAAGGTCTAACAAAAAATCAGCTTAAAATCTGGGGGTAAGTAACCCTTTTGCAAAGAATCTGTGCGTAAAATACAAAAGAATTGTTGATTTCTATCGCAGACCTTTTAAGAATATGCCTGCGACAAAGAACATCGGGGGAAATTTGCCGTATTGGAAAAACGCGTATTTCGAGGACACTTGCAATTTACGTAGAAAATGTTAGTAGATAAAGGGGACATTAAAAAATGAATCTTAAGGGAACACAAACTGAAAGAAATTTGCTTACTGCGTTCGCCGGCGAATCCCAGGCGAGGAACCGTTACAGTTATTTTGCCAGCCAGGCGAGAAAAGAGGGCTATGAGCAGATAGCAGCCATTTTTGAAGAGACGGCCAACCAGGAAAAAGAGCACGCAAAGCGGGAGTTCAAGTTCCTGCAGGGCGGCGAGGTTGAAATCGCCGCGGCATTTCCGGCCAGCGTTATCGGCAGCACTCTTGAAAATCTAAAGGCGGCAGCAGCAGGTGAACATTACGAAAATACACAAATGTATCCCGATTTCGCAAAGATAGCAGACAGAGAGGGCTTCGCGGAAATTGCTACGGTCTTTAGAAATATTGCCATCGCTGAAAAACGCCATGAGCAGCGATACCTCGCTCTGGCTAAAAATATAACAGAAGGTCTTGTATTTAAACGCCAAAAGGCAGTAAGATGGGTTTGCAAAAACTGTGGTTATGTGCATGAAGGACTTGAAGCACCCAAAACCTGTCCTTCTTGTGCGCATCCGCAGGCGCATTTTGAAATGGAAGCCGCCAATTATTAAATAGAAAATCGCCTTCTCGATGCTAAATGGAAGCCGTCAAATTATGAAAGGGGAAAGTTATGGCTGAGAAACTTCAAATCTATAAATGCGAAATCTGCGGCAACATCGTCGAAGTGCTTCACGGCGGCGATGGCGAACTGGTATGCTGCGGTCAGCCGATGAAGAACCTTGCCGCGAAGACAGCCGACGTGGGCAAGGAAAAGCACGTGCCTGTAATTGAGAAGATTGCCGGCGGCATCAAGGTAAAAGTCGGCAGTGTTCCTCATCCAATGGAGGAAAAGCACTATATCGAGTGGATTGAAGTAATTGCCGACGGCAAGGCATACAGACAATTCTTAAAGCCTAGCGAAGCACCGGAGGCAATATTCAAAATCGAGGCGAAAACAATAACAGCACGAGAATATTGTAATGTTCACGGATTGTGGGAGGGCAGGTAAAATGCCCGGCAGAAGCGCCTGAAGGAGAATGACAATGCCTATGCCTTTTAATGCGGATGAAATCTTCGAAATGGCTGAACAGATTGAAAGAAACGGGGCGAAGTTCTACCGCGCTGCGGCAAAGAAACTGCCCGCAGCCAGAGAGTCACTGCTTGAGCTTGCGTCTATGGAAGACCAGCATCTCAAAACCTTTATGGATATGCGTGCACATCTTTCTGAGAGCGAGCGCGAGCCGCTCGTTTTCGACCCTGACGGCCAGGCACAGATGTATCTACAGGTGATGGCCAACAGGCACGTTTTTGACGTTAAAACCAACCCTGTAAAATTGCTGACCGGCCGAAAAACCGCCTGGGATATTCTAAGAATGGCCATCGGCTTCGAAAAGGACTCTGTCGTCTTCTATACCGTCCTGAAAGAATGTGTCTCACGCAAGGCAGGCAAAGACAAGGTTGAGGCGATTATCGCCGAAGAGATAAGCCACATCCGCAAGATTACCAGGATGCTGGCGGCTTTGAAAAGTTGATAGTCGTTAGTTGCTGGTCGTTGGTTGTTCACTGACGACTATTCCTGTCGAATAACCACCGATAAAAATAGAATCACAGATAAAGACAAGGAGCACAAAGAGAATATGCAGCAATACAAATGTCTTAGGTGCGGATACATCTACGACCCGGCTGCGGGCGACCCCGATAATGGTGTGGAACCAGGGACTGCCTTTGAGGATTTGCCGGATGATTGGGTCTGTCCGGAGTGCGGTGCCGGTAAGGACGAATTCGAACCAATCGAAGACTAAACTCGTCGTGCGTAGTGCGTCCATCGTCTTTCGTCAATGAGGAGATGATTTTTCATATTGCTTGAATATCTCTCCTATTTTTGCGTCTGTAGCATTACCGCCATGGACGACCACGCGATATTGCAGAGTAAGTCTCTGGCCTTTGGATAGTTCCAACTTGTCATTTTCCAGCCAGAACATCGGAGTTGGTGAGAAGAAGCCGTAGTCGCGTGTGAACCATTTGGCCGGGAACCAGCGGTTGCCCGGATGCTGCAAAATTGCAATACCTTCGGTGTCGCCCTCGCGTATGCCGCTGTAGTCGCACCACGGCGAGGCAACGCCGAACGTGCCCTTTTCGCCGGTCTTGCCCTCTGCGTTAATCAGCACACCGCCTGAGCCGACACTCAACTCGGGCACCACGCGTGCGGAAAACAGCGAATGGTTTGTCTTCAGAATAGAGACATCCGTCAGCGGTTCGAGGGTAATCTCGAAATCAATAAATCGAAGGGTTTGGTTTGGTACGCTGATTGCGATGCGCCGCTGGTCAAGGATGATTGGCTCTTTACCTGGCTGTCGCCAGAGGCATTTGTCGGTGAATACAACACGACTGCCTGAAGGTTCTATGATTTTTGGTCCCTGCGAGACGATTTGCCCGCGTTCATTACCCTCCTGCCAGTAGTTGCCGCCATTGACGCGGTCGCAGCCGAAAAACAGGGAATGATGGTGCGGATAAGGTTCTGACGTTTCCGTTGTAACCGACTTCCCTGATGCTGGGCCATTCACTGGCCAGAAATATGGATACTTCTGTGATTCGCCGAACTTATAGCAAGTAAATAGCTTTCCTCCAACGGTAACGGTGAGCTTATCTTTTTCGAGTTTTGCTGCCGCCTGCTGTGGATTTGTTCGCCGAACGTCCGGCGGATTTGTCGGGACGGTACTACACCCGGCAGCTATCAGGTAAACTATGCCGAATATCATCCACTCTCGCATAATCGCTTTTGCAATAATCAATAGTCAATAATCAATTCTAAAGGTGCCAGGGGCTGCGCATAGACCTGGAAATCATCCGATTCGCCTGGTCATCGTTGATGAATCGTTCGTGCTCTGGGTCCCATTTTAATTTGCGGCCAAGCCGCATAGCAATCTCGCCCAGCAGGCATACAGTGCAGGAGCGATGGCCGACCTCAACAGGTGCAATGGTTTCCGCCCGCGACTTGATACACTCCAGGAAATTGGCCTTGTGGTTATTACTTTCGTAGAGATGAATTTCATCTGGCTTGATAGTCGAGGTTAATAGTGACGTCGGCTGGGCATCGATGCGCCCGCGGTCAACGTACACCCAACCGTCGGTTCCTTCGAAGAGAACGCCGGATTTATTTTTTCCAGTGTCAGCACAAATGAGCTTGACCCCATTAGCGTAGGTGTACTCGATGCGGAACGGGCCGTGCACATCCCATAGCCCGTCTCTGGGGTATTCTGCCTGACCTTCAATTTCGAAAGGCCCGGTGTATTCGGTCCCCATCCCCCACTGTGCAATATCATTATGGTGACTACCCCAGCCCGTAATCATCCCGGAACCATAGTCGGAAATTCGCAGCCATCCTGGTCGGCCATAGTCATTTTCAGGGTGGACACGCTGTTCGGTATAAGCGGTCCAGGGGGCCGGCCCCAGCCACATATTGTAATCGAGCCATTCCGGAACCGGCATAGATGGCTGTGGTCCTGTGGGTGGGTCTGCCTCAAAGCCGACTTTAACGGTGTGCAGCTTGCCAATCCGTCCGTTGCGGACCAGCTCGCAGGCAAAGCGGAACCTCGAATCGGAGCGCTGCTGGCTTCCGACCTGAAAGATGCGTCCGTAGCGGTGGACAGTATCACTTAACACCCGCCCTTCCTGTATGGTCAGGGTAAGCGGCTTCTGCAAAAAGACATCCTTGCCGGAGCCGGCTGCGGCAATGGCGGGCAGAGCATGCCAGTGGTCGGGCGTGGCAATCATCACAGCGTCAATATCTTCACGTGCGACCAGCTCTCTGAAATCGCTGTAAGCCGAACAACCTTTGTAGCTGCTGTCTTTGCTCTGTGCGCCATAGTGCGTTTCAACAAGCTGCTTTGTGTGCTTTAACCTCTTGGAATCGACATCGCATACAGCAACTACCTGTGCCTGCTTAAATCCCATCACCTCCCGCATATCGTCCTGCCCCATCCGCCCGACGCCGATACAGCCGACCGCAATGCGATTGCTTGGTGCATCGGCACCGAATACCGATGCAGGAACCCACAGTGGGCAGGTCGCTCCCAGAAAAGTTGCACCCGCAGAGCTTTTCAAAAACTGCCTGCGAGTTAGAACATTCGCGGTTTTAGCTTTTTTAACTTTCATTGCCTTCCCGCCAAAAGCGGGGTCAGGACCTTAGTTTTTGTTACATATAGTGTGGCATAATCATATCAAACACACTTGGTATTTGCAAAGCGGAAACTGTCCCAAATTGTGTGGTTGGCCATTTTTGGCACAAAAACTTGTGGTTTCGGTTCTCGGAAAACCACAATAATTTGGGCATTGAAAAAAATTCCCACAATCTTTGGGGCGATTATGAGCGTGCAGGCCCTTGACAAAGTAATAAGTAGTATAGTATAATTTCTGTTAGAGCAAAGTCTTGCATAAATTTTGAAAGACACGGCTTACCGGCTTACTGAGGAAAGAGAGGTGGATAATTTCCTAATTGCAGTTGGTACATAATTCGGGGTCAGCTCAGTAGAAATGCCGACGTAAGGACGAGGTATTAAATCCTTATCCATAAAATCACACTTGTTCGGTGTGGGTATGTAGTAACAGAAAGGAAACTGAAGCAATGGAATCAGTTTCAAAAAGAATCGCATTGTGTTATTGGTGTCTTGCAGCGAGCATTTTCGCAGCGATACTAATAATTGCGTCAACGGTTCAGGCCTCGGTATTGGTCAGCGGGTCTAATGGGACAAATCAGTGGGGTCGTTATTGGAACAAAGGTTTTGCTGATGTGCACAATATTCCGGGAGCCAGAGACGGTGCTATTTCGTGGACAGACGCCACCGGCAACCTGTGGTTATTTGGCGGCCGGGGCTACGATGTCCATGGTGACCGTGGGGAGTTGAACGACTTATGGAAATATGACCCTTCGAGCGGGCTCTGGACCTGGGTGAGCGGCTCGGATATAATAAGGCAGTTGGGGTTTTATGGGGTTAAAGGGATTCCCAGCCCTAACAATTTGCCTGCAGCAAGAACAAAGAGTATTTCTTGGATAGACAATTCGGGGAATCTGTGGCTGTTCGGCGGATGGCACATTGAAGGCTGGGATTTCGACGTACCCCTTAATGATTTGTGGAAATATGAGCCTTCGAGTGGCCTCTGGACATGGGTGAGCGGCTCAAATAATAGAAATCAACCGGGAATCTACGGTGTCAAGGGTGTTGGAGAACCGAACAATGTCCCCGGGGCAAGAGGTGGGAGCGTTTCTTGGATAGATGCCTCAGGCAATTTGTGGTTATTTGGCGGGTATGGATTGGACTGGCTCGCTGAGGATTACGGCTGGTTGAATGATTTGTGGAAATATGAACCGGCGACCGGTCTATGGACGTGGATGAGCGGCTCGGACACAATAAACCAGGCCGGGGTTTATTGGGTCAAAGGTTTTGCTCATCCGCTCAATATCCCGGGGGCAAGAGAAAGCAGCATTTCGTGGATAGATAGTAGCGGAAACCTATGGTTGTTCGGCGGTGTTGTGTGGGACTCTTCATACGGCGCCACGTGGTATCTAAACGACTTATGGAAATACGAACCTTCAAGTGGGCTTTGGACATGGGTGAGCGGCTCAGACATAGCGAATGAAGGCGGAAGTTATGGGGTCAAAGGGATTGCTGGAGCGAATAATGTACCGGGGGCAAGAAATGGTGCTATTTCGTGGATGGACAGCACCGGCAACCTTTGGCTGTTTGGTGGAAGTAGCGGGAACCTCGGTGGGTATCTGAATGACTTATGGAAATATGAGCTTTCGAGCGGATTATGGACCTGGGTGAGCGGCTCGAATCAATATAATAGCAGCGGATATTTGGTCATGGGCTTTTTCGACCCAAATAATCAACCGGGTGCAAGAAGAGGAAGCATTTCCTGGATAGACAGCCGCGGCACATTGTGGTTATTCGGTGGCTGCGGCATTGCTGTCAATTTTCCCGATTCCACCGGGTATCTAAACGATTTGTGGAAATTTTCTTGTGATAATCTTGTAGAAGACCTAAATGGTGACTGCAAAGTTGATTTAATTGATTTTAGCATACTCTGCTCTCACTGGCTCGAAAAAGGCCGTATAGAATAAAACATAATCGCTCAGGCCCGAACTATAGTGATGGCGATGACTGCCTTCTTAAGTTACCGACCAATTCTCTATGTTCTTTTTTATTATTCTCTTCAGGGGGATACGATGTTTACCCGCTTGTGGCGGGTTCCTTTCCTATTCCATTACGCAAGGCGAATTCTCTTGCCTTAAAACGGTTTTTGCTTTATTCTAAAGTCAGCTTAAGGAAGGCACGGTGTCATTTATTTTACGCCAGGAGAAAACGGATATGACAGCAAAACAGACCAGAAGAGAATTTATACAGATAGCAAGTGCTGCAACGGCGGCTTTACTCGCCGGAACTCCCGATACCTTTGGTGCAGCCGATGGAAAACCGGCTCAAAGCAAGCTGACAGGCAAGATACAGTTTGATTTGGGTCTGGCCTCATATACCCTCAGGAACTTCAAGCTGGACCAGGTGCTGGCGATGACGCGGCGAGTCGGCTTGAAATACATTGCTCTCAAGAGTGTTCATTTGCCGCTGGAGAGCACCAAGGCAGAAATCGAAGCGGTAGCTACAAAGGTCAAAGATGCAGGATTGGAGCTTTACGGCGGCGGTGTAATCTATATGAAAAACGAGGCCGAAGTCAACCAGGCCTTTGATTATGCCAAAGCCGCAGGAATAAAGGTTATCATCGGGGCGCCACAGCCAGAATTGCTGGCGTTAGTTAACAAAAAGGTTCAGCAATACGACATCAAGCTGGCAATTCACAACCACGGGCCGGGCGATAAGACTTATCCTACACCAGCCAGTGCCTACGAAAAAATAAAGGATTTGGACAAGAGAGTCGGGCTTTGCGATGATATCGGGCACACGCAGAGGTCAGGGGTGGACCCATCGGAATCGGCTATAGAATTCGCCGATAGACTGCTGGATGTTCACATAAAAGATGTTTCACAGGCGACAGCAAAGGGACAAGGGGTTGAAGTTGGGCGGGGCGTGATAGACATTCCGAGATACCTAAGGACGCTGATAAAGGTCGGATACACGGGCGTAGTGGCGTTCGAGTATGAAAAAGATGCTGATGACCCTCTGGCAGGACTTGCCGAATCGATTGGCTACGTAAAAGGAGTGCTGGCAAGCACTTCCGCAGTTTTTAAATTTTAGCTTTGAGTTTTTAGTTTATTTTTCCTTCTGAACATTGTATCCTATTCAGTATCATAGGAGAACTAAAACCTTAAAACTAAATTCGCCATAAGTGTGGCGGATAAAGACTTAAAACTGTGGAGCTTCACCATGCCATATAACATCCGAATTGTGAGCACCTACCCGCCACGGAGGTGCGGAATCGGCACGTTTTCGCGCGACCTGGCAAACGCGCTGGAACACTTCACGGGAGAGGTCGGGCACATAAGAATAGCCGCGATAGATAATGGCAGAGGGCCATACGCCATCCCTGTGGACCTTATTATCGACCAATACAATCCTGAATCCTGGGGCTTCGCGACCCGTGACATCCTGACCCGCGCGAGTGAAAGCACCAATCCTACCGTTGTCCTGCTGCAGCACGAATATGGGCTTGACCCGGACAAGGACGGCAGAGATGGCCAGGGCACCAATTTTGTTGACATGGCAAAAGCATTTCACCAGCGAGGACTGACAACTTTAGTATATCTGCATACCGTGCTTGATGGTCCTGACCCTCATCAGAAAAATACTCTGCAGGAGCTGGCAAAAAACAGCGACGGCCTGATTGTCACGACGGAAAGCGCAATCAGCATCCTCGAATCAGGCACTTATGGAATCGACCATTCGAAAATCAAGCATATCGACCACGGTGTCAGGATGCAGCACCCCTCTCAGTATGACCGATTAGCGATAAAAAAGGGATACGGCCTGGAAAACCGATTTCTGATTACCACACTCGGACTTCTCTCGCCGGATAAAGGCATACAATACGGCATTCGAGCTTACGGCAGGTTTTTAGATGAGTCCTGCACGGAAAGCCAGAGAAAAAACCTGGTATATCTGATTGCCGGCCAGTTCCATCCTGAGTTTGTAAAAGGCGACGGCGGAGAGCCATACCGGCAATACCAGGCCGTTCTTGCCGAAGCGCTCGAAAACGCCAAACTAAAATGGTGCAAGGTGAAAGAGCTTGGCACAGCAGATTTTGAACAATATGACGTGGTTTTTCTCGATACTTTTCTGGACGAGAGCATGCTGCTGAATCTTTACGGTGCTACAAATATTATGGTGCTGCCTTATCTTAATATGCATCAAATATCAAGCGGCGTGCTGGCAGATACGCTCGGTTCAGGCAGAGTCGCAATAGCAACAAAATTCAGATACGCAGAGGAGCTGATTCATTCGAATAAACGATGCCCGAGCGGCGTTGTCATCGGTCGCCATGCCCGCGGCATCCTGGTTGACCCGGGCGAGCCATCGGTCGAACAAATAGCTGAAACTCTTGATTATCTGGTTTTCAACTATGATAAACGCCTCATGATGGAGAAGCAGGCGCACCAGAGAGGTTACCAGATGAGATGGGACAATAGCGCTTGGTCGATACTGCAGTACATCGACTTCGTCAGGGAAGAAAAAGAAATCGTTACCGGCAGGGGGATAAAATTCACCAGGGAAAAACCGTCGATTTTCCAGAAAAAAAAACAACCTTCTGTCAGTGACATCCGCAGCATTACCAATCACAACTTCACAAGCACAAAAATACCTCTACAAGCTCCCCAGCCCCGGTAATAAACCCTCTCCATAAGATATACCGCCCAACCCATACCCGGTTGTCCGGAGTCCGAACTTTGTTTTTTGAGTTTTATTTTCGTTGTAGTGTTACATTGTTATTCTTATTGGTAATATGACATTTGTTATACCGCTCCATTGTAACCGCCGCTGAATGGCAAATGCGGCCTCGTTATGAAGTAATCTATGATACAATTTCTCAAGGCGGAAAGAAAGCTGTCCTGAAAAGACCGTAGATTTGTTAAATTCCCTTGAGACTTCCTGGCTTAATTCAGTTGCTGTCTCCACAACATCGGTTCCAACAGCCATCCTGTATTCGGCAGGGAAACCGAGCTTGCGAGCAAGTTCGACATATTTCTTTAGAGATTCCTCCGTGGATTTTTTTAAATCCTCCAGTCCTTCCCTGCCCTTAAATGCGCCCTGGTCCACGACAACAACGGAAACAAACACGAAGTTTTTATACAACCCTGGGAAGGAACGAATAATTGAGAACAGTGTATGAACCCCGAAGCCGCCAAAGTCACCGACGAGCTGTATCGCGGTCGTATTTTTTTTGTCAACCGGCTCGGTATTCATTGGACCCGATATTGGCATCCTCGATAGTATTTTATCCAATTGCATTAATTGGGCTTTTACTTTCGAATAGTGGCTTCTAATTATGTAACACAGTGCTATGAAGAGCGATGTTATAACAAGTGTCACCCAGCCGCCTTCACGGAATTTCTCAAAGATTGTTACCGAGAGAATTGTCAGGCAGAAAATAAGACCGGTCAGATGGACACTCAGGTGTTGCTTCCATTTGGCCTCTGTCCTGCGGTTTTTTATAAAAAACCGCGACATTCCAAACTGTGAGAGTGAGAATGTCAGGAACACATTTATTGAGTACATAACCACAAGAGCCGATATCGAACCATGTGTATAGAATAGTATGGCAAGGGCTGATATTCCAATTATCAGAACGCCATTACGCATTGTAAGGCGTTCTGAAAAAGATGCAAATCGGTGAGGCATCCACGAATCAACCGCCATATTTGCCATAACACGAGGGGCATCAATAAACCCTGCCTGGGCACCAACCAGGAGGAGCGCGCCTTCGGAAAGAATAGTTATCAATGCTATCCAGTAACCGAATTGCCATTTTTCAAACAAACTATCGGCAAGAATAGCATTAAGCGTTCTTCCAGTTTTTTCAGAAAGAGGTGGTAATTCCCAAAGCAAGTAACATAAAAAGAGCCCTCCGGCGGTTAAAGCAAGCGAGGCAGCCATATACAGCATAGTGCGTTTGCCGGTATGCACCTTTGGCTCCCTCATAATCTGCAGGCCGTTGGAGACAGCTTCTATGCCGGTATAGGTTCCGCCGCCGAGTGAATAGGCGCGTAAAAAAAGAAGGAAAATACCCATGCCTCCTATGGTAGAAATGTCGTTGGTAAAATTAGTATGGAAGCTATTCACGACCGGCCCCAGTCCGCCGAGATGACTGAATATGCCGTAACCAAGCATAAGTATATGTGTGATTATGAAAGTAATAAAGATGGGGGCTAATACTGCTATTGATTCTTTAACTCCCCTTATGTTCAAAATCATTAGAAATATAATTAACACAGATGCAGCCGGAATCTTAAACCTCTGAAATTCTAATGGCAGATAGCTGAACATGGCATCAACACATGCGGTTATTGAAACAGCAATGGTCAATATATAATCGACAATCAATGCGCATCCGGAAACGACCCCTGCTTTTTCGCCAATCATATGAGTTGCGACTATATAACCTCCGCCTCCGTACGGGAAATGTTCAATAATTTTTGAGTATGCGTATGAGATTACTGCTACGGTGAGAGCAGTTGCTATGGCAAGAAACAGACACAAATAAGTATGGGCACCCAACGCTCTGAAAGCCTCTTGCGGACCGTATGATGATGAAGAAAGTCCGTCAGCACCCAACCCTATCCAGGCAAGTAATGGAATGAGAGATATTTTGTGAAAAATATGCGGGTCACGAATGTCGCGGGGCGCACCAAAAATTTTTCTGGCAACTTTTTTTGTAAAAGTTAATTTACCGTTAGAGTTCGATTTCATTTTCTCTCTTTTTTCGAAAGACAGGAGATAGAACAAGCTGCTGCCTTGTTAAAGTCGCTATCTCTTTCAAATCCACTGCAAAATCTGACCACAGAACCTAGGGCGGTTCCGAACCCGGCCCACACAAAACTAATCGCAAGGATATTATCGGCTTAGTCTGACGAGCTTCTGTTCTCTGGCAGACTTGTATATCGCCAGTATAACTTCCACCGCTTTACGGGCTTCACGCCCGCTTATCCAGCCCCCCTTCTTGTTTTCGCAAGAAGGCAGGGGGTTGCTTTCCACGGCATCGATAAACGCCTTGAAATTGCGTCTGTGATTTTCGTGCGTGATGGCAGCCGGGTCGGCCACACCGCCTCCGCCTGAGATTTTGCCGAATTTTTTTCGAATCTGCTCATCCTCCGGCCTTTCATCGGCAAACTGCCACACTGTGAAACTATTTTCTACCTGTATAACTGTGCCCTTTGTCCCGGTAATTTCAAACCGCCTGAACTGGCCGGGCCAGGAAGCAGTGGTGCCGTAGATGGTTCCAAGGGCTTTGTTGGCATAGCGAAGCACGGCAACCGCGGTATCTTCTGCTTCAATCTGTGGGTGGCCGAGGGTCGCCGCGAAAGCCATCACCGATTCAATCGGCGGCATCACATCGCAGAGCATATCTACCATATGAATAGACTGATTCATCAAAGCGCCACCGCCGTCTAATTTCCAGGTGCCGTGCCACGAGTCCTTGTAGTATTCATCAGTCCGCCACCAGGGCACATATACTCCGGCGTAGGTAATTACGCCGAACCGCCCGGAGTTTATCGCTTCCCTGAGTGGCGCCATTGCATCGTTAAATCGGTAGGGGAATATGCCGCCCAGGCGAGTGCCGCTTTTTTCGTGAGCATCTATCATAGCGTCTATACGCTTCAGGGTAATCTCCAGCGGTTTTTCGCATATCACGTGCTTGCCTGCTTTGGCGGCGGCAACAGTCGGTTCCTTATGGAGCCCGCTCGGCGTAGCAATGGTAACAATGTCTATTTCTTTGAGCTTTAACATCTCCTTGTAGCTCTCGAAGGCCTTGGCACCGAATTTGTCCGCCAACTTTTGGGCTTTGTCCGGTATCGTGTCACAGACGGCGAGCAGTTTCGCGTTTGGAATTTCCGCTATGGCCTTTGCGTGAAAATCAGCGATTAACCCAGCACCGATTATCCCGAAATTCCAAGTTCTCATATTTTTGCTCCTAATAGTTCGTAGTTCGCTGTTCGTAGTTCGTTGTCTACGAACTAACAACTAATAACTACGAACTCAATTCTAATCCAACCTCGTCGGCAAGTTTGCGCACTGCCGCAATCGCTTTAGAGAAAAGCTTGGGGCCTGTCGAGCCACCAAACTGGCCTCCCGCCTGCAGGTGCGGCTCCATCGTAAGGCAGCCATTGTAGTTTATCGCTGCAAGTTCGGCAAGCAGCTCCTTTATCTGGCCGTCACCTTCGCCCGGTATGCTGCCGACATCTTTTTCGCCAAGCTTCCAGTCCTTGATGTGAACGTGGACAACATAAGGTTTCATCAACGGCCAGCAGCTTTTGACGTTATCAGTAATCTTTTCTCCCCACACAAAATTGGCAGGGTCGTATGCCAACCGAAGTTTCGGCGAGTCGATGGCTTTTACGATGTCAACGCAATTCTTGGCAGTATGGCCGTAAATGTTGGCTTCATTTTCGTGTACCATTGTAACATCAACATCTTCCAACACATCAACCTTGGCAGCCATTCTCTCCATAACCTGGTTACGATACTCATCGATGTTCTTGCTCTGCGGCGCGTAATAACTAAATATCCGTATGTATGGCGACTCAAATAGTAGTGCTATATCCACCGCGTGCTTGAATTTTTCCAGGTGCGGCTCGAACGGCTCATCAAGCCGAACCTTGCCTATGGGCGAGCCAATGGCGCTGACCTTCAGTCCATAGTCCTGTATCATTTTTCCTGCGTCGGCAAGCTCATCTTTGGTTAGGTCCATAATATTCTTTTTGTTAATAAAGCGGGGCTCAATGTAACCCACGTGTTCTTTGGCAAGGTATTTGACCTGCCCCAAAAAATCATCTGTTACCTCGTCTGCAAATGCACTTAGCTTTGCCATTTTTCTTTTACCTCCTGAATGGACACAGGACTCAGGTCTTTGGTCTTGTGTCTTGCGTCTTTTGGTCTCTTTCAACCAAACCCGGCCCGTTTATCTTGGCGCAGGATTATCGCGGCCGGTAAATCGCACCGACAGGAGTTCATTGAACACATCCACCGGCCAAAAGCGCAGGCGTTCAAATCCTTCCGGCACCGGCTGGCGATACTGCACATACGCCTTATTCGTTCCTTTCAAACTATATGAGAACATATCGCCGCTTCTCGACCCAAAAACCTTATATCCCATCAGCGTACAGTCTTCCAAGTCAATGTGAAGAAACTTGCCCGCAAGGTCGCTGTAGATGACGCCCGTGGAAGGCGTGCCGTGCGGCTGGGAGAAATTTAGAACAATAAGGCGGCATCGTTTGAACCTCACCCGTGTGTATCCCTCAAAACCAGGATACCCAACCTGCAGCGCATTGTCTGTCCCGACAATCGTGCAATCCTCAAAAACAGCATCGGGCGTCTCTGGCATCTTCCTGTTATGCGCCCGCACATAAGCTCCGCCCGCATCTCCCCACACATCCAGACACATAAAATACGAGCGCCGAAATACAACCGGCTCCGCGGGGCGATTCCTGTGAGCAATAACCGCTGCCCCGGCAAATCGACCAACCCCTACGCAGTCCTCGACAATCGCCGAGAATTCCGCACCTGCTTGATTCGTCATATCCCACCCAATACCGCCTTCGGACCCGCAGGCAAAATCCGTCGGAAAACCCACCGGTCCCACACAACACCTGAAAAATTTGGGTCACAGCGCCATGGTCCCCACCAGTCCGCACTCTTTAACCCTGTCTCCTTATTCGGGTCACCTGAATCCAAAATCATAAAAGTCGGGTTCCCTGTGGGAGCATTAGGATTTGTACGAACAATTACCACCGGCGCTCCTGAATCTATCACAACCCAACCGGTAGCACCTGAACCTAAACTTCCGTCCGAATCCCCCACCAGAACATTGTATGCCCCTACCGCGCCTTTATGAGCCGGATACAGGTTGGCCTCGGCATAAGTGTCTGGCCGGATGACAACCCGATGGCCGCCCTTATCGTCGGGTATAGCCAGAAGGGCCGCCTGAATCGTGTGGAACGCCTTCCGCCAGTTGCTTCCGTCCGAATTGTCGCCGAGTTTGGAGACATAAAGCGTTACGCCCTTTCCTGCCGGCTGGCTGGTTGCTGAAGTGTCCTCCGCCCTAACACTAAAGTTCCAGAGCACCGCCACCAATGCACAAACAACCAGAATACCGGCGTTTGCTTTCATCGCTTCATCGCACCCAATTATTGTCCTGATGCATATAAATTTTCTAAAATAGTGCTATATTAACAAAATAATATCAGCGAGCCTTATTTTTCGTAATGTGCTGCCAAATCAGGCAAATCTCTTTTTATCTCACTTAATCTATAACCAAAACCAGGGCCACTCAATGTTGATAGGTCAATTTGTCCGTTACGCCGTCGATAAAGCCCCGGGTGCACTACCTCTTCCGGGGCCGAAGCTGCCGGATAAAACTGCATCGCATTGGTCTCAACGCCCATAATTGTCCCCGCGTGTGCTGCTAATCTGACGTGAGGAATCTGTGCCAGCATCGGATTGGTCAAATCCTGTACCATTATCGCTATTGAGTGTGCTTTGGCCCAGCACAGACTAAGTATCGCTCCGGTCTGGGTTTTACAGGTCTTCAGCGCCACTCCCGTCCAGCCCAGATTGTGGCCGAGCCGGATTAATTTCCAGTTGTGAGCGCTTTCATCCATAAACAGCGGCTTACGCGCCGAGACGCTGTGAACATCAATCTGATTTTTCTCTAAGTCGTATGGAAATGGCTGCTCCACATACAGAATCATCTGGTAAATGCGCGGATGTTCTCTCATCAGCCGGTCCAAAATATTGTTCACATAAGCGGGGTCGGTAACCGTGCAGTTAAAGTCGCTGGAGAGCCACAAAGCACCATTTTCAAGTGCGATTTCGCCCACTCTGACCAAACGTTCATAATCCCATGAAGCGTCATCGCCCCGCAATTTTACCTTCAGACACTTCAGGCCATCACGTCTAATCCAGTCCGGCAATAATACCGGATACCCATCATCCGGTTCGGTTCCGGTCAGCTTGGATGCATCAAGCAGATCCTTCCCGCCCACCAGGTGCCAGGCAGGCAGGATCCGGCTCGGCGGAAAGCTTAGAAAATCGGCAGGGTATTTGTTGACAAACGAGAACTTAAATCCCTCAGCCGGCTCAAGGAAGCAGGACAAATCCCGATTCATAAATTTTTTGTTGTATGTGGAATACACATCCAGTCCCAGAAGCTGGCCATACGCATCGTGCACAGCAATATCAAACGCCGAACAGCAAACCAAAGCTGCCAGATGCGGCATCGCCTCCTTATGTTTGCCTCGTTGACCGTTGAGCTTATCCAAAAGTTCGGGCAGGGCAGATTCAATAAAATCACTGCCTAATTCAATCGGATGCCCCGCTTGCGGCGGGTCGAATTTGGCCCAGGCCTCAGCAAGCATACGGCAAAAAAGCTGCATCGCCTCGCATCTTTCCTGATATGCCAGGTTGCTGGGCCAGGCCCACTGGATGCTTAAAGGAGTTTCGCCCCAGCCCTGTGCTTTGTGCCCCCGGCCATTAGCGACCGTTATGCAAGCCCTCGCACATATAACAGAGGTCAGCGTCTCGGTGCCAAACTTGAGCGGAACCCGTGTTTGCACAGGGATAAAATACAAATCAACGGATATTGGACTTATATCGGTATCCATACCATTTTTTGTTGCAATTCCTTTATAACCGCTGCACGATTGTTGTCAAACCAAACTTTCTCTTGACCTAAAAAAGGCAGCTTTTTGGGTTGCTTTGTTGGCCTGAACCTTTATAATCTTACAGATGCTTTGTGAGCGAGGGGTATTTAGGAGCAAAGTAAGTTTGTGAAGGGCTAAAAAGTATCCTTAAAAAAAGTGCAAAATGTCTTATTGAAAGGAGTGCAGGTATGAAACTCGACCGAAAGTTGAAAATGGGAATGGTCGGCGGCGGACCAGGCGCCTTTATCGGCGATGTTCATCGCAAGGCTTCTCGGATGGATGGCCAAATCGAGCTGGTAGCCGGGGCGTTCGACATCAACCCCGATAAATCCAGGCAGATGGGTAAGCAGCTTTACCTCGACCCAAAAAGAGTGTACGGCACCTACAAGGAAATGATAAAAGGCGAGCTTAAGCTGCCGGTGGGCGAGAGGATTGATTTCGTCTCGGTTACCACGCCTAACAACTGGCATTTTCCAATCGCCAGCGATTTCCTCAAGGCGGGCTTCAATGTAATGTGTGAGAAACCGATGACATTCAACGTCAAAGAAGCAAAGGCCCTGCAAAAACTCGTCAAGTCATCCGGTAAGGTGTTCGGCCTGATGCACAATTACACCGGCTACCCGATGGTTAAGCTGGCAAGAGACCTGGCCAGAGGCGGCGAGCTTGGTGAAATCCGAAAGATTGTAGTGCAGTACCCACAGGGCTGGCTGGCCACACCGCTGGAAAGAACCGGCCATATGCAGGCCTCCTGGCGAACCGACCCCAAGCAATCCGGCGGCGCCGGGTGTATGGGCGACATCGGCACGCACGCCGAGAACCTCTCCGAATACATAACAGGACTAAAAATTACACACATCTGCGCGGACCTGACGATTTTCGTCAAGGGCAGGCCGCTGGATGACGATGGCAACTGTCTGCTGCGATTCAACAATGGCGCAAGGGGAATTCTGCACGCCAGCCAGATTTCTATCGGCGAAGAAAACAATCTCGCTATATGGGTCTATGGTGAAAAGAAGAGTCTGGAGTGGCATCAGGAGCATCCCAACTACCTGTATGTAAAAGAACCTGATGGCCCGCTGCAGGTCTGGCGTCGTGGGAATGGCTATGTTGGCGCCAAGAGTCCGGCAGCGGCCCGTGCTACACGGCTGCCGTCCGGCCACCCTGAGGCATTCCTTGAGGCCTTTGCCAACATTTACTGTAACTTTGCTGATACTCTGCGAGCACATCTGGAAGGGACAAAACCCGACCCCATCGTAACGGACTTTCCGAACGTTGATGATGGTCTGCGAGGAATGTTGTTCATAGAGACCGTTTTGGCCAGCACCAAGAGTAAGCAGAAATGGACGCCATTCAAAAAATAAGCGTTTAGCGTAGGGCGTGCAGCAGATAGTAACTGAACGCTAAACGCTATCCGCTGCATGCTATTGCTTATGGAGAGTTATCAATGACACAAAAAAAGATTGGCCGACGTCGGTTTCTGAAAAAATCAATCGGGACTGCCGTGGGGACGGCAGCTTTCCCGTATATTGTCGCCTCGTCAGCTTTGGGTAAAGAGGGCAGCGTTGCTGCGAGTGAGCGTATTGTGATGGGCTGTATCGGTGTGGGCGGCCAGGGCACCGGCAATATGCAGGCATTTTTAGGACACAAGGATGTGCAGGTCGTCGCCGTTTGTGATGTAGTCGAAGAGCGGCGCCAGAAAGCCAAAGGTGTTGTTGACCGGCACTATGGCAGTAAGGACTGTGCCACCTATAATGATTTTCGTGATGTGCTCACCCGCAAGGACATCAATGCGGTCTCCATTGTAACGCAGGACCACTGGCACGCGGTAATCGCCGTAGCATCTGCACGTGCCGGCAAAGATATGTATTGCGAAAAGCCGCTGGGTGTTTCTGTGGTCGAAGGCAAGGCAATCCGCGATGCAGTGCGAAGGTATGGCAGGGTGTTTCAGACAGGGACCCAGCAGCGGTCAGACCAGAAATTCCGTTTCGCCTGTGAGCTGGCAATAAATGGATATCTCGGTAAAATCCATACGGTTAAGGTCGGCGCACCGGGGCCTGAGTATAAACGGACATATCTCAAACCTCCAACCGAGGAACAAATTCCGCCGGGGTTTGATTATGATATGTATATCGGCCCCGCCCCTATGAAACCTTACAACGGCGGCCGATGGGCCTGGCCCGACTGGTACCTGATAGGGGACTACAGCGTGGGCTTTATTGTCAACTGGGGCGTCCACCACTTAGACATTGCCAACTGGGGCTGCCCGGCGGTTACCAGCGAACCGGTCGAGTTCGAGTGCAAGGGCAGCTATCGCAACGATGGCCTTACCGACAATATCAACGATTGGCAGGGTGAGTTCAACTACAATAGCGGTCTGCGAATGACTTACTCGGATACCGGCAACCCAAATAAGATTGGCTGCACCTTCGAGGGCGACAAGGGCTGGGTATATGTTGACCGCGAAGGTGCAGCCAATCTTAT
>Ga0315295_10001139_pt1 | contig 22892 bp, 20 predicted proteins | sample YL17G14_0_MG_FD_204453 | JGI IMG/M metagenome (GOLD analysis project Ga0315295, IMG submission 204453) | Sediment microbial communities from Yellowstone Lake, YNP, Wyoming, USA - YL17G14_0 | ecosystem: Environmental > Aquatic > Freshwater > Lake > Sediment | place: USA: Wyoming | collected...
AGAACCGCTACCTTTTATTGAAAAGTGAAAATTGATGGCTTTGTAAAAAGTAAAATTTCCCCTTCACGCCTTGGCGTGACGGGAGGGATGAATGAGAAGGGGATAGATAAATTGGTGAAATTTCTTAATTCTTCACCCTCACCCTCTCGTGTCAGGGGGGAGGGGGTAATTTTAACTTTTTACAAGTTCATCAAAATTGCAGGATGAAAAATGCAAATTTCAGGGAAAAAGGCCCGTCATCTTGAACTTGGCAATTTAAATTTTGCATTTTGTCCCGCTGAGGCGGGAAAGTTTAGCCAATTTTTCAAAGGGCTAAACCGTGGCCCACGATCCATAGACGCTGGGGCAGAGTCTTACCGTTCCCTTCAACGCTGCCCCAGCTGCGGAAAATCTTAGCAATCAATCTTGCGGTGCGGCAGGTCGCCCGTCGCTATGTACCCGTTGGCCATTCTTATATATGGCGACATCTCGCCAGAGGATCCCGTCCCCATTATCCGCCCATTGCTTTAACCAGGTGGTCCGGTGCTCTTTCTCGATCGGGATCACGGCCTTCATCCCCGCCTTGATTTTGTGGGCATCATTGACATTGCCGGCTTTCTCCATTCCCCGGGTGATGATGTAGGTCAGCTCATAATTATTCTCCCCGTACGCCGCCGCCTCCGCCTTAAATCTCTTTTGATAATTCTCTCTGTAGTTCACTAGAGACTTGGGCAAGGGATTGAAATTACTGGGACCCAGGATGTTGATGCACCCTTCGATATTTTTTCCTCCGGCGATTTGCTCCCCTTTGGTCTGAAAGCCGGTGGTCATGACCAGAGGAACCTTTATCCCCATCTCCCGGCATTGTTTCACAAGCTGCCCGGAGGCTTCATCATAGGCGACCACTTTGACCGTATCCGCATTCAGCGCCTTCACCTTGGTAATCTGGACTCGGAAATCCGTATCCTTGCGCATATCGAACCACTCGGTCCCCAAATGTTTTGCTCCCTTCGCTTCCATCGTTTTCATGAAATTGTCACGCACCCCTCGCCCCCAGTCTCCGGTATCACACAAAACCGCGAAGGTCTTGGCCTTCAAAACCTCAAGCGCCCCTTTGGCCGCCAGATCGGTGTCCACGGTGACCGATCCCTCCATTCTCAACACTAGCTTGTTTCCTTTGCCGGTGATACTCGGATGCCTGGCGAAGCCACACCAAAGGACTCCCATCCTTTCATTAATTTCCGCAATGGCCATGGCAGAGCCGCTAATGTTATCGATGACCACAGGAATATCGTAGAGGTCTTTCAGCTTTTTCAGGCCCGCAATAGATTTGGCGGGAGTGGCCTCGTCATCGTAGCTTTCGATTTTAACCTTATATTTCTGGCCGGCCACGGTAATTCCCCCGGCGGCGTTGATTTCATCCACGGCTATGAGGGCGCCATTCAAAGCATCCACGCCCAAAAAGGCTGCCCCGCCGGTCAGCGGGCCGATGTAGCCAATGACGACCTCCTTTTCCTTGGCTATAACTTCTGGCGCCCCGCTTAAAAACAGCATGATAAAGCTCAACACCCCAATGAAACCATAAATTTTTCTCATCTCCTGCCTCCCTTTTTTATTCTGTACCGCCGTTTTACCACATCCCTTCCCCCCGCTCAATTGAATAATAAAGACGATCGCCAGTCTCATCTTGGCTTCGTCATCCGTAACGCGGAAGTAATCCCCATGATCCGGGAAAATTCCCCCTTAACGAATTTTCGAGTGATCTGGAAGGGATAAGGAATCATTTAACTGGCACGAGTTTTCCGTTTCTGTAAATCCCAACTTCCCGCCACATTAAGCCTTCCCCATTTTCATCCCACTTCTCCATGAAGGCTGTACGATGGCTGTCTTCAATCGGGACCACGGCCCTCATCCCTGCCGCGATCTTGTGTGCATCTGTGACATTACCGGCCTTTTCCATTCCCCGGGCAATGATATAGACGAGCTCGTAGTTATTCTCTCCATAAGCTCCGGCATCGCGCTTATATTTATTTTTATAGTTTGCTCTGTAGGCAGCAATAGACTGGGGAAGCGGGTCTAAATTCTTGGGGCTCGCCACATTGACGCACCCTTCGATATTTTTAGCCCCGGCGATTTCCTCCCCTCTGGTTTGAAAGCCAACAGTAAGAACCAGGGGAAATTTAACGCCCAACTCCCGGCACTGGTTGACAACCTGGGCTGTCGCCTCGTCATAGGCCACGATCAGGATGGTATCCGGGTTCAGGGCCTTAATCTTGGTAATCTGAACCCGAAAATCCGTATCCGTGCGCATGTCAAACCACTCCGAGCCCAAAAGAGTGCCACCCCTGGCCTCCATGGCCTTGATGAAGCTGGCCTGAACCCCCCTGCCGTAATCGCCGGTATCGCAAAGGGTAGCAAACTTCTTCGCCTTCAATACTTCCCCAGCCCCCTTAGCCATAAACTCGGTTTCTTTGGCCAGCGGCTGCTCCATCCGTAATACCAGCTTGTTGCCCCGGGCGGTTATCCCTGCGTGTTTGGCGAAGCCGCACCACAGGATTCCCATTCTTTCATTAACTTCTAATAAGGCCAAAACCGACCCACTGACGTTGGCAATGACCACCGGGATATCGTAAAGGTCTTTGAGTTTTTTGAGCCCGGCTACCGCTTTGGCTGGCGTAGCTTCATCGTCGTAGCTTTCGATCTTAATTTTGTATTTCTGACCAGCAACGGTAATGCCCCCCGCCGCGTTGATCTCTTCCGCTGCCAGCAAGCAGCCATTTAAAGAATCTACGCCCAGGAAAGCCGCCCCGCCGGTCAAAGGCGCAACAAAACCGATGTGCACCTCATTTTCTTTCGCCAAAACTTCCGGCGCACCACTGAAAAGCAGCGCCAAAAGGCTCAAGACCCCAAGGAAACAACAGATTTTTTTCATTTCCTACCCCCTTCGTTATTAATTCCTTGCCCTTTTACCACAAACCTTTCGCCCGATCAATTGAATAATAAAGGCGATCGCCAGTCTTATCTTGGCTTCGTCATCCGTAGTGCGGAAGTAATCCGCATGATCCGGGGATATTCTTCTCTCCTTACCGATTTTCCCAGTGATCTGGAAGCGATAAGGCGTCATTTCACTTGCACCCGTGTACCTTTCCTGTAGATCCCAAGTGCCCGCCATACCAGGCCTTCCCCATTTTCATCCCACTGCATCAGGAAGAATGTCCGATGGCTGTCTTCAATCGGGACCACGGCTTTCATGCCTTCCTTGATCTTGATGGCCTCCGTGACATTACCGGCCTTTTCCATTCCCCGGGCGATGATATAGAGAAGCTCATAGTTATTCTCACCATAACTCCCCGCATCGTGCTTGAACTTTTTCTTATAGTTGACTCTGTAGGTGGCAATGACCCGGGGCAGAGGATCCAGATTCCCGATGCCCATCGCATTGATGCATCCTTCAATATTTTTGGCGCCGGCGATTTCCTCCCCCTTGATTTGAAAACCTACGGTGAGAGACAGCGGGATACTGACGCCCAGCTCCCGGCACTGATTGATCACCTGGGCCGTCGCCTCGTCATAGGCGGCGATAAAGATGGTTTCCGGATTCAAAGACTTAATCTTGGTAATCTGGACCCGAAAATCCGTATCCTTGCGCATGTCAAACCATTCCGAGCCCAAAAGAGTGCCGCCTCTGGCTTCCATGGACTTGATGAAGGAGGCGCAAAGCTCCCGGCCGTAATCGCCTGCATCACAGAGGGTCGCAAACTTCTTCGCCTTCAATACTTCCACCGCTCCCTTGGCCACAATTTCATTGTCTCTGGAGGCCGGCTGGTGCATCCGTAATACCAGCTTGTTGCCCCGGGTGGTTACACCCGGGTGCCGGGCAAAGCCACACCACAAGATCCCCGTCCTTTCGTTAATCTCGGTTATGGCAATGGCCGAGCCACTGACGTTGTCAATGACTACAGGGATATCGTAAAGGTCTTTGAGTTTTTTGAGCCCGGCTACCGCTTTGGCCGGCGTGGCCTCATCGTCGTAGCTTTCAATCTTAATTTTGTACTTATGGCCAGCAACGGTAATGCCCCCCGCCGCGTTGATCTCTTCTGCTGCCAGCAAGCAGCCATTTAAAGAATCCACTCCCAGGAAAGCCGCCCCACCGGTCAGGGGTCCGATATAGCCTATGATGACCTCCTTTTCCTTCGCCAGAGCTTCAACCGCTCCACCAGACAAGAGACCCATGATGATCGAGATTCCCATCCATCCCAGCCAGCCTTTTTTCATCTCGCACCTCCCCAGTTCTTATATTCCGGTTCATCTCCGGGTTCGGTCTCTATCCATTGGAGCCTCGAGCATATCTCTCGCGCAGTACGTATTTCAACACTTTATTTGTTGAGCTCTTGGGCAATTCATTCACGAACTCAACCTGCCGGGGTTTCTTATAGCTCGCCATATTTTGTCTGCAAAATTCGATCACCTCTTCCGGGGTCATTTTCTGACCTGGTTTCATCACAATGATGGCCATCACCCTTTCGCCCCAGTCCGGATCCGGAATCCCGATGACCGTAGCCTCCAGGATCTTGGGATGCTTATAGAGAACTTCTTCCACCTCCGCGGGATAAATATTCTCTCCTCCGCTGATGATCATATCCTTTTTGCGTCCGGCGAAGTAAAAATATCCGTCCTCATCCATCCAGGCCAGGTCCCCGCTGTGGTACCAGCCATTCTTGAAGGCCTCCGCCGTGGCTTCCGGGCTTTTATAGTATTCCTTCAACACGCCAGGGCCTCGGTAGACCACCTCGCCCACCACTCCCCGAGGAACCTCCCGATCCTGATCGTCCACAACCCGCATCTCCCAGTTGCTTATCGTCCTTCCCATGGCCTCGGTTTTTGTGAAATTGTCCTCCGGCGTGCCCATCACCCCCGTGGCGCAAGTCTCGGTCATTCCGAAAGCTTCCCACATGCCTCCGATGATGGGAAACACCCTTAATACCTTTTCCTTGAGAATTCGGGGCGTAGGAGCTGCCCCGGTGCAGGCCACGCGCAGGGAAGAGAGATCGTATTTGGCCCCGTCCGGATGATTCACGATGCGGTTCCATAAATCCGGCACCATACTCGTCGCCGTCACCTTTTCGTCCTGGATCAAACGCAACATCTCCTCTACCGTGATCTTGTTCATTACCACCACGGTCCCTATGAAAAGGTCCCATAAGAAGGACATAATGCCGCCGGAATGAAACAGCGGGTAAACGAGGAGGGATACGCTCGGTTTCGGGGCGGGAACATCCGTTGCCAGATTCAGAGTCTGCAGCATAATACTCTTGTGGGTGAGTACCGCCCCTTTGGGTCTCCCTGTAGTTCCTGAAGTGTACAAAATGAAAAGCGGCTCTTCATCCTTGATCGGGACCCGGGGCTCTGTCGCGGGATGCTCTTTTATCAGACCTTCATAGCTCAAGGAGTTGACCACGCCCTTCTCTCCCGTGGAGACCCAGTGGCGCATCTTGGTAAGCTCGCGATGCACCGAAGCGATGTGCCCGTCGTATTGCCTGTCAAAAAGGAGGGCAATGGAGTCGGAGTTGTCGATCTGATAGGCCATCTCCCGGGGGATGAGACGGTAATTGATTGGGACGACCACACAGCCCAGTTTCGCGATGGCGAAGATGCTCTCGATCATCTCCATGCAATTCTCGAACAAGACGGCGACTTTATCCCCTTGCTGAATGCCCAGGGACTTTAAGCCATTGGCCAAACGATTCACTCTGTTGTTCAATTCCTGAAACGTGCACCGCCGGTCTCCCAAGATGACCGCTTCCTTATCGGGGTTCATTCGGGCTTTCCTGATCAGCATTTGCCCGAGTACGTATTCTCTTGCCAGATCCAGTTCGCCAAGCATCTATCGATTCCCTCCTCGCTCTTGATGTTCAATGGCAGCAACATTCTGCGAAATTCTTAGATAAGGAGAAATGGGTTGTTAGCCATCGACGATTTGAGCCGGTTGTGGATTTTATGAAAAAATACTCATAAAGTCAACGTTGATGGATTCGTAAAAAGTCGTCACTCCGGTGGAAACCGGAGTCCAGAGAATTTTTAAGTATTTGAAATAACTGGATTCCGGCTTTCGCCGGAATGACAGAAATACGTCTTTTTAGACTTTTTACGAGATCATCAACGTTATATAGAAAAAAATTGTAGGTTTCTAGGATTCGGTCAGTGGTTCATTGGGCAGCGAAAATGTCAGGCTGGGAGTATGGAAGGAATACTGACCTTGAGCAAGAAGGAACAGAAGTGGTTGATGTGATTCATACTCTCGTAGGCCGTGGAAATCATTCATCGACGCACCGGGCGAGGGGATACGATTTTGGGAAGCTCGGCCGCCGGGTGGCGGAGTTGTTCAAGATCGAGGGGAGAGAGGTCTGGTCACTGAAGAAATAGCCCGATAACCCAGAAAAAAGAAAAATGGCAATGGAAAAATTCCCCGCCCGGCATCAGGACTGCGCGAATTCATCGAGCATCTTTTTATAGGCAGCCTGCAATTTCCGGGATATCGGCCCGGGTAGGCCGTTTCCCACCACCCCGTCATCTACCTGAATGACGGGCGTCACTTCCACGCTGGTGCCGGATATGAATATCTCCTCGGCCTTCAGTAGATCTTTTTCGTGGACAAACTCTTCCCGGAAAGGGATCTTCAAATCGCAACAAAGTTCGACGATGATCTCCCGGGTGATCCCGGGGAGGATATGGTTGTTCAGAGGGTGAGTCAAGACCCGACCATCAAAGACGGTGAAGAAATTCGTGTGGGAGCCTTCCGTTAGAATTCCGTCCCGGACGAAGACGGCTTCTTCCGCCGCCGCTTCTTTGGCCTGCTGGTTGGCCAACACATTCGGAAGCAGGGAAATCGATTTGATGTCACACCGATGCCAGCGGATGTCGGGAACGAGAATGATCTTCACGCCTCTGGCGATTTTTTCCTTCTGAGAAATCCCGGAAGTGGCTGAGATATAAACCGTGGGCGAAACCGGCTCTTTTGGGAAGGCGTGTTTCCGGAGAGCGACGCCCCGCGTCACCTGAATGTATAAGCTGGTGTATTCCGCTTTCCCGGGATTGTTCATCGCGATCAGTTTCTCCCCGAACGGGCCGAGCTTTTCCACATCGGGAAGGTCAATGCGGATTTCCTTGAGGCTGCGGGCCAATCGTTTCAGATGTTCATCCATTTTAAACGGTTTTCCACCGTAGGCATGGATCACCTCATATACACCGTCTGCGAAGAGGAATCCACGGTCATCGGGGGAAATCTTGACCTCTTCTTTGGGAAGGAATTGTCCGTTAAAGTACGCAATCATCCAGAATCCCTCTTATCTTTAAATAATAGGTGGCAAATTCTTTAGAAATTAGGCGACCTTGAATAATGAACCGATTTTCCAAGTTCAGTTCCTCAATATTTTGTATTTTATTGTTGCAACTAAGTCAAGAGGATAAACTCTTTTGTCTCCCCTCGGTTTTTGATCCTATAAGCTTATCTGGAACTCGAGAGCCATGGAAAATTTCCTTTTTCCCTTCTAGTGGGTGAAAGAACTTCTGGCCAGGCCCGGAAGAGGAATGATGAGCATTTAATATTTTCCAAAGAAAAGCCGAAAGGGTTATATGGTAAGTTTGACGGGATATTGACAAAAAGATAAAGAAAGGTTAATTGATAATGGGCGTTAGCATAATGAGAAAAATGAGCCTCTTGAGAATTAGTCCCCTGACATTCCCTTCAGTATTTTCGGCCGTTTCCGCCGACGTTCATTGGAGTGAAAAGAGGGGCATTGTTCAAAACTATCATAATTGAAAAGTGAAGCAAGCCCTGAGAGGGATCAAAGAGCACAATTATAGTAAGGAGGTAGTGACGTGAAAAAAAGACAAGGGTTCATCATTGGGTTGGCTCTTGGGTTATCCGTGGTGGGGTTAAATCCCGCTGGGTTTGCCCTTGAGAAGGACGCCGGAGGCTGTAAGGATCATCCTTTGATTTCGCGGATGAACAATTTCTATATATCCGGTTGCGAAAAGAGCTTCAACTCCTTCGATTTTTATATGAAAGAGGGCACAAAAACTCTGGAAGGGGAGAGGACCAAGATCCAATATTATCTGCAAGAGGGATCTCCCCAGCCCAGTTTCCTGCAGATCCGCCGCAATTACGGCAATGCCCTGAAGAATATTGGAGGGACGGTCCTGTTCGATGAGGAAAGAAGGGGTACGTACAAGGTGGGCAAAGGGGGAAAGGAGGTCTGGATCGCGCTTGAGGCCTTTAACGAGGGGCGTAATTATGAATTGGTCGTTCTCGAGATGGAAGCCATGACTCAGGAAGTGACTGCCGATGCCATGTATGATGCCCTGAACAAAGACGGCTTTATAGCCCTCTATATTAATTTTGATACGGGCAAATCGAACATTAAGCCCGAGTCTATGACGATCATCGACCAGATCGCGGCGCTTCTCAAGGCCCATGCGGACCTCAAGGTGAGCATCGAAGGACACACCGACAATGTGGGGACCCCTGAGAGCAACAAGACGCTCTCCCAGCAAAGGGCCAAATCAGTCATGAGCGCGGTCGTCCAAAAGGGCATCGCCGCGGACAGAATGGCCGCAGTCGGCTGGGGCCAAGAGAAGCCGATCGCCGACAATCGGTCGGAAGATGGCAGGGCTAAGAACCGCCGTGTTGAGGTAGTGAAGAAGTAGGCAACCAATGAAGACCTCATCGGACACTGAAGGGATCCTGGCAATCTTCAAGAAAGATGTGGAGATTGCCACTCCGCCAAAGTGGCCTACAGTGGGGCTATGATAGGAACGATGACTTCCTTATCTGCCTGGCCATTTCTTTTTCCCCATCTCAGAAAATGTCACCCACGTTTGTTTACAATGTACCAATCCCTAAAAAATCCCTGTCGCTAAAAAAGACCTTGACGAAATTGTTATTTTTGCTATAATAAATGCGGCAAAAATCTTACCCGGCCCTTCAAAGGAAGACATTTTCATCTTTTCCATTGGCCCTCTGAAGGGCAGGCAGTTATGAGAAGGTGGGGCAAATAGAAGATGTTGATGTCGATCCTGCAAAGCGATGTTTTTCCTTTTTTGAGGGATTTTTTGGGGGGAAGGTTTTTTTAAATTGAGCATAGACCGCCGTTACTTGGCTGTCCTGTTGGGAATTATAGCGCTGAATTTCTTCGGCCCGATTTCGGTTTATTCCCAAACAATGAAATCTGGGAATCAACCAAGCTCGAGCCCAACTCTGCAAAGTTCCGGGACTAGTTCTCAAGCGAGTCAGCCGCCAGCCTCTCAGCAAAAGCTCTCTCCCACCTCTTCGCCCAGTTCGCTTTCAGGGACTTCGCAATCACCCCTGCAGCCCCGCTCGGGGAGCCAACCGGGAGCCGGAATGCAGCCGCAGCAGTCTCCGCAAACCGTGCCGCCGGCGGGCCAGTCGCAGACCCAACCTCCAGCTTCACCCCCCGTCCAACCCCCTGCCTCATCGGGCCAGGCTTCTCCGTCCCCGGCCGAACAGGTATCTACCCCCGGGGCCGACGCCCAGCCTCCGCCCGTGCAGGGGACCCCACCTGTCGCAGCAATCCAGGGTCCGTGCATAATCAAGGTGAGTGAGGACAGGACCGCGGTGGCCATTCTGGATCAGTCAGGCCAGGCGGTGAACCATATTACTCTGGGGCAGGATAGAGTGCAAAAAATATTCAAGACGTCGGATGAAAACTGGAACGTTGTATTGTTCAAAATTCGGCGCCAGAGCCAGTTCGGGGGGATCCCTGTCAATTTGCAGAAGTGTGAACCACAGGAGACGCGAGAGTTTCCGGCAGCTCCCGAATCGATTGAATTCGAGAATGAACAGATGATCGTCAAATTCCCCGGTGGGAAAATGGAGCGATTTCCAATTGCCCAAAAGAATGGCTCAAAATGAATAGATAAAGCCGGCCCAAAATAGCCTCAGGAGGTAATGCCATGGAGCGGAAAAAATTCATTTCCATAGTAATGGTTCTGGCAGGGTTGATCCTGGTGGGACCTCTGTCGTGTGCCGAGCAAGAACCTATCGTTGATAACTCGAGGACGACCCAGAAATTACAAAGCCTCAAGCGCGAGGCAGGTCCCAAGAAAGTCGCTACCATTTACGAATTTCGGAGTTCCTGTCCGGAAGTCACCGGGACCGGAGCCACGGACATGTTTACCACCGCCCTCATAAAATCAGGAGCCTTTGCGGTGGCGGAGCGGCAGAGGCTTAACGAAGGGGTGATGCGAGAGAAACAGCTCCAAGCAGGAGGGCAGGCCACTGGGCAGGCTGGGTCAGCGAAGTTGGCAGGCGCCCACTATATCTTTGAAGGCACCGTATCCGAAGCAAACCCGGACGAAGGGGCGAAGGATGTCGGCCTGTCGGTCGGGGGAATGGAGATCGGCGGCTCCAGTAAGGCAGCCAGCATAGGACTTGATGTTCGGATCATTGATGCCCAAACCGGACTTGTGCTTGACTCCGTGAACGTACGCAAAAAGATCCAAGGTAGTGAAAAGAGTATCTCCGGGATTGGAAAACTCGCCCAATCCATCGCCACCTTGCAGGGTAAACCCATACCTTTAGATCCGGACCTACAGGCAAAAACATCCAGAAAGGAGGGGGTGGATAAGGCGGTCCGGGCGTGCATCGAAGCGGCGGTATATGAAATTGTAAAAAGGTACGCCCAAGATTAATGAGATTCAGCCGCGGAGTTCTCTGGTTATCCTCCTTTGCTTTGACTATCTTTTTGGGTTTCAAAGTCTTTGCCTATGGGACCACCCAAGTGTTGCCGATTGTCACGGTTTGGCCCGATGACCCTCCCACCCATTTGAGCTTCTTTTTCGCAGGCGGTGGCCCTTTGGAGCGCTTTACCTCGAAACCCGACTCGTGGTATGCGCTGTACCGCGCGCCTCTTGCGGCGAGTCGGCCGTATGCGATTCTTCTCAGCCATGAGGATGACCCCACGAGAATTAAGGTCTTTGCCTTGGACCGAAGCCCTTTCGACAAGGTTTCCATGAAAGTGGAGCTGCGGATGAAACAGATTGAGGGTCATGAGCTTTGGCATGTCCACTCTCGAACGTATGAGGCAGTCGTAAGCCTTCCGGACGATGCCTCGGTCCCGGGTATTTATTTGCTGGTGGAGTGGACGCCACCAATGGTGAATCATAAGCCGCTGCCGGTTTCCATGCAGATCTTGCCGTTACAGGGAAGTTCCCTCGGCGAAGGGGGTTGGCGTTCGGGGTGGAAATCGATATGGCGCGGAGGAAGCCCTTTAGAGTCTCAGCGACCGGTTGTTCTGCCGGTACCTCGTTGGAATGAAGGGAAGGGGCGAAATCCCTGAATCAAAGCCAGCTGGGTTCGGCGGGTCGAGCTGGAAATGACCGGAATTCGTTGATTTCTTGGGACTCTGATCAAAGCCGTACGAATTCCGATCAATTTTCTCAGTTTTTCCCCATCCATGAAAGCCACCGACCGGTGGCTCTTTACTTTCCTTTGAGTCGTTATTATTTTAATAATTAGATGGTTTTTTCAGTGAAACCCGAATGGTGTTTAGAGTCGTGAGGTTTAAATATGAAAATTCGTGCAAGATCAATTTATTTTTTTCTAGGGGCGGTTCTATTCTTGTTGATGGTTGATTGTTCGCTGAACAATTCACAAGGGGATCAAACCGTGACGGGTGAAACCAAGAATATAACAGTTACTGAAAAGGATAACGGCAGTCAGTTCGAGTTGAATAAGGGGGATCTCCTGACGTTGAGGCTGGAGAGCAACCCGAGCACGGGGTACTCATGGCAAATTGCTGGGAACGATGAAAAGTTGATGGAACTGGTGGGAAAGCCTACATCCGAAGCGCCGGAAGGAAAATTGATCGTTGGGGGAATAGAGTATAGGATTTATCGTTTCAAGGCCATCACCAGGGGTATAAATGTCCTTGAACTGCAATATAAGAGGATATGGGAGAAAGAAAAGGAATCGCTGAAGACCTTTCGGATTACGGTAAAAATAGATTGAGAGGTTTCAGGCCCGGGGGTCCTCCTCATGCGTAACAGTGCGAGAGATGGACTTTGGGGGCAGGGAATGGCTGGGGAAGGAAATGACCTCCCGGTTTCATAAGCCGGGGGGTCATTCTTTTAAGGGTTATTTACGCAGATAATGGAAGGGTGGATTTGGGAGGAGATTCAACATTTTCTTCATAGACTAAATAATCAAACGGGGGGAAATTATCGCTTGCCCACACAGGCCAAATGGGTTAGGGTTGTATGACATGAGCGGGAACGTCTGGGAGTTGGGCGCTGGTTGGTATGATAAAGACTATTAGAAAGGCAGTCCTAAAAACAATCCCCAGGGGCCGGGCAGTGGAAAACATCGCGTGGTTCGTGGCGGCTCCTGGAACTCTAATCCGGCGGGCTGGCGCGCGTCGTACCGGACCTGGATGCCCCCATCGTTTTCGGCCGAAGATCTCAGCTTTCGGGTGGAATTTTCTGCCCAGTAGCTATTTTTTTAGACTCATTTCTCTGTGTCCTGAAGAGGGACGCGGTTCAAAATTTAAGCTTTTCAAAGAAAAGGCGTTGGGCAACGGAGGTCCGATAAGAAGCAGATGAACATTTTCCCTGATTTCGAAAAGTATGATGGATGTGGGCTTGCAGATTTGGTGAGGCGCCGCCAAGTCAAGGCCATCGAGCTTTTGGAGGCGGTAATCGAACGCGTCGAGGCCCTGAACCCCAAGGTCAACGCCGTCGTTACTCGAATGTACGAGCAGGCGCGGGCCGCGATCGCCGGCAGTCTGCCATCTAGTCCTTTCACGGGTGTACCATACCTCCTTAAAGATTTGCACTTGTTGTGCGCCGGAGTGCCGACGACTTACGGCAGCCGGTTCTTTATCGATTACCTCCCCGATCACGACAGTACGATGACGGCAAGGCTCAAGAATGCTGGGCTCGTGATTTGCGCCAAGACCAACACCTCCGAGTTTGGCCAGAGCACGACCACGGAACCAGTTCTTTTCGGCCCGACCCGGAATCCTTGGAATCTTAACTTCAGTTCAGGCGGATCCAGTGGCGGTGCTGCCGCGGCCGTTGCTTCGGGGATGGTCCCCATGGCGCACGGGACCGATGGGGGCGGATCGATTCGCGTTCCCGCTTCGTGCTGCGGCTTGTTCGGACTGAAGCCGACCCGTGCTCGCACCCCGTACGGGCCCGATCTCGGCGAGGGATGGAGCGGGGCGTCCGTCGGGCATGCGATTACCCGAAGCGTCCGCGATAGCGCTGCGCTCCTGGACGCGACGGCGGGGCCGGATGTGGGTGATCCTTATTGGGCTCCGCCACCCGTACGCCCTTTCCTGGATGAGGTGGGGTTGGACCCGGGGCGCCTCAAGATCGCCCTCTGCACAACCAGTTTCAACGGATCGCCGGTGGATCGGGAATGCATTGACGCCGCAAACGATGCAGCCCGGCTATGCCAATCGCTCGGTCACCGCGTTGAAGAGGCCCAACCCCAAATCAACGGCCAAGAGCTCGGAGAAGCGCAGCGGGTCATCGTGATCTCGAACATACGGGCGACGCTGGATGTGCGTGCCCAGGCGCTGGGAACATCTTGGACGGAGAATCACGTCGAGAGAATTACCTACGCTACGGCCAAAGGGGCGGATTCGGTCAGCGGCGCTGACTATGCCCGATCCATTCAGGCCGTTCACCGCGCCGGAAGGCAGGTCGGCCGCTTCCTTGAGCAATACGACGTGCTGCTGACCCCCACGATGGCTTGCACCCCGTTGCCTTTGGGACAGCCAGACTTGATGTCCACCGACGCTGAGGCCTTTCGGCGCCCTTTGATGCGCACCATCGGATTCACGGCTCTGTTTAACGCGTCTGGCAATCCGGCGATGTCAGTTCCGCTCTACTGGAATGACGCCGGACTGCCGATCGGGGTTCAATTCGCCGGCCGCTTTGGCGATGAAGCCACGCTCCTGCGCCTGGCCGGCCAACTGGAGAAAGCACGACTCTGGGCAGAGCGGCGGCCGGCCCTATCTGCGTTTTAGTCTCTGAATTTAGAGGTGGCAACTTCCGGGGAGGTAGTTTCCGAATGAACTTACAGATATTCTTTGAGTTCCGGGAGATGCTCGGAATGAGCCGCATCAACCACTGCCGACGTTGTCACTCCAAGGAAGTGGGCCGCTTCCACTCGCGGATAACCCATATCGGCCACCGCCAGTTGACAGAACAGACGACGCGCCCTATGGCAGGATGCAGCCTTCCAGGGGCAATCAATCTCGGCTTCCGGGGCATAATGCCTCTGTATGGGATTCCCCTTCATCTGTCGAGTCAAGTCTGAAACCATGTTCCCTTTTTCAGGGCATAATATGGGCCCTGGGGTTTCTAGAGAAGCGGGGATCAGCGCCAAGTGTTTTGTCCTTCTTTCTGATGTGCCCCGGTTAGGCGAGCTCCTGCCGTGATGTCCCTGCCACCTTTTTATACACATGGTGCTTCTCACCTGGGCATGGAGATTTCAAAGGGCCGGCCGTTGTGCGAGAGGCGAACATGGGTGGGATGGATCTCCAAGACCTTCACGCCTTCGGTTACGGCCCCCTCGGTGAGGACCATGCCGTTGATCACGACGCGGCGTTCTGAGGGATCTTCATGCCAGAGGATGCCCGATAATCTTAGGGAAGGCGGAGTCGTGGCGGATCCGCCGGGGGTGCGTTCAGCAGGCTTTTTTGTAACTGCAGGAGCGACGTATGCCTCCTGCGGGATAACATTCTGGCCCGCTTTTTCCTCACCCAGAGATGGTGCGGGGCTTCTGCTTTCAGCTTGGGTCTGGATTTTCGGGGGCACCCGGCTCATCTCGTCCTGGTTCATGTAAAGGGCACGCCGACGTGACCTGATGGTCAAGCCCCCAGGACTTGGTGCCGTGGGGGTCGCGGGCGCGGAAGGCGGTGATTTCGACAGGGAGCTGGGCTCCGGGGGAGCTGAGGCAACCTGTTGACTTGGTGCCGTGGGGGTCGCGGGCGCGGAAGGCGGTGATTTCGACAGGGAGCTGGGCTCCGGGGGAGCCGGGGCAACCTGTTGACTTGGTGCCGTGGGGGTCGCGGGCGCGGGAGGCGGTGATTTCGGCGGAGAGCTGGGCTTCGGGGGAGCCGAGGCAACCTGCTCGCTTGGCGCCGGAGGATTCACGGGTGCGGGAGGTGATGATTTCGACAAGAAGCCGAATCCCGCGATCGCGAAATAGGTAATGGAGGCGGCAGCGACAGCCGTTAGGGAAAGGGCGACAAAATGCAGGGGGATTCTTTTTTGGGGATGGGGCAGATCGGGCTTGAGAATCTCGAGGGCGATATTCTCCAGTCTGGCCTTGCGGGATGACTTTTCGCGCTCGAGTTTTTTCAAGGCGTCGAGTATCAGGCTCATTTTCGGCCTACCGTGAGTCTTGGCGCTTCGAAGCGATCGATGGAACGATACAAGAGCATCAGGGTTTGAACGCCCACGATACCATCCTGGGCGATTCCCCTTGCCGACTGAAATTCTTTGACGGCCAAAAGGGTACCGGCGTCGTAAACACCCGTTGTTGGGCTGCTGTAGGCCCCTGCCTCTCTTAGCAGGTCCTGAAGCCTTTTGATGTGGCTTCCCCTAGACCGCGGCCATACCCGCGTCAGGAGATTCAGGGGGTCCTTCCAGAGAAGGAAGCCCTGCCCGGACCAGTGCTTTTCCAGTTCGCTGAACGAGAGGGATTCCTTCCCGGCAATCCGTGGGTCGACAAGGAGCTGTTCGTTATCTTTGCCCACCAGCGAAACGAAGCGTTTCCCGCGTATGCCCGGCATGCTCAATTCGAGCGCTGCCGGAATATCGATGCGCAGCAAGGCGCCCAGGTTTCCAGAAAATCTGTACAGACGGAGGTTCCGGTCCAGAGCCGCCTGCTCCATTCCCTTGGACTGGTTCAAATTGCCGCTTTCAGGGATCGGGGGAGCATTCCAGAGGCCGGCCAAAGTATTAAAAGCCCTTCGGGCACTTTCAGACTCGGGGATTTTCCCGAGTTCAGCGGCCATGGCCCGGGAGAGTTCTTCGCCGGTTATGGAGGATATGGGGGGGGCTTTTTTCGTCTGCTCCTCCGTTGCATCGACGGGTTGCGAAGGATTGAGCTCGTCAATGAGGTCTCGCCCCGTAAGATAGATGCCCGCCGCCAAGAAGGCCGCCAGAACCAAAACCATCGGGATCAGAATAAGACGGCCTTTCTGGGCAAAGGGCGCTGCATTCCTTTTCATGTCTTTAATCCCTGCGGAGGCAACCCAGCGGCCAATCCTTGTCTTGTCTCTTGTGTAGCCGGCCAGGAGCGCCCTGTCGCAGGCCGCATTGATGAGCCTCGGCAGCCCCCCTGAATACTTATAAATTCGCTTCAGCGCCTTCCTGGAAAAGATGACCCCACCCCTTCTTCCGGCCACTTCGAGCCGGTGGTTGACATAACCAACGGTGTCGGGGAAATCCATGGGCTGGAGATGGTAGCGCACGATGATCCGCTGGTTGAGCTGCCGCAGTTCCTTCCTCTGCAGAATCTGCCCGAACTCGGGCTGTCCCGCCAGGACGATCTGGATAAGCTTTTCCCTGTCTGTTTCCAGGTTTGAGATCAGCCGGATCTGCTCGAGCACTGGAGCTTCTAGATCTTGCGCCTCATCTATGACCAGGACGACGGTGCGGCCCTCGTCATTCTGCTGGAGAAGAAACTGAGTGAGGGCATCCAAGAGGCTCGAGGTATTGGAGGAGTCGGTGAGAATATCAAATTCCCGGTTTATGTTTTGAAGAAGCGCGGGTGGCGAAAGAGGAGGATTGAAGATCAAAGCGGTACGGTGATGATCCTGGTCCAGCTGGCTGAGGAGTGCGCGCAAGACCGTTGTTTTCCCAGATCCTACCTCTCCCGTCAAGACAATGAACCCTGAACGATTGTTAATGCCATACAGAAGGTGGGCAAAGGCTTCCTTATGATGCTTGCTCAGGAAGACAAAGCGGGGGTCGGGGGTTAGGTTAAAAGGCTTTTCCCGGAGGACATAATAGTCGAGGTACATCAGAAAAACCCCTTGATACTTCCAGAAGGTCAAATAAGAAGCGGAAAAAAACGCCCATAGCGGAATTTTTTTAGATCAAGCCCATATCCAATATATGTGATGGGGCCTCATAACAGGCTAAATAAATAAAATAGCAGAATCCATGAGGAATGGAAAGCGAATTTTTTGGCGGGAGATGAGGGAAGGCTGAATGCAAATAAGAACCCTATCCCCTTCCAAGAAGGCATAGGGGGAAAGCCTAATCTTCAAATTTTTGATTTAGCATAGTATTCTTTTGAGATTGGATGTATTCTTCGATCCGCCTCTCAGATTCAGGATCGAGGTTTAGAAATTTAACACCCATCCCTACGCCCAAATCGCTGTTCTCTTTTCCATGCTCATCCGTCGAAGTTACTATGCAGATCACTTCGACCGGCTCCCCACCGTCGAATAAATGGAGCTTCATGGGGAACTGCTTCCCCACTTGCACCGGGTTGTTGGCCCAGATAAATGCCTTCCTGGCGTGGAAGTTACCGGGGAAGCCCAAAGATTCCCCTTCAAACTCCACCCGTACGATTGTTTCTTCCTCCCTATCTTTCCGTCGATCCACCCCCGATTCTTCATTCCAGAGGATAGTTCCGTGCACCCATACAACCTTTTCTTCAGCCGGGGGCCCCAATAATCTTTTTTCATCGACTTCTTGCTGCGCCTGTAACTTTGCAATATGGCTATCCATGCGCTGGCGTTCTCTTTCAGGAAGGCTCTGCAACCGTTTCATAATATCGTCCAGATAGCGCTCGTACATCAGCCGGAAGTTTTTTTCCTTACGCACCTCTTCGTGCAAATGGGCCATTTCCATCGCGTTCGAAGCATGGATGGCAAAGCTGGAAAGAAATTGCAGACTTTTCTCCTCGAAGCAGTACCTTTCATTGATCAACACTACACTGAGGACTCCCATCGCTTTCCCCTTGGAGAAAAGGGGGATACTCATAAGCGAAGTGATCCTCCATTCCTGTTTTCGGTCCTTAAAAAATTCTGAGAATTCCTCCGGCCCCTGCAGCAAGAGGGGCTTGTTCTGGCGGAGGGTTTTTTTGGCTAGCTCTTTTTCCTCATTTAGGCCTACTCGCTCATACAGTGGATCCAGAGTATATAGGTATTGGGTCTTCAGAATCCCGCTCTTCTCATCCAGGAGAAAAATGGTAGAACGGTGTGCTTTCAGGCAGCTGAGGCATTCCTGGGCAATGACCTCTAAGACCGTGTTTAGGTCCTTATGGGCGCTGATCACTGAACCAATCCGAAAGAAAGCCGTCTCCAGACGTGCAACATGCACCAGCGCCTTCTTTCCCTGGATGTCTTTATGCCTGATCCCCCGTTTTGGGGGTTGCCCCAAGAGTTTTCTAAAAGCCATTTGCGGGAAACTTCCTTTTACCCATGTGCACTTGATAGCGGACTTGCATCAGGAAATCGCAATCCGTTGTGTAGATATCGCATACGAAAGAGAAGGAGAATATCTCACTTTTTTCCCTGCCCCTAAAAACCTACAGGTGGACACAGATTGATAAGCATTGAAAATTTTCGGTAAATGGGACATAAGATATTTAGAAACTATACAGAACGATATAAATAAATCCGCATCATTCGTCATTCCCGCGAAAGCGGGAATCCAGAAAACAGACTGGATTCCGGGTCAAGCCCGGAATGACAGACCATATGAGATTGTTATGAATATGCCCAAAGATTTATGTCGCCATGTATAAAACCATGAAATTAGAGTTCAAAAAAATTTTTTAAGGATTCCTGGCCATGGGTCTCGCCGCCAAGCAGCCGATCGGCTTGGTACTGACCACGTAGTTGTCGATGTATAGGCGTTGATTTTTTGGCGAGGTATCACTGACGTTGCCGCCTCCAAAATAGCCCTCCATCGTAAATCGGCGGATCTTGACTTCGCTCACGTCGCGAAAACGCAAATGGTCAACGTTCCCCACCAGGCGTCCATCCAACCAAACTTTCAGCTGACCATTTTTTTGCCCGGGACTGCTATTTTTAAGCATCAGCTCGACGCAGGACCACTTGCCCGATGAAAGGCCCGCTTGTCGGAAAAACGAAGTCTCGCAGTAGGCCCAGTCGCCAAATCCGCCCCGCTGATCAGGATAATAGTAATAGAAGTGCAGCTTCATCCAGTTATCCATCGCCAGAGTTACCGAGAATTTGTCTCTGCCAGTTGGCTTCCCTCCGGCCCCACCATAAGTATCTTCCACCCGGGCGCCTCCCCGAACGGAGAAGAGTTTCAGCTGGCTGGACGTGCCCATGGAAAATCCATCTTCCAGACGCAGGTATAGCCGGACGTAAGCTACTTCATCTATCGGAGTTTTGGGCACATACTCTCCACCCCCCGCCGATTCGTGTCGCCCTTTTTGGGCTTCCAGGTACGCTGAATGCTTCCCGGCAAAGACATACTGGGAGGGCAGGGTTACAGTCCCCGCGCCGGGTGCCGAACCCCAGTGTACCGGCCATTTCTGCTGGTATCCTGGAGTCTCGAAGTCCTCGAAAAGGAGGATATTCGCGCCGTTCAATCCAGGTTCTAAATTTGGGCTCCCACCCCATGTTTGTTCCTGTATTTCGGGTTTTGGCCCGGCCTCCGTGTAGGATATATTCGCTTCCTGAGTATCTTTTTCCACCATTTTTCCCGCGCATCCAAAAACTAATAGGAGAGAGATCAAAAAAACGGGAAACAAAAAAAACCTTCTATCTTTCCCCTCCAGAGGCAAAGATGCCAATATCCCCAAATAAGCACGGTTAATTTTTTTTGTTGAATTCAAAGCTATTCTTCCTACCATCATTTCTAGTTGGTTCCATTGCCGACAAGAGAAATGGCGCAAAACCCGGATAGAGATCATATTGTGTACAGAGCTTCTGAAGCCGCCTTAGTTTCGTAGTCAAATGGGAAATAGCCCAGGCAAAACGCGGGAACCCCCTCCTCATCCCCTGCTCCAGAAGGTCTGAGGTCAGGTTGTTGGGTTCATTGGGGAATGGGAGGAAATCCAAGGATGAAAAAATAATCCAAAATACACAGAAAGTCAAGCGAAAATTCACCTCAAAATTGACCTCAAAACTTGAATTCAATCCCGGCTGTAGATTCATCCCGTAAATTCATTGTCATGCAAATAAGGGGTAGGTTCCTCATTATAAAGTCAATAATCTTTTTTCATCGAAAAAATAGGATGAGAGAGGGAATCGGTTTGGAGGGATAGATTTTCCAATCGTGTAAACACAAGACGGACAGGAGAATGGTAAAGGCCCCGATGATCAGGGCAATCATGCTAAATTGGAATATTTTCTCTTTCATGGATGAAGCAGCCATAACATTGCCTCCTTAATTCCTTAATTATTCCATCAAAATCCATTCGGGAATGGGGAATATTTCGGGGCCACTTTATGATGTTTAGCAATGGTTTACCCGGCCTGCTTTCCTGTATCAACCTCTTGATGATTTCGTAAGAAGTCGGGAAAGGCGTCACTCCTGCGAAAGCAATCCCGCCTTCGGCGGGGTGGATTCCCGCTTTCGCGGGAATGACGAAAATGGGACCAAAAGGACTTTTTACGAATGCATCAACCTCTTTGAAGCCCTATATCCTTGTTTTACTTCTCTATTATCGCCACAATACTTGGAATCCTTTAACTTCCTACCTATTCCGGCATTTACTTTGCCCCAAATTTGGACCTGGGGCTACCCAAAGGCTGACGCTCCCCTGTCTGCACTTGGCTCAAATAATTTCTTTAAATTAAATCGTATGGTTATTAGAGACTGTTACGAAAAAATCCATAACCATTCAAAATAATAACGAAACCCATCATTTCTTTGATTGACCTAATAGGAGGACAAGAATAGATCAATTACTTTTAATAAGTTCGCAAAAAGTCAAAAAGGAGGCACTCTTTTTGTCATTCCCGTGAAAACGGGAATCCAGGATCTAGAAGAAAAAGCTGGATTCCTGCTTTCGCAGGAATGACATCTATTTTTTTCCGTAACAGTCTCTATTAGGAATTTTGCGGGCCTGGGAGGGAAATTGAGGAATTAGGAAAGGTTCATAGACCGAGGTAAGCCTGTTTCACTTTTTCCTCAGATAGCAACTGTTTGGCTTCGCCGGATAGGACGACCTCGCCTGTTTCCATCACATAGCCATGATCTGCGATGCTTAAGGCTATGGCGGCGTTTTGTTCCACGAGAAGTATTGTGGTGCCTCGCTGGTTAATATCCTTTATGACCTCAAAGATCCGGTCTACGAGCAGGGGAGCTATGCCCAATGATGGCTCATCCAGCATCAACAGTTTCGGCTTGGACATTAACGCCCGGCCAATCACCAGCATCTGCTGCTCGCCGCCGCTTAAGGTTCCCGCTAACTGTTGTTGCCTCTCTTTGAGTACCGGGAAAAGGCCGAAGACCTCTTCCATCGTTTCTCTTATCCCATGTTGGTCCCCCCGGCGAACATAGGCGCCCAGGGTCAGATTTTTAAAAACCGTCATTTGGGGAAAGAGCTTCCGGCCCTCGGGACAGTGCGAGATGCCAAGCTTAACGATGTCATCAGGGCTCAGGCGGTCTATCTTCTGGCCCTCAAACTCAATCCATCCTCTCCTGGGCTCATTCAACCCGGAAATGGTCCGGAGGAGGGTTGTTTTACCGGCTCCATTGGCTCCCAGAATGGTGATCAGCTCGCCCTTTTTAATTTCCAGGGATATTCCCTTCAAAGCCTGAGCGCTTCCGTAGTACGTTTCGACCTCTCGCATTTTAAGCAGCATAGCTCTTCCCCAAATAGGCTTCGATCACCCTCCGATCTTGACTCACCTGCCTTGGCGACCCCTCGGTTATCTTGCGGCCATAGCTAAGGACCATTGTGCGGTCGGGGATATCCATCGCTACCTTCATTTTATGTTCGATGAGACAGATGGTTACTTTTTTCTCTTTGATCTTCTCGATAAGGGATACAAGGCTGCTAATCTCCTTAAAATTCACGCCTCCCGTTGGCTCATCCAGCAGAAGTAACTGGGGGTCCGTAGCCAAGGCCATACCGATGGATAGCCTTTTCTGGGCTTCCTGGGTTAGATTGCCGGAAATCATGTTCTTCTGCCGGGTCAATTCAATGAATTCGAGGATCTCTTCGGCCTTCTCCCGGCATCTCCTTTCTTCCTCCTGATTGCTATGGCTCCCCAATATAGTTCCGACGAGACCGGCCCTGATTCGCAGCCGATGGCCGATAATCAGGTTGTCCAGGACAGTATCCCGGGTGAAGACAGTGGTAAGCTGGAAGGTGCGGGCAATCCCTTTTTGGGCAATCGTAAATGGCTTAAGATTCGTGATATCTTCCCCTTTAAAAATCACCTTTCCTCCGGTGGCGGGATAGAAGCCGGTGATAACATTAAACAGAGTTGTTTTTCCCGAACCATTGGGGCCGATGATGCTAAAAATTTCCCCCTCACGGATATGAAATTCGAGATTGTCAATGGCCCTCAGCCCACCGAAATCCTTACAAAGCCCTTTCACCTCGAGCAGCTTTTCGTTCATCTCCCACCCTTTCTGCCCAAGCTTAGCCAAAGCGTTCTAACCCCACCCGTTATTCCACCACGGAGGAAGATCATGATGATGATCAATACAAACCCGTAGGCAACCAGACGGGGAATAGCAATGCCGTGCAGGAGCTCGCTGATAATGGTCAGGATGAAAGCTCCGATTAAAGGGCCAACCATTGTTCCTAAGCCGCCGATCAAACAAAAGGTCAAGAGCTCGAAGGTCACGTGGTAATCCGATATCTCCGGGCTGAGAAAGCCAATATAGGCAGCATAGAGAACGCCGGCCCATCCGGCGAAGAAAGTGCTGAT
>Ga0315295_10001140_pt1 | contig 22879 bp, 21 predicted proteins | sample YL17G14_0_MG_FD_204453 | JGI IMG/M metagenome (GOLD analysis project Ga0315295, IMG submission 204453) | Sediment microbial communities from Yellowstone Lake, YNP, Wyoming, USA - YL17G14_0 | ecosystem: Environmental > Aquatic > Freshwater > Lake > Sediment | place: USA: Wyoming | collected...
TACCCCCGATGGGGCATAGGGTCGATGGCCCATATCGGTATCCCAAGTGGCTCCATAGGCAATCGCCAAATGCAGATGGCTGTCCGCTTGACCGCCGGAGGCACCCATTGTGCCTATCACCTGACCTTTTCGGGTAATTGCCCCAACCGTGAGGTTAATATCGTTTAAGTGTCCGTAAAGACTGATTACCTCGCTGCCTTCGGGAAGCCTGTGGCGGATGATGACGGTTTTACCCAGCCCATGGCCCGGAATTTCTTCCGCGTATATACACTCTCCGTTGGCAACGGCCTTGATGGGTGTTCCCAAATCGGAATTGATTACTCTTTGAGGACCCGTATTGATATCTACACCTTCGTGATTTTCGGGACTTAGATAGGTATTGCCCAACCTAACATTTCCATCGATGGGTATTCTGAAAGAATCCGCAATCGGGATGGGAGCACCTTCTCGGAAAGCCGCATCGTAAATTTCCCAATATTTGGTTCTTGCTTCCCAGTCGAATACTTTAATCGGGTAACCCCAAGTCGTTAAAACCAGGTAGTCCCTGATGAATTTAAAATATCTTCTGGCTGCCTCTTTTTTGTCTACCCCACTCCTTTCGAAAGGTCCAAAGACAAGTTCCTTGGCTGCATTTTCCTCTTCGGTTAAGGCTCTGGCTCCTAACAAAAGCTTTAACTCGGCCAGATAGGCCCTGCCGGGATCTATTCTATCCAGTTGAATTTCGTAGTGGCCCACAAGGTTAGTGGCGGGAATGCTGTCTCTTTTCATAATGGCCCAGATAACGCTTAGTAGGTTGGCCGTTTTTTGATTATCGGGATGGGTTCCGGAGTCGAAATCGCTGCCGGTTATCTCTATCGCCCAGGAGTACCAGTTGGGGTCGGTTGAGCGGAGGAACCAGCCCTGTGCGGCCGATATTTCCCCTCCGGGAAATCCGTTTTGTCTTCCCAAAGTATAAAGGGAGCTTAAGTAATGATTGCTGCCTCTGCGGTAGGATTCGTAATCCAGGGGGATGGCGATATGGGAGGCAAGAGTTGCCTCTCCGGAGACGGGGGCTTGCGTTTGGACTATCGATACTGGGCTTTCGAGGGTTGCCGGTGCACCCAGAGCAACATTTCCTATGAGGAAATGGGCGCTGGTAGTTGTTTCATACGATGTTCCTCCCAAGGTAGAGACATTCCTGCGTCCGTCAAAACCCCAAATGTAATTTTGGATGGTGGTTTCGGGATCCGCGGAATCCGAAAACCAATGCAGAACTATCGCCCTGGGCCTGTCGGTTCTTAACCTGTCGGCCTCGCGATTTCTCCTCTGGCTCCACTCCGTGGGAAAAAAGGGTGCTTGTCCGCGGACGGCCCCGTTTCTGCCCGAAAGAGACAGAAACCCGTCTTCATTTATTAAGGTTGGTGGGGTTAACTCGATGATACTTCTGGGGTATTGGGGAAGTCTGTCTAAGGTTAGAGTGGGCCATTCGCCCTCCGGAGGAAGTGACCTCAGGGATTCCGGAACAAAGGCAGAGGCCGCAGCCAATCCACTAAGTTTGAGAAAATCCCTTCTTGATAATTTATCCAAACCGTCTGTTTCCTTCATCAAGAGTGTACTTTAAATGGTGGGAATTTTGAATACTTTAATAAAGTGAAGTGCTGGAGCAGGGGGATATCCTTGTGAGGATATTGTCATCTTGCGATGACCCCCTACTCCAGCATAGTGCTTCGTGTGCTTGTTAGTTTACCTTTCGGTAGCCTTGCCGCTCGAATTCCTCGACCCGGGATTCCGATACTTCGATGGGAACCTGAGTGGTTGGATGAGCCATTTTCACCCAGGCCTCGATGTGATCCGGATCGGGTCGCCAGAGGATTCCCCTCAGGCTTTCGGACTGGCGATGGCCGTCCGGCTCATCGCTTGAGACAGGGCTAACCGTAGCGGGTTCATTCCCGATTCTCCTGGGCCGGCCGCCCTTGGAGAGAAGCTTGTTACCTTCCATCTCCAGGCGTTGGTTGACGCGCTGTTCGCGTTTGGACATGGCCTCATCGATTTCGCTAGTGATTTCAATGAGGTGAGCCCAATTGTACCCTGCCCAGAGGGCGGGAACTTCGGACCCGAGCAGGGCCAGAGCGCTGTCCCAGCGGGGATCTTCAGGCAAACTGACCAGATAGCCATCCGTGAGTGTGGTCTCTTTCTCTTGGTTCTCTGCCACTCGTTTCTGCAAAGCCAGGATGACTCCCTGCCAGTTGATGAGTTCTCCGAGGTCCTTGGCGGCACTCTCCAGTTGCGCTCCGACCTCCTCCAGAACCAGCTCCAACTCGTCCCATTTGTGGACATCAGCCCACAAGGTTGGGACATGCAGGGAGAGTATTTCGGAGACTTCGAGAAGCGCATCCGGTTCGGATGGCACCGCGCCTTCGATGAGCGAGTCGTTCAGGAACTGGACAAAGCGGTCCCGAGTGGAATCCAGCTTGGCCTCCAGTTTTGCAATGTCGGAAGCCTTCTTGATGAATCCATGCTGGATATCCGCGGAGGCCTTCTCGATGAACTCGGCGATTACTTCGGGATCGTCTCCTTGTTCCTTGGCCAAGACAATCTGGCTTCTACACCAGACGATGTAGGGCCGTATCAGGCCAAGCCTTAGGAACCTGGATCCGTCGCCCACCGGAGATTCGGAGAGTTCCAGTAAGCCCGGAATATTCTTGGACATTGAGAGAGCCCTGTGACTCCGTTCCTTGCGCACGAGATAGGCGAGGGCGTAGCGGAAAGCCTTTTCGGCACCCACCAGCCGTCTCTGCCTGCGCGCAAGCTCCACATCCTCCGCTTTCTTGCTCTTTTCGCGCTCCTCGATTAGAACCGGGAGCTCGATTGGGGTAATCATCCGACCGCCCCAGAGCTGATTGGGAGTTGTGGCGTATTCCAGTTTGGCGATGAGCTCTTTCTGCTCCTGGGCCAATGCCTTAGTAATGGCCAGGAGTTTCTTTAGCCCCTTGATGGAAAACTGCGATATCCGGAGGAACCGGTCAGAGACCTTATCCTCCTGATACCAGAAGTTCACCCACCAGAGCCAGAACCCTCCAAGCCTTTCATTCAGAGGTTCGTACAGTTCATCGAAGGCATCAGTCGTGGTGCCGTAGAGGGTCTGGATCTCACCGCAGAGGATATTGGCTTTCCCGCCAACTCTGTTGGTGATGTCGCGGAACTCCAGATACAGCCTTACTATGCTGTCCCGGTTTTCCTTGACTTCGTTCCAGACTTCGGAAATCTCGACCATCAGCTTTCGCTTACCTCTCCCGTGAACAACCAGGAGGACTACCGAGAAAATCACCAGGGCGCCTATAATACCCGCCCAAATCCACTGACTGTTCATCGATCCTCCTTAGGCTGTTGGCCTTGAATATCAGATTTTTGCACACAAAGCTGTTAAGGTGCGCCCTCTTCGGGCATACGGAATAATACCCCCTCTCGGGTTAAAAATCAAATAATATAGGATGAGAGCTTGTTTTGGCGACTAGCTTTAATTGCTTTCATTTGCTAACCTAAGAAAGAATAATTTCTGCCGTGATTCAATTTAAAAAAGTCAGCAAATCCTTTGGGACAATCAAGGCTCTGGAAGAAGTCTCTTTTGAGGTCGGAAAAGGGGAGTTCGTCTATATAACCGGCCCCTCCGGAGCAGGCAAAACCACACTTCTGAAACTTATCTTAAGGGAGTACAAACCCGATTCCGGGGAGATAGTCTTGGAGGGGGTAGATATCACCAAACTTTCCGATGAACAGATTCCCGAATACCGTCAAAGGATAGGGGTGGTTTTCCAGGATTTTAAAGTCTTACCCGAAAGAACCGTCAGGGAAAACGTGGAGGTTTCCTTGGCGGTCATCGGAGTTGCCCAGGATGCTTGGTCGGCCAGGGTCGGTCAGGTTTTAAAACTGGTGGGATTAGCCGAAAGAGCCGATCTTTTTCCCAACCAACTTTCAGGAGGAGAAATCCAAAGGGTTTCTTTGGCGCGGGCCTTGGTGGTTAACCCCAAACTTATTCTGGCCGATGAGCCGACTGGAAACTTGGACTGGGAAACGGCGGATTCAATGATGGAGCTTTTCGAGAAAATCAACAAAGAAGGGAAAACAATAATTATGGCGACCCACAACAAAGTAATCGTCGATAAATTCAAAAAAAGGGTGATTAAGCTCAAGGGCGGCAAGAACGTGGGTAAGGAAAAGGTTCACGAGCTGGAAAAAGAGCCCAAAAAGGAAGAAAATGAAAAAGGGGAAGGCAAGATGAAGGTTAAGGTGGAGGAAGTATGAATATCCATTTCAAAACCGCATTCGATTATATAAAAAGGGCTCCTTTTCAGGCCCTATCGGCCATCTCGGTTCTGACCCTGACTTTCTTTGTAGCGACCATGGTGGCTGTTTTGGCTTATTCATCCGGCAACCTTTTGAAATACTTCGAGACCCGGCCCCAGGTAATTGCCTTTCTCAAAAACGACGTTACCTCCCAGGAAGTTTCGGCGCTCCAGAATAAGCTGACAGCGGACGAGCGGGTAAAAGAGGTCCGCTATGTTTCCAAAGAAGAAGCTCTAACAATTTACAAAGAAGCGACTTCGGATAATCCGCTATTATCGGAACTGGTCAGCCCGTCGATTTTCCCGGCTTCTTTGGAGTTTTCGTTGGCGAATCTTAGTTATGCGGAAGATATTATCGCCCAGATTAAAAAAGAATCTATCGTCGACCAGGTTGGCTTTACCGCCAGCCTTGGGGGAGAGTCGACCCTTCAGGACGTTGTTTCAAGGTTAAAAACCGTGACCTTATATGTCAGAATCGGAGGCATGGTGTTGGTCGGAATGTTGGGTGCCGTGTCGTTTTTGGTCCTTATCGTCATCATCGGCATGCGGATGGCAACCCGCAAGGGGGAAATTGAAATACTGGATTTGATAGGGGCAACCCCGAAATTTATCAGAAGTCCGATTGTTATTGAGGCTCTGATTTATTCCTTTGCCGGGGTACTTTTGGGCTGGGTCATATCGTTTCTCTTCTGGCTATATGTAACCCCCAATATCGTTGCCTACTTTGGGGAAATCCCTGTTTTGCCCAAAGGCACCTGGGACTTTCTTATTCTGCTGCTGATAATTTTGGGGGCTGAGCTTTTGATTGGTTCTTTATTGGCGCTTTTGGGAAGCATGCTTGCGGTATCCCGTGCCAAGAGAACCCGATGAGAATAGTAAAAAAAATTCTTCTTCTGGCCACAGTTTTTGTCCTCGTCTTCTTCGGGCTAAAAATTAGAAATGTCCTGGCCGAGGCCTGCGCGGACAAGACAAATCTAAGCGACAGAATCAACTGCTACGAGGATGAGCTTTCCCGCCTTGGCGCTCAATCCAAAACTCTTTCTAATCAGATTGCCCAGTTTGATGCCCAGATAAAACTCACCACCCTTAAGATATCCCAGACAGAGGAAAAGATTTCTCTTCTTGGGGGAAGGATAGACCAACTGGAAGGCTCTCTGGATGCGCTTTCTGCCGCATTTAGCTCAAGAGCGGTTGAAACCTACAAGATGGCCAGGGTCGGGGACCCGGTTTTGCTAATAGTTTCGGCTCCGGATTTAGGTGGAGCAATTTCGAGATTCCACTATTTGCAGAGAATTCAGGAGGCGGACAGGGGTTTACTTCAAAAGCTTCAGACCGCCCAAGATACATATAAGGTAGAAAAAACCGACCAAGAGGAATTGCAGGCGGAGCTTGAGAAACAGAAAGCCAACCTGGATGTGCAGAAGAAGGCAAAGAATGCCCTTTTGGCACAGACCAAAAACGACGAAAAAAGGTATCAGCAGCTTTTAAGCCAGGCCATTGCGGAGAAGACCGCAGTGGAGCGGGCGCTGGTCTCGGGTACCAAAGTTGGCCCGGTTAAAAGAGGCGATCCAATAGCTTTAGTAGGTAACTCCGGGTACCCTGGTTGCTCTACGGGAAAACATTTACACTTTGAAATCCGGAAAAACAATACCTGGGTGGACCCGGGAGGCTATCTCTCCGGAAAATCCGTCATTGATGAACAAAACGGGGGAGGCAATGTCAGCTTGGGTTCGGGTGGCTGGCCTTGGCCGATTGAAGATACGGTCCGTCTCACGCAGTTTTATGGACATACTCCGTATTCTTGGAAGTATGCCTACTCGGGCGGGATTCATACAGGGTACGATATGGTTTCAACAGCAAGCGATGTAATAAGAGCTCCTGCAGACGGGACTCTCTTTAAGTCTGCACAATCCTGCGGCTCCAGCACAATAAACATCGCTTACATCGAGCATGGGGATAATGTGGTTAGTCTTTATCTCCACGTCCAGTAAACCATGTCCAAAATCCTGCCTGCTACAATAATAGATATTGTTGCAGTTCTTCTTCTTTTAACTTCTCCGGTGATTGCAAAAGCGCAGGTAGTGATAAATGAGTTTAGTTCTGGAACCACTTCGGACTGGATAGAACTTTATAATGTTTCAACACAATCTGCCAATTTATCGACCTACATCCTTAAAGACTCGGGATCTAACGACAAAACTCTATCAGGGGATATTCCTCCTTCAGGTTTTGTGTCTTTCAATTTCAGCAATTGGTTAAATAACGACGCGGATACGGTGCGGCTATTTAACGGCAGTGATTTGGTAAATTCTATTGCTTATGGAGGGGAAGGAAATGTTTGTAGTGCGGGGAGTGGTCAGTCGATAGGCAGATATCCTGACGGTAACAATACAGTGGAACGCTTTAGCACTTCGACAAGGGATGCATCCAATAACAGTGTTACACTTGACCCCTGTCCTACTCCAACCCCAACTCCAACACCCACTCCCACTCCAACTCCCACTCCAACACCAACGCCGACACCAACCCCAACCCCGACTCCAACCCCGACCAAAACTCCGACCCCAACTGCTAAGGCGACTGCAAAACCTACGGTTGCTGCGGATAAAGTGGATGAAACCGAAGAAGTGGTTTTGGGATTAAGGAATGAGCTGGCAACAGAAACCCCCACACCGGCTTTGGTTGCGTCCGAACAAAAGAAAAAATTCCCGATTGGCGCAGTAATTTTGATAATAGTGGGAACTGTGTTGGTGGCGGGATCCGGTTTTGTATTATTTAAGAAAATGAGGCAAGATATAAGTCAGAGCGGAGGAGATGTTAACCAAGATAATTAGATTCTGGGTTCCGGTTATTGCCTGGGCATTCCTTATTTTTACCTTTTCCTCGGAGGCACTCCCCGCCACTTCCAGATTTTACTGGAAGGATTTTGTGGTCAAGAAAAGTGCCCACCTTATCGAATATTCGGTTTTTGCCACCCTTATCTATCGGGCTTTTATCAATAGTGGGGTGGAAAAGAAAAAGTCTATTCTTTATGCTTTTCTTCTTGCGGTTTTTTACGGGGGAACCGATGAGTTCCATCAGTCTTTTACCCCGGGAAGAGAGCCGACGCTAAGGGATTTATTTTTTGATACAATTGGGGCTGGTTTTGCGTCTTATTACATATGGAAGTTATTACCCGAAGCGCCCAAGAGACTAAAGAATTTGGCAGAAAAACTGCAGCTAACTTAAAAGGAGGGCAGATTCTTGCCCTTTCCGGCGATTTAGGTAGCGGGAAAACAACTTTTGTTCAAGGTTTTGCCGAGGGGCTTGGGTTTAAAGGCAGAATAATTTCTCCGACTTTCATCCTCATGCGCAAATACGATTTACCCGATGGTAATTTTTTTCATGTTGACCTTTACCGCTTTGAAGATAATGTCGAGAAGGAAGTCGAGAATATCGGCTTAACCGACATCTGGAATAACAAAGATAATATTGTGGTTATCGAGTGGGCGGAGAAGATTAAAAACTTGCTTCCCGAAAATACGAAATGGCTAATATTCGAAATGGTGGGGGAAAACGAAAGGAAAATAACGGTCAAATGAGAATTCTGGTAACAGGAGGAGCCGGATATGTAGGAAGCCATACCGTTGAGGCGCTCATCGCCTCAAAACACAAAGTTGTAGTTTTTGACGATTTATCTATGGGTCATAGGCAAGCGGTACACCCGCGGGCCCAATTTTTCAAAGGAGACTTGAGGAAAAAGGCAGACGTTGCAAAAGTTTTTAAGAAGTCCAAATTCGATGCTGTTTTTCATTTTGCGGCAAGAAGTCTGGTCGGGGAGTCGATGCGTGATCCGATGCTCTACCTCGGGGACAACGTGGTTTCCGCCGTAAACCTTTTCGAGGAGATGATTAAAAACGAGGTCGGCAAATTTATTCTTTCCTCAACGGCCAATCTTTTCGGCGACCCTACAAAAATTCCCATTTCCGAAAAAGAAGCAATTACTCCGGGAAGCCCTTATGGAGAGAGCAAAAACATAATCGAAAGAGAACTTTTCTGGTTGGATAAAACTGTTGGTATGAAATACTCTTGTTTGCGCTATTTCAATGCGGCGGGTGCTTCTTTGTCGGGGAAGATTGGGGAAGATCACAGAAAAGAAACCCACTTAATACCTTGTCTAATCTCTGCTGCTTTGGAGAATAAGAAATTTATCGTTAACGGGAATGACTATAAAACACCGGACGGGACCTGCATCAGGGACTATGTCCATGTCAGCGATTTAGCCAGGGCACACCTCTTGGCTCTGAAGGCGATTGGTTCAAAAAGCCGTATTTATAATCTTGGCAGCGGTAAGGGCTACTCCATTATTGAGGTGATAAGAACGGTTGAGAAGGAAACCGGGAAAAAGATTAATTTTGGTTTTGGTCCCAGGAGAGCCGGAGACCCGGATAAATTAATTGCCTCCTCGGCTAGGATAAAAAAAGAATTGGGATGGAAGCCTAAATATTCTTTAACGGAAATTGTGGAGTCCGCTTACAAGTGGCACTTAAGCCATCCGAAAGGATATACAAAATGAAACTTTATATCGATACTTCCAGCAGAGAAGAAATTACTGTAAGGGTTGGCAGCAAGAGGTTTAGAACGAATGCCAAAGAAAACGCTTCGCAAAAGCTTCTCTCTTTTATCGACGAAACATTGAAAAAGGAAAATACGTCACTGAATCAGTTAACCGAAATTGAGGTAAATACCGGCCCGGGCTCTTTCACCGGCTTAAGGGTTGGGGTTGCCGTTGCCAATACCCTAGGGTGGGCCTTGAATATCCTGGTCAACGGCAAAAATCTTCGCAAGGGTGAGAAAGTGGACATAGATTACTCCTGAGAATATAATCCGGGTGTTCGTTAATAAAACTGCGGATACAGGCAAGAAAGGAGAAAGGGAGATGAAAAGACGACTGATTCTTAAGGTCCGTCCCAGGAAAGGAGCGAGTATCACGTTTCTGTCTTCCGTCTTGGCCAACGGGATACCGGCTGTAGTTGCCAAAACCGTGTCGGGTGGAAAGGCGACCTTTGAACCCGACAAGGACGGGAACTTCGAAGTCAGACTTCTTGACGAGACCTTTGAGGAAAGGCTCAAGAGGATTCTGGAAAGCACAAGCTTCGAAGTCCTGGAGCTCCAGGAAGTCGCCTGATGTTGCCTCGCCGCAGAGTTAGCCCTCCTTATTACTGCTTCTTGTCCCCAGGAGGGCTTTTCTCTTGGTAATTTGCCACAGCAGTTTGAAATATGTATTATTATTTCTATACATGAGAAGGTTAGTTTTCTTAGGCTTCGTTTTCGCTTTCCTTTTTGGGTTATTCATGACCCCTGTTCTTTCGGCAAAACCGACTGATATTCCCGAAGAAGACGGGATCTATGACGAGCCAGGACATCCCGGAGTGAAAGTTAGGGTTTTTGTTCACAGGGAAAGACCTGCCAAGCCGAGTACTCCACCTACCACTGTTTGTAAAGATGATCTGGACTCTAACTCCTTCGTTCATAAGGAGGCATGGAAATTGCCTTTAACCTGGACTTATAACCTAAATCCCTCGAGCGTTCCCGCCTCGGTTGGTTCCGGAGATTTACAAATAATTGCAGAAAACGGATTTAACGGTTGGGAAAGCGCATCCGGGAATAAAGTGAATTTTATAGAAGGGCCGACCACGACAGTCTCCAGACAGGCATATGACTATGTTAACGTAGTTACCTGGGGAAGAACTTCAGGAAGTGCCTTGGGGGTCACCTATATAAGGTATAACAGCACCGGTGCAGTTCTGGATGTGGATACTATTATGAATACCAAGATTGCTTGGAGTTGGTCAAATTCTAATACTTGTGGTTTGTCTTCGACGTATGATGCGGAAGATATAATGACCCACGAGCTGGGCCACTGGCTGGGCTTAACCGATGAATACGATGCAGCCAGCTATCAAAACGCGACAATGTACGGATATGGTGCCAAAGGGGAAGTGAAGAAAGTTACCTTAACCACTGGAGATAGCGCGGGCGCATTCGCTATCTATAATCCCTGATGACAAAACCCAAAATACTTCATTTTTTGGGAAACCTCTTAATCTTTATCGCTGCCGTAATTTTGGTTCTTACCTTTACTCCCGTATTTGAACAGGAAGCCAAGTATCAGATCAAGCACACCTTCAATTCACCCTACAAAGAAAAAGACTTAACTCCGCCCAATACCGATTTTTCCATAGTCATACCCAAGATTGGTGCGGTTGCACCGGTTATTGCCAACACGGACCCCTTGGACCCCAAGAAATACATGCCCGTCTTGTATAAAGGGGTTGCCCACGCCAAAGGAACCGCTTTCCCCGGAGAGTTCGGAAACACCTATATTTTCGCCCACTCGACTGATACCTTCTATAATGTCGGTCGCTACAATGCCGTCTTTTACCTCATCGGCAAGCTCGAAAAAGGGGACGAGATAGACATTTACTATAAGGATGAGAAGATCGTTTATGAGGTGGTGGAAAAGAAGGTGGTAGGGGCGGATGCGGTAAAGTATCTGGGGAAGCTGGGAGAGTGGAATACCTTGACTCTCCAAACCTGCTACCCACCGGGGACAACCCTTAAGAGGCTAGTGGTTGTGGCCAATGAAAAAATATAGGCCCATAATTTGACAATTAAAGACAAAAAATGTATAAATCACTAACTGCCCCAATAAATGAGCCAAAAACTGCTTAAACGCGTCTTTTCGGCCATAGCCGCATTTTCACTTCTGGTGAACTCTATTTCCGCGCCCCTTGCGGTTTATGCCCAGGAAGTTACACCCGAGCCGACGCCTATCGTTGAAGAGGCCACGCCCAGCGATACGGTAACCCCGACACCCGAAGTCACGGTTGCGCCAACAGAAGAAGTTACGCCCATCCCGACAGAGGAAATAACTCCAACTCCGACAGATGAAATAACGCCTACGCCAACGGTTGAGGAAGCATCAACACCAGCTTCCAAGGAACAGCCAGCTCAGACAGAAAGCACACAAGAAATTACGGGACAGCCTACACCCACTCCCACGGTAACAACGGTTGAGGAGGAAAAAGGCGTTGTCGATGCCGTTATTTTGCACAACACCAGTGCCACATCGATTAGTGAGTTTGATTTTGAATACCAAACAGAAGGAAGCGCAACGCTTACCACAGACAAGGCGGATTATGCTCCAACAGATGCGGTTTTGATAACCGGAACGGGATTTGCTCCCAACGAAACATACACTTTGGAGATTACTTCCGATACTGGAAACTTTAAGTTTTCGGATAGAGTGACATCAGACGAAAGTGGCAACCTCTTTTACAGCTACCAATTAGATGGTACCTACAGGCCGGATTATAAAGTAGAAATTAAAAATGGCGATTCAGTAATTTCTTCGACCACGTTTACCGACGCACCGACTTCGGGTTGTACTACAGATTCTGCAGGAGCAAATGATGAACCTGGACAAAAAGACCTTAACAAAATGTGTGTTGACTATTCGGCTCTTCCCACGAGCGAAAGTATTAGTTGGAATTGGGACGAGATTGGATGGACAGGATCCAATACCGGGGATGCGTGCGCTCTTTTCGATACTGACGGAGATGGTTTTGCAAATTACTCTCTTTGTGTAAGGGTATCCGGAACTCCAGCAACTTATCAAAACAGTGTCTTATTTTCGTGTACGGATGGCAAAGCTGATAGATGTACTGGTTCAGCTCCGATATCCACCACCAGTACCTGTGGAGCTTCAATTCAAAGTACAGATCCTTTTCCTGGACCACCCAATAGTCTAAAAGGAGATTCTTATCCCAATGACACAGTAGGGAGTTGTACCGCGCAGATGTCTGATTTTAGCCCCTCGCCTAACGCCACCCTTTTAGATGTGTGTTCCTATCCTTCACAACAGCCGAATTCTGACCCCTCCGATTGTGTTCTCTTTAGATCACGTTCTGGCAAGCTTGAAGTTACAAAAACCTTAATCCCGTCAAGCGATACTGGTCTCTTCAATCTACAAATTGATGGGGTAACCAAAGCTGCAAACGTTGGGAACAATGGTGATACGGGGGAGCAGGTCGTATCTGAAGGGAACCACACAGTGGGGGAAACTGCTGGAACTGGTACTTCCTTAACCAATTACACATCGGCTATTGTTTGTAAAGATCTTCACGGAACAGGTACCACTGTAGCATCTGGGGCAAACGCAGGACCTTTAACAGTGAATGTATCTGATGGCAGCGATATTGTTTGTGCAGTTACAAACACTCTTGATCAAGGAACAATAGTCGTTCACAAAGATGTGCGTGGCCCTGGCGGAGAAGACATAACTGATACTTCGCATAGTTTTAGCGTTACCTTGGATGGTTTGAATGCCCAATCCTTTACAGATGGTGGAGCAGTTACCTACAACAATGTTCCTTCCGGCACTCATACAATCGCTGAGTCTGTAATTCCTTCTGGGTATTCTCTATATAGTATTACTCCTGATAATGATGGTGCGGTAGGTGCGCAGGTAAGTGTTGTGACAGGCCAAACTACCGATGTTTATGTAGTTAACCGTCAGCAAAATGCAACCATCACGGTTATCAAAAACGTTCTCGATCCCGATAACGGGGAGGTTGTGGATACCCATCAATTTACAGTTAATGTAGGCACACAATCTGACACAATAGGTGAAGGAGACAATGGTGTATTTACGGTTGCACCCGGTACTTACACGATAACCGAAGATTCGGATGCCAATTATGATTTTGTCAGTATTTCTCCGGATGAAGATGCGGCTGCGGGAGTTCAGGTGGTGGTTGCTCCGGGTGAGCGACAAACAGTCAATGTTGTTAACAAGCAAAAGATAGCCCATATTACCGTAAATAAAGATGTAGTCAGGCCGGACGGACAGACAGATGTAGCGGATAATCACACCTTTACGTCGCAATTAAATGGAGCAAATGACCAGAGTTTCAGCGAAAATTCCCCTTACACCTATGATGTTAATCCAGGTGGGCCTTTTGCGATCACCGAGTTGGATGATGCTAATTATGACGAGATGGGTTGCAGCCTGGTAACTGGGGGTCTCGCAACAGGCATTACTCTTTCAAGCAACCAAACGATAGAAGTAACTTGTAAGAATGCTCAAAAGTCGGCAACCATTACGGTCGAAAAGGACGTTCTTAAGTATGACGGCAGCCAAACGTCAGACGCCAATATTTTCTCGGTGACCCTGGGTGGTCAGACAAAGGACTTCAGCGAGGTTGCACCCGCAGTCTTTACGGTTGACCCGGGCATGTATAGTGCAACAGAAGCCGCAGAGACCGGCTATTCAGAATACACCAACGATAGCCCCAAGACGGTTGGTCCCAATGGAAGTGCCACGATTCATATTGTAAATAATCAAGATCCCTTGAGTATTTCGGGTTATAAATTTGATGCAGACGGACAAACCGGACTTGGAGGCTGGACAATCAAACTTTATTCGTGCCTCGAGAACTTCCTTAATTGTACCTATTCAACCGAAACCACAACCGACGTTAACGGATTATTCACTTTTGCCGGTTTATCAACAGGACTTTTCAAAGTAGAGGAAGTCTTGCAGGGTGGTTGGACCAACCTTTCAGACCTTTTCCACAACGTTACTCTTGCACCTGTAGCAAATAGCGAGAACAATAACTTTGTTAACTTTGAATTGGGCAAGATTACCGTTTGCAAATATAACGACATCAACGGGAACGGAGGACTTGACGGGGAAGAGACAACGGTTAATGGCGTAACAATGAACCTTTCGGTTTGGGATGAGGAAAATGAAGAATGGGTAGCCCTTGCCCCTCAGGACACTGAAGGAAATGGTTGTACGCAATTTTCGGGATTAACACAGGGAAGCTATCAAGTTACGGAAGATGTGCCGCAGGGATACTATCCGACTAGTCCTGTCGATCCCAACAGTTTTGAGGTAGATGTTAATTCTGGAACAGACGTTACGTTTAACTTCCTTAATTCGCCCTACAGAACCATTTCCGGACAGAAGTATGAGGATGTTAACGGTAACGGTCAGAAAGATTCGGGAGAGGCCGGCTTGCCAGATTGGACCATCTATATCGATAGCAATTTCAACGATGCTTTTGATGGCGGGGAAGATTTTAGAATTACAGATGCAGACGGCAACTACGAATTTACAAACCTGGTATCAGATTTGTACAGAATAAGGGAAGTAACAGATTCTGCTTGGACTCAAACCCAACCCGTAAGTGGCTATTACGATGCCGATGTCCACGTTGATGTTACTTCAACCGGTAATGACTTCGGTAATTTCGAAAACGGCAATATCGGAGACTTTATCTGGCAAGACACCAACGGAGACGGTGCACAGGATCCAGGGGAGCCGGGAATTGCCGGTATTAGCGTAAACCTTTATCTCGATACCGACGGAACTCCGGGGTTGAACACTCTTACGGATACCTTAGTGGGTACCGACACAACGGATGGAACCGGGGGATATCTTTTCGAAAATCTCGGTCCGGGTGAATACTTCACCGATGTTATTGAATCCACATTACCCGCAGGGTTTGCCAATACCACTCCGGATCCTGTAGGACCAATAGTCTTAAGCTCCGGCGAGACCTATCTTCTTGCAGATGTAGGCTATGTTCCTCCCGTCAAGGAGATTAGAATCGAAAAATCCAATGATAAAGGTGGTGGGGCAACAGCCGGAGACACGGTTACCTATACCTTGGTTATCACCAACACAGGCAACGTTGCAATCAACAATGTGATAGTTACGGACTCGCTCCCCGGTGGATTTAGCTATGTTACAGATTCGACCTCAATTGTTGGTGCTCCGGATGTCGAACCGACGGTTTCTGGAAGCACTCTCAAATGGGATATTGGTACCGTAGCTACAGGTGAGCCTGTAACAATTACCTACCAGGCCAAGATTTCTTCGGAACTTCCGGCAGGAACATATAAAAACTATGCTACCTGCGAAGGGCAGATAGGCGGATTTAATGATGGGAACGATGGGATAGATGGTCCTTTAACTTTTCTTAGAGTATTCGAGCCGGAACCGATAAACTGTAACACCGATGATTCGGATGTTTCACTTGGTCAATCGTTTAGCTACGGCGGAAAGCTTACGCCCCAAGTTTTGGGTGCGGCTACAGAGCTTCCCGCTACAGGTAGCTCAACCGGAATTCTTATCTTTGCCATTGCCGCAGGTCTTGGGGGATTTGCTCTTAAGCTGAGAGAAAAGAGGACAAAACATGCAAAAAACTAAAATAGCAATTTCATTACTTGGATTTTTGGCAGGCTTGGTGCTTTTGGCCAGCCCGGTATCTGCAGCTTCGGTTTCTATCACCAATCTTCCGGAGTATGTCAGTATCGATAATTTCAAACTTTCCTGCACGGCTCTGGTACCGGGAGGGTCAAGTGCCCAATTTGCCTTCAAGAAAGAAGGCGGAAGCTTCTCAAATTTTGGTCCCTCAATCGATTTGGATACCACGGCTTGCTTGGTGGATGTGACTAGCACCCAGATCGATTCCCAGGCCAAGTATTACTTTAGGGTCGATGTCAACGGAACCATCGCCGAAACCAGCACAACCTATGACGTTTCCGGTCCTTCCGCACCCAGGGATTTTGGCAAAGAAAAGATAGGCTCCACCACCTACAAAATCCGCTGGACCAATCCCGGAGAGAGTGATTTTGCCCAGGTATTTATCTATCGGGGAGAAACCAACGATTTTTCGGCCGATAACGACAGGAAGATAGCCCAGGTAGGGGGAGCCCACGATGCCGAGATGAGCTATATCGATAACGGAGTAGCTCCGGATAAGACTTATTACTATATCTTAAGAGCTTTGGATAAGGCTGGAAATTCCTCTTCCTTGGTTGGAGATACCCAGACCACAACCGTGCTTGGTACAACCACCACGGCTACGGGAGGTACAACCGGGACAGTTAGGGTCCTTCCCAAAGAAGAAACCCAGGGTGAAGTGCTACCCGAGGCTACAGAGGCTCCCACAAAGGCTCCTGAGGCCCCCAGTGCAGTCACAGAGGCCGTGGATAAGATTAGCTCAAGTAAGACTCTTACAGGCTTGGCCATAGCCGCCTTTATCTTGGGTCTTATCTCCTACTATATCCTCAGATCGAAGAATCGCTAAAAACACTTCTTTCCCTTCTTCGTTTCAGCTTGCTGTGATCTAAACCTCTAGTTCAACGGTTCGAACCGTTATACTAATTGTCTTTAAATTTGCCAAGCGGTGCTAATATAGAAGTTATCAGGGCACCCTAACATTCAAAGGAGGAGAGAGATGTGGAAAGCTGCGGGTATAGCGGTTGCACTGCTGACCGCGTCGTTTTTCGTGCCAGGTTCCGGGGAAAAAGCAAACGGTGGTGTTTGGTACGAAGCGGAAGAAGACCTTCCGGCGCACATCGCTTTTGTGGCGCGTGAGGCCCAAGGAGAAAGGCCTGCCGGCGGACACCTCCACTACGGAGACACGGAGCATCGCTGGTATAACCTTGAAATCTCCGAAGTCAACGTAGAAGGAGACATGGCTTTCTTTGCCGGCGAAATCGTCTCGGCGAGTGAGTCCAACTGGATTGGCCAGTGGGTTTTCTTCGCTGTGCATGACGGCGGAGCACCGGGAAGGATGGGGGATGAGCTCTGGAGTGCCTTCCTAAGCCAGGCAAGTGCCCTCGAGATGGTTCGAGAAGGAGACACGCCGGGAGAAGCACACCGAGTCACCCGAGGTAACCTTGTCGTCCACTCAACGGAGCCAGAAGAGGATGTTCAGCCGCTCCTCCCCGTTTTTCCGAGGGACCATAAGCCCGATTGCGTTCCGGGCGGTCCTCCGGGTCTTTGCCGGTAGTTGTAGAGCCCTGACTGGGGTCGGTGTGGAAACCTAACCGTTTCCGCTTTGCGAAATTCTCGCCCGACCCCTTGTTCTTTTTTAGACAAATAGATTGGCACCCAAAGGGCTATATCACAACCAATCAAGTTTGAAGCTGTTGATAATAGCCTTCCCAGAAGCTAAGATAAGGTAATGAAATTTGCCCATAGGTTAGCCCACCTTTTCTGGCCCCGGGAGTCGAATAATCAAAAAGCCAAGATTCTGCATTCTTCGAGCCTAACTATCATTACCGTTGTCCTTATCCTTTTCCAGGGTTTTATCAGTTTTTTCCCCAAGTTCGGTCCGAGAATCCTCGGCTATGCCGCCAATATTTCCCCGGATGAAGTAATCCGCTTAACCAACGAAAAGCGGGTTCAAAACGGTTTTGCCCCTTTAAGCTTAAATTCCACCCTTTCCCAGGCAGCCCAGGCCAAAGGAGCGGATATGCTCAACAAAGACTATTGGGCCCATGTGGCCCCGGACGGGACACAGCCTTGGAAATTCTTTACCGATTTTGGATACCGCTACCGCTATGCAGGGGAGAACTTGGCCAGGGATTTTACCAACCCCTCATCCGCCGTTGATGCCTGGATGGCCTCACCCTCACATAAGGAAAATCTGCTTTCGCCCAAATACAAAGAAATTGGGGTTGCGGTGGTCGAAGGGGATTTGGCGGGGGTTGATACCACCCTGGTTATCCAGTTTTTCGGAACAAATTACACCGATACCATTGCCCCGGCCCCCATTGCCCAGGTAACACCGATACCCGCAATTACTTCCACGCCTCTTCCTACACAGGTAGTTCCAAGCATTATTACTGCCACCCCTTCTCCTTTGCCCTCGCCTTCCGAAGCGGCAGGCTTAACTGTACTGACCGCCGAAAAACCAACCGTGCTTATTTCTCCCTTTAATACGACCAAAACCGTTTCCTTGGCGATTGTGGTCGTGCTTCTGGGGGTACTCGTGATCGACGGTGTGGTGACCTCACGCAGAAGGATCGCCAGAATCGGGGGCAGGACTTTTGCCCACCTGTCGTTTTTGGGCATGATTTTGGCGATTGTATTAATATTGAAAGCAGGACAGGTCTTATGAAACATTTAGCTAGACATTTACCTCACTACCTTCCTCTTTTGGGGATATTTGCCGCGGGTGTAATTGCCTTTTACGTTTCCAGCTACGACAGGATATTCCAGACAGGGGTTGCGATTGCGGTTGCCGTTTCATATGTAGCCTGGGGAATAGTCCACCACTATCTTCACAGAGACCTTTATCTTTCCGTAATTATCGAATACATTGCGGTTGCGGCCTTGGGTTTGGTTTTGGTATTCTCCCTTGTCTTAAGAAGTTAGGTTACCCCAGAAAAGCCCTGAAAAGTTTGTTTCAGGCTCGTTATGGGGTATAATAATGGGCATGTCAGAGCAAAACGGAGATGGTTTTACAAGTCCTACCAAAGGTCATATGAGTGTGTCGGAAGTAGTTTCCGATATTTCCGACTTCGTGCATGCGGAGCCGGGGGATTTCTATAGGCTCGTTATCGGTACCGACTCGCAGGCTCGCGCGTCAAACGGAAAGTCCGAAATAGACTTTGTTACCGCTTTGGTTGTCCACAGGAGAGGCCGAGGTGGCCGGTATTATTGGAAGAAGGAAAAAGTTCATAAGAAGCCCGTCCTTAGGGATAAAATTTACACCGAGACCCTCATTTCCTTGGCTACCGCGCAGGAGATAGTTCCCGACCTTCGAAAAGCGGTTTCCCCTGCAAAATACGACCTGGAAATTCATATAGACGTCGGACCCCTGGGGCCGACAAGGGATATGATTAAAGAAGTTGTGGGAATGGTCAGTGGTAACGGGTTTGTGGCCAAGACCAAGCCCGAGAGCTGGGGAGCTTCAAGCGTTGCCGACAAACACACCTAAAGATATACTTGAGATTGGATATCTAAAAAATGCCGGAAAAAGAACAAAGACCAAACGTATCAGGTGAAGTATTAGCCTACAGGGAATTCTTTGCCAAAGAGGGAGACTGGGAAGCCTTCCAGGAGATAGCCAGGCTCAGAGAAGAACTGGAACCGCTTGACGGCTGGAAAAGAAGGAAAGAGCTGGCGCGGGCGGAGATAGATACTCTTGATCCGGATATCTTTAGCAAACTCTTCGAGAAATTTGCCCCTTATACGGAAACTCTTCCACCCGGGCACGGCAGGGGGCATATGCAAAGAGACGCAATTAACGTGGTCCTGATCATGCAGGATGAGGATGTTGCCAAGGCCGACCCGGCCGAGCTTTTTGTCGGTGCCGTTGCAGGGGTCTTCCACGATATCGGTAATTCCGTGGTTGAGCGTTATGATGAGCCTTTTAGGTACTCAGGCCACGCGGAAGCAGGTGCCTATCTAATCGGAAAAATTGGCAAGGGTCTCATTCCTCCAAATTTACTCTCATTGGTCCAATTAAGCATCGCCGGCCATACCCATTACACGAAAGAGTTCTCGGTGGAAAAAGACGGTAGAGCGGTTCTTAAAAAACCATATCAGGACGAGGTTGTCGACGGGAACAGATTGGGAATGTGGATTCCCAGATGGACGGATAGATTGGATACGAATGGGCCCCCATTGGCAGTCAGGCACATCATTACCAAGGCTGAACCGACCGTCGACTTTTCGGGAGGAAAGTTCCAGGATGTCTGGGAAGATCCGGAGGATGACTTTAGGCACCAGTTTAGTCCGGTTGTCAGGACTTCGGAAGCCAGGGGCAAGCTTGCGGTTCCCCAAAATACAACCGACGTACTGGAACACTTGCTCATGTTTTCGGATTCCAATTATAATCCCAATTTGCCGTATCCCAAGTACGATACACCGTACTACAGATGGCATCTGATGACCCCTTTGGTTTCCTGGCAAAGGCAATTTGTCTTGGCTACCTTGGCTGAGCCACCCTCTTTCACCCAAGAGGAAGTATCAAAATATATTGGCGATTTTCTCAAGCTTTGTAAAACCCTGGAGCCTGGCGAGAAGATTGATGAGAAGGTTGATTTATTAAGAAGAAAATTTGACCTATTGGATGAAGATGCCCGCAGAAGGTGGGCGAACGGTTTTAAGACCCTAAGCACAATTTACATGAATTGGTACGGTAGGGAAGATGAACTTTTAAGAGAGCAAACCAAGGTGGAAAGTCCCGGACTTTATGCTGTTATCGAATCCTTAAGAAAAATTGGGATTAGCTCTCTGTTCGGATTCATGCCTTGAATATAGGCTTATTTTTCGTTATATTTAGTTACCTAAAACCATGAAAGGCGTCATTCTTGCAGGCGGATTGGGAACCAGGCTTTATCCTCTGACCCACGCAACCAACAAACACCTTCTTCCCGTTTATGACCAGCCGATGATTTATTACCCCATTCAACTGCTGCTTTCGGCGGGGATCGAGGAGATTTTGGTTGTTACGGGAGGTCCCCATTCCGGAGATTTTATCCGGGTTCTCCAGAACGGAAAATCTTTCGGGATCAAACATTTGGAATATACCTATCAGGAGAAATCCGACGGGGGAATTTCCGATGCTTTGGCTTTGGCCGAGGATTTCGCCGACAATGGCCCTATTACGGTCATTCTGGGAGATAACACTACGGATGCGGATATTTCCAAAGAGATTAAGGGTTTCAAGGACGGAGCCTTAATCTTTCTCAAGGAGGTTACGGACCCGGAAAGATTCGGAGTGCCGGTTTTTTCCAAGGACGGCAAAATTGAAAAGATAGAGGAAAAACCCAAAGATCCAAAAAGCAACTATGCCGTAACCGGTCTTTATGTTTACGACAATAATGTCTTTGATTACATCAAGACCCTAAAGCCTTCCGCAAGAGGACAGCTGGAAGTGACCGATTTAAACAATCTTTATCTCGAAAAAGGAAAACTGAGATGGTCCCTGCTTAACGGATTTTGGTCCGATGCAGGCACAGCCGAATCTCTTTTTAGAACCAATCTTTATTGGGCGCGCAAGAAGGGCGCAGACATTACCTAAATGAGACTTCTGGTTGCGGGGGGAGCCGGGTTTATTGGAAGTAACTTCATCAGGTACATGCTTGGCAAATACCCGGATTATAAAATCGTAAATTACGATAAGCTGACCTATGCGGGTAATTTGGAAAATCTCAAGGACGTTGAGCAAAACCCCAATTATACTTTTGTAAAAGGAGACATCATCGATCTTGAACTTCTGAATAAAGTAATAAAAGAGCACAAAATTACCCACCTTATTAGCTTTGCTGCCGAAACCCATGTCGACCGCTCAATCCACGGCGGTACCAAGGAATTTGTTTTGACTAATACCTTGGGGGTACAGATGCTACTCGATGCGGTGCGCATAAACGGTATAGAGAAGATGGTGAATGTTTCCACCGATGAGGTTTATGGAGCCTTGAGACTTGATGAAAAAAGAAAGTTTACGGAGAAAACCGCCATCTGGCCCAATATGCCCTACGCTGCCGCCAAAGCCGGGGGAGATTTGATGTGTAACGCCTACTGGGTTACCCACAAGACTCCGGTAATCGTTACCCACTGCTCAAACAATTACGGTCCTTACCAGTATCCGGAAAAGCTGATACCGTTTTTTATCTTCAAAGCCCTGGCCGGAGAAAAACTGCCGGTATACGGAGACGGATTATACATCAGAGATTGGATTTACGTTACCGACCATGCAAAAGCGCTCGATATTCTTTTGCACAAAGGAAAACCCGGAGAGGTTTACAACATCGGAGCCGATAACGAGAGAAGCAACATGGAGGTAACCAAACTTATTTTGAAGTTTTTAAATAAGCCTTTGAGCCAGATAGAGTATGTGGAGGATAGACCCGGCCATGACAGACGTTATGCGATTGATGCCTCCAAGATTCTGAAGTTGGGTTGGGTACCCGATTACCCCAAAGAGAAATTCGAACAGGGGTTAAGGGAAACTATAGTTTGGTATCAGAAAAACACAAAGTGGGCGGAGGATCTTTGGGAAAAGGCAAAGCAGGCAAACCCCCACATTAAGGTGCCGGGAGAAAAAAATGGCGGAAAAAAGTAAAGACACCCACAGGTATCTGATTAATACGGTAAATAAAATCGTCTCACCCAACTTCAGCATGAATCCTGCCGAACTGAATAAATTTATATCCGAAGGAGAAGAATTCGTTATTAAAAGGGTTTACTGGTTAACCGATCCCATTAACGAAAAGAAATCCGGGTTACATGCTCACACCGATGAGGATGAGATTTTTATAGTCATTAAAGGCAAAGTCTCGATAGCTCTCGATGATGACGGGGAAGGAATAAGGAAAATCGAGCTTAACGAAAACAATATCGTTTGGGTCCCCCGTTATGTTTGGCACGGCTTTGAAGAGTTAAGCGACGATTGCATTATTCTGGCACTGACAAGTACCAACTACGACCCCGAAAGAAAAGGCTACATCGAAGATTACCAGAAATTCAAAGAGAGTCTCCCTAAATGAAATCAAAGATCTTAGCCTTTGGAGCGGACGGGTTGGTTGGTTCGCGCTTTACCGATCTTTATCACAAAGATTCTCAATTTATTACTCCCAAAATTGACGAGCTGGATATCACGGCCCAAAAACCCTTAAGTGATTATTTCGAAAAGAACAGGTCCGACTTTGAAGTTGTAATCAATTTTGCGGCGATAACCAACGTTGACGCTGCCGAAAAA